>Ga0157372_10002274_pt1 | contig 20817 bp, 15 predicted proteins | sample C55metaG_FD_115307 | JGI IMG/M metagenome (GOLD analysis project Ga0157372, IMG submission 115307) | Corn rhizosphere microbial communities from Kellogg Biological Station, Michigan, USA - C5-5 metaG | ecosystem: Host-associated > Plants > Roots > Rhizosphere > Soil | place: USA: Michigan... | reverse complement strand
TCAGTTCAGCGCCTTCGCCGCGGCCACGATATCCGAATCGCCCGGCAGCACCAGAAGCGCGGCGCCTGCCAACGGCGTGTAGGTGTCGACGCCGACGACACGTTTGAGCGGCTTGGCGCCGTGCCCGCCTTCAACGACGGCGGTAATGATCCCCTCGCCCACCCCTGCCGACTTGCGGCCTTCGTCGACGACGAGGATACGCGCGCAGTCGCCGGCATGGCGTGCGATCGCGGCGTCGTTCAGCGGCTGCAGCCAGCGCAGGTCAACGACGCGCACTTTCCAGCCGCGCGCCGTCTCGATTTCGCGCGCGGCGCGCAAGCTCATCGGCACACCGTTGCCGAACGTGAAAATGACGAGGTCTTTTGCTTCTGGCGCGTAGACGCGTTCTTCGCCGAGCGCAAGCGCCTGATCCGGCGGCGGATAGGCGAACTGCCACTGGCCATCGCCGGCTGCGTACAGATCCTTCGTCATGTACAGCGCGATCGGTTCGAGGAACGCGCAGACGCGCCCGTCGATCTTGGCCAACGCCATCAGCGTGCGCAACATCATCGCCGCATCATCGCCGCGCGACGGGCAACCGACGACGAGCCCCGGAATGTCGCGCAGCGCCGTAACCGAATTATCGTTGTGGAAATGTCCGCCGAAGCCGCGCTGATAGCCCAGGCTCGCGATGCGCATGACCATCGGATTGCGGTACTGGCCGTTGCTGAAGAACTGCAGCGAACACGCCTCGCCGCGGATCTGGTCGCAGGCGTTGTGGAAATAGGCCAGGTACTGGATTTCCGGCACCGGCAGCATGCCCATGTTGGCGAAGCCCTGCGCCAGGCCGAGGATCATCGTCTCGTCGAGCAGCGTGTTGAACACGCGCGTGTTCTTGAACGCCTTGTGCAGGCCTTTCGTGACCGTGTACACGCCGCCTTTCTGCGCGACGTCCTCGCCGAACAGCAGCGTTTCCGGGTATTTCGCCAACAGATCGTGCAGCGCCTGGTTGATCTGGATCGCCAGATGCCGCGGCGGCAACTTCTCCGGGAGCTTTTCGGCGCTGCCGAAAACGGCGAGACGCTTGTCCTGATAGTCGGCGCGGCGCGCTTCCACGTTCACCTGATTCGGGTGATACGGCGCCAACGGCGCCATCACTTCGTGCAGATCGGTCAGCTTCGGCCGGCGGTCGGCTTCTTCCGCGGCGGCAAAACACTTCTTGCGGAAATCCTCGTAGCGGGCAAGCAGCTGTTCCTTGGTATACACGCCGGATTCCAGCGCAATCGCTGCCGAACGCAGCAACGGATCAGTGGCTTCCACAGCCATCAGCTCTTCGACGCTGCGCCATTCGATTTCGAAATCGGTGCCGGCGTGGCCCATGATGCGCGTCGTGCGCAAATGCAGGAACGTCGGTCGCCGCGTCGTGCGGCAGTGGTGGATCGCGCGCGCCACGCCTTCGTAGCCTTCGGCGAGATCCAGGCCGTCAGCGTAGAAATAGTCCAGGTCGTTGCGATTGCTGAAATTGTTCGCAACCCAGCCGCCGGGCGTCTTCACCGAGATGCCGATGCCGTTGTCCTCGCAGACGAACAACACCGGTGCCGGAAGTTTCTGGTACGCGGTCCACTGCGCCGTGTTGAACGCGGTTTGCGCCGTGGCGTGGTTCGACGACGCGTCGCCGAACGAGCAGATCGCGATCGCGTCCTCGGGAATCGGCAACTTGTGGCCGATACGTCGCGCCTGTTCGATCGCTACGGCGGTGCCGAGCGCTTTCGGCAGGTGCGAGGCGATCGTCGACGTCTGCGGCAGCACCCACAACGGCTTGCTGCCCCACACTTTGTGACGCCCGCCGGACGCCGGATCGTCCTTGCTCGCGGCAAAGCTCAGCGCCGAATCCATGATCGCATCCATGCCGAGCTTGCGGAAACGCTCGGCCATGAACGCGCCGGAACGATAATGCAGGAACGCCGGATCGGTGTGCCGCGTCAGGCGCGCGACCATCGCATTGCCCTCGTGGCCGGACGAACCGATCGTGTAGAACACCTTGTTCTTCACGCGCAGCACGCGCGCCATCAGGTCCAGGTGCCGGCTGATCAGCTGCGATTCGAACAGATCGATGAAGTCCTTGCGCGTGCAGAGGCTGCCGGGAACGACCGGCGCATCGCTCGCGCCCGCGTGCGCGGGCGAACCCTGCCAGTTCTGCACGAACTCGACGAAGTTCTGGTCGCAGACTTCGGCGCGATTGACGTTCTTGTGGCGGGCGGGAATCGGAGTTGGAGTTGCTACGGCGTTCATGGCTTATCGGGATTTGGCGATCAGATCGACGTTTTCAGCGGCATACGCCGGCATCGGCACGAAACCCGGCTGCGCGCGCACGCGAACCAGCCAGCTCTGGACGGCCGGATAACGCGAGAGTTCGAAGCCGCCATCTTCGGCGCAGTGCGTGTACGCGAACAATGCAATGTCGGCGATGCCGTAGCCCAGACTGCTGAACCACGGATTCGTCGACAAGTGTTTCTCCATCACCGCCAGCGCCTGATCACCGCGCTCGCGCAATTTCGGCAGATCGGCGCGACGCGCCGAGTCCAGCGGCGTCCAGCCGCAGATGAAGCGCGCGACGGCGACGTAGGGCTCGTGGCTGTACTGCTCGAAGAACATCCAGGCCAGCGTTTGCGCGCGCTGCCAGCCGTCGCCGGCAAAGTACTGCGTGCCCTCGGCAAGCCAGCACAGAATCGCGTTCGACTCGGCCATGATGCGGCCGTCTTCGAGCTCGACGATCGGCACCCTGCCGTTCGGATTCTTGGCCAGATATTCGGGCGTACGCGTGGCGCCGTGCGCGCTGTCGGTCTCGATCCAGCGATAATCGCGGCCGAGATGGCCGAGCATCATGCGCAGCTTGTGGCAGTTGCCGGAAGGCGAGTAGCCGTAGACCGTGATCATTTCACCTCTCCGTTGCGCCGGCGCGCGCGCCACTCCTCGCGCGATTGCCCCCAGATATCGAGCACCACCGTTTCGTAAGGCGGCGGCAGACGCGCCTCGCGCAGGATGCGCGAACCAAGGCGCCTGGCCAATTCCTGCGACGACTTGTTTTCGGCATTGATCGAATGAATCACGTCGGTCCAGCCGAGGTTGTCGAATGCCCAGTCGATCGAGGCGACCGCCGCCTCGCGCGCGTAGCCCTTGCCCCAGGCACTGCGCCGAAACGCCCAGCCGACCTCGGTGCCCGGCCAGCCCTCGGGCTGCCAGGGGCCACATTGGCCGAGCCATTCGCCGGTAGCCTTGTCGCAAACCGAGAACATCGCATAACCCTGCATCGCCCACGCGCCGGGCATCTGCAGGAACTTGCGCCAGGCCGCAGCACGTGGCATCGCGCCGCCGATGTAGCGGGCGGTTTCCTCGTCGGCGTGCATTTCGGCGTAGGCGCCGAAATCCTCGATGCGCGGCAGGCGCAACTGCAGGCGCTCGGTCTCGATCTGGATCGGAGTAGTAGTCGACAACATTGTCTCGTCCTGTCGCGTGACGGCCTTAAAACGCGTTGATTCCCGTAACTTCGCGGCCAACCACGAGCTGATGCACCGTCTCCGTGCCTTCATAGGTAATCACGGATTCGAGATTCAGCCCGTGCCGGATCGGACAATGTTCGGTGGTAATGCCGGCGCCGCCGAGGATGTCGCGGCATTCGCGCGCGATATCGATGGCCATGCGGCAGTTGTTCCACTTCGCCAGGCTGACCTGCGTCGGCTGCATCTTGCCGGCGTCCTTCAGGCGCCCGAGTTGCAGCGACAGCAATTGCGCGAGCGTGATGCGCCGTGCCATGTCGGCGAGTTTGAGCTGCACCGCCTGCGTTGCCGCAATCGGGCGTTCGAACAGCACGCGCTGCTTGGCGTATTCGGTGGTTTCGGTGAAGCATGCGATCGCCGCACCGATCGGACCCCAGGTAATGCCATAGCGCGCCTGGGTGAGGCAGCCGAGCGGACCCTTGAGACCTTTCACGTTCGGCAGGCGATTGGCTTCGGGCACGCGCACGTTGTCGAAGAACAGCGCCGAGGTGACCGACGCGCGCAGGCTCATCTTCTTGTGCACCTCCTGCGCGGCGAAGCCGGCCATGCCTTTTTCCACAATGAAACCTTGTATACCATCCTCGGTCTGCGCCCAGACGATCGCGATGTCGGCCAGATTGCCGTTCGTGATCCACATCTTGGCGCCGTTGATCACCCAGTCGCCGCCGTCCTTTTTCGCATTCGTCTTCATGTTGGCCGGATCGGACCCGCCGTGCGGCTCGGTCAGGCCGAAGCAACCGATGACCTTGCCGGCAGCCATGTCCGGCAGCCAGCGCTTGCGCTGCTCTTCGCTGCCGTACGCGTAGATCGGATACATGCACAGCGACGATTGCACCGAGGCGAAACTGCGGATGCCGGAGTCGCCGCGCTCGAGTTCCTGGCAGATCAGGCCGTAGCTGACCGCATTCATGCCGGCGCAGCCGTATTCGGTCGGCAGTGACGATCCGAGCAGCCCCAGTTCGGCCATCTCCGGGATCAATTCCTTCGGAAAACGCGCCTGGTCGAAGCAATCGCCGATGATCGGCAGCACACGCGTGTCGGTGAAACGCGCGACGGTGTCCTGCACCATGCGTTCCTCTTCGCTGAGCAGCGAGCGGACATCGTACAAATCGACGGGATTCAACGGCGTTGCGGCCATGCGAGGCTCCGGAAAATTGTGCGGCCAACGGGGGTCGCGTATTCTAGCCGCTCGCCTAGCGTAAGTCCCGCCAAGTGGCGTTTCGGAAATCGCGCGAATTGGCCCCATCGACTTGCATGCGCATCCCGATTCTTACCTACCACGCCGTGAATATCTCCGGCAACGAGTACGCGAACAACGACCACGTCGCTTTCGCCGCCGATCTGCGCCTGATCGACGACCTCGGCTTGCGCATCGTGCCTCTGCATTGGGTCGTCGACCGGCTGCTCGGAGACGACCGGCGCGCGGTGCAGGGTTGCGTTGCCCTGACCTGCGACGACGGCTCGGATTTCGACTGGTTCGACCTGGACCATCCCACGCACGGGCCGCAGCGCAGCCTGTACAACTGCATGCAGGACTTCATCGCCGAACGCGGCGCCGATGCGCAACCCGATCTGCACCTGACCTGTTTCGTCATCGCTTCGAGTCAGGCGCGCAACTATCTCGACCAGAATTGCCTGGCGGGACGCGGCTGGATGAGTGATCGCTGGTGGCGTCCGGCGCTCGACAGCGGCCGCATTGCCATCGAGAATCACAGCTTCGATCACAACCACGCCGCGATTCCGCTGCCGGGCATCGCCGGCATGGAACGCGGCACGTTTTTTCCGGTCGATGACCGCGAGCGCGCCGATGCGGAAATCGCGGCGGCTGCGCTCGCAATCGATGCGGCCATCGCGCCGCATCGCACGTCGCTGTTCTGTTACCCCTATGGCAACGCCAACGAGTATCTGCGCAACGAATACTTTCCGAAGCATGCGGACGTACACGGCATGCGCGCGGCGTTCGGCGACGGTGCAGCACCGATCACGACCGGCAGCGATCGTTGGAACCTGCCGCGGTACATCTGCGGCTGGCATTGGAAAGCGCCGCACGAATTGACTCGGCTGCTGCGCGACACTGGCGGCGTTTGACGCGCGCGCGGCCGCTCTCTAGCATCCGCGCATGTCTGGGTCCGCCACCAACGCATCGTTCGACCCGCGCGAAATCCTGCCGCGCGAGCTACGCGACTTTTTGACGATCACGGAAATCGACCACGCGGACTTCCTCGTCGATGCGCTGTTCCGCGCCAAGTTCGGCGAAGGTCCGCCCGAGGAAGCGCACCACCTCGCCTGCCTGTACCGTGCTCCAGATGGCGCCAGTTTCCTCGCGGGTTATTCGCACATGCGCCCATTCGGCGATGTGTATCTCTCGGGCGGCTCTTGCACGAGCGGCGATACGATCCGGCGCATGCAGCCGCACGAGCGCGCCGCGGTGGAGGCCAGCGGCGGCGTCTGGTTCTGGCTGCTCAAATACGCGTTCCGCAAGTACGCCGACGACTGCGATGCGTTCTTCGGCCATTGCGGCAACCCGCGTGCATTGCAAGTCGCACTTGCCGCCGGTTTCAGCAAGACCGAACACGAACCGGTCATCGTCAACTGGCACAAGCCGCTGCACGAGAGCATCCAGCGCGCGCTGCTGGCAAAGGTCGTTGCACTTGGAGAGTTCTAGTCGCCTCCCGGCCGCTTAGAAGTTCGAAACTCGAAATCCTCTGCTCACGCGAGGCTCAGGCACGCGACTTTTCGTTCGACACCCCATGCGGCACGTGCCCGGTCGCGACATGCTGCCGCGCCGATTCGACATTCGCGTGCGAATCGTCAAAAAACAGGTCGGCGCCGAACGCCTGCAGGAATGGCCCCTTGTCGCGGCCGCCAAGGAATAAAGCCTCGTCCAGGCGCACGCCCCAGCTGCGCAGCGTGAGGATCACGCGTTTGTGCGCGGGCGCGGAGCGCGCGGTCACGAGAGCGGTGCGAATCGGCGACGCATCGGCAGGAAAAGCCGCCTGCAAGCGGTGCAGCGCGGCGAGGAATCCGCGGAATGGCCCGCCCGACAGCGGCTGATCGGCGAGTTCCGTCTCGTGGCGATGGAATGCGTCGATGCCCTGCTCCTGCGAGACGCGCTCGGATTCATCGCCAAAGATCACCGCGTCGCCGTCGAAGGCGATGCGCAGCTCATCCGAAGCCGTCTGCGGCGCCTTGGACGGCAAAATCGTTGCGGCGGCAATCCCGGCACTCAGAGCCGCGGCGACACTTTCCGGATTCGCCGACAGGAACAGCTGCGCGCCGAACGAATTCACATACGGCGAAGTCGACGCCCCGCCGGTGAACACCGCGCGCACAATCTCCAGCCCATAGCGTTCGATCGAGTTGAAGATGCGCAGGCCCGTGTCGGCGGAATTGCGCGAAAGCAGGATCACCTCCACGCGCGGCGCCTCGGGCGCAGCGGCGTTCAGGCGCAGCAGCTTTTGCACGAGCGGAAACGCGATGCCCGGCTCGAGCGGCTCGTTTTCCCGCGCCATCTGGTACCCGCGATACGCTTCTAGCCCCTCGCGTTCGAACAGATCATGACTCTCGGCCAAGTCGAAAAGCGCGCGCGACGAAATCGCAACGACGAGCTTTTCGGCATTCGGATCAGTCATCGAATCCATCGATGAGGATGATATCGCGATATGCGTTCCAGACATCGATGCGGCCGCTGCCGATCATGTTGTTCGGCCACCGCGACCGCGACGTGCCACCGCAACTTTGCGCTATCGGATCGGTCACGCCCTGGGTCGCGGCGGTCTGGCGCAGAATCGAAGCGGTCTCGCGGGGCCTGCCCTTGAGCGCCGGGAACGCCGAGATCAACAGCGCCGCGGCGCCGGCCACGTGCGGCGCGGCCATGCTGGTGCCGCTGAGGATCTGGTACGTGTCGAACGGATAACTGGAAGTCACGCTCACTCCGGGCGCGGACGCATCGGGCCGGATCAGCGCGCTGCCGACGACCGGTCCGCGCGAGGAGAAACTCGCGAGCGCGTCGCCGGATGTCGTGGCGCCGACGACAAAGCCGGCGTCGTAGATCGCCGGCGCATCCAGGATCGTCGCGCAGGCCGAGCCACCGTTGCCCGCTGCGACGACATAGAAAACCCCGGCGTCGACGAGCGTGTCCACCGCGCCTTGGATCTCCAAGCCCGTTGCGCACCCTTCTGAGGCCGGGCAACCCCATGAATTGCTGACGATGTCGGGTGCGAGGTCGGGATTCGCGTTGTTGCCTCGGTCGGCGCGAGCATCCACTGCATGCATTCGATGTAACGCGCAGGCGTGCCGTTGCCTTGGTCCATGTTGCGGCAGCCGATCCAGCGCGCGCCGGGCGCGACGCCGATCTGATTGCCAGCGCCGTCGTCGCCGATGAATGTCCCCGCGGTGTGCGTGCCGTGGCCGTCGTCGTCGCACGGCGCTGCTGCGTCGTTGTTGCACGGATTGCCGACCGAATCGTGGATGGCGTCATGCCAGTTGTGGTTATGGTCGGCTATCAAGCCATTCCAGCCGCGGTAGTGCGGCTTCAAAGCGGGATGATTCCATTGATAGCCGGTATCTTCGCCGCCGATCACGACGCCTTGGCCGGTGTAGCCGGCGGCCCAGAGTTGCGGCGCCTCGATCTTGGCGACACCCCAGGCGACGCCAAGCGTGCTGGCCGGTGCCGATTGCACAAGCGGTCGCTGCAACGCGATCACCGGATTCGGATCGATGCGCACCAATTCGTCGCGCGTGGCAAGTTCAGCCAACGACGTCGCCGCCACGCGCGCCTGGATCAGATTTGCTATCCAGAAATCGTAATGCTCGATGCCGCGCGCATTCAGCCACGCGCGCACATCGCGTTGCGTGTGGTCGGCGCGAGCGCGCAACGCATCGACGAGCGCGCGGCGGTAAGCTCGCGAACCGGCCTGCGGCGACAGCGGCAAAAGCGGACGGCTTTGCTCGGCCAGCACGAGCAACACATCGACTTCGCCGCCGCTTTGCGCGTGCGCAAGGACGCGGGCGTCGACCTCTGCGGCATTCGCGGCGGCAAACGGAAGCCAGATGCCTAACGCGATCGCGAAGCAGCGGGATTCAGATCGCGAATTGCTCATTGAGAATGCGATCCTCGAGGTTGTGCTCGGGATCGAACAGCAGCGTCACGGTCTGCTCGCGCGATTCGCGAATCGTCACTTCCATGACGTCACGCACTTCGTTGGAATCCGCGGTGGCGCTGACGGGGCGCTTGTATGGGTCGAGGATCTCGAGTTTGACTTCGGTGCCGGCGCGCAGTATCGCTCCGCGCCAGCGCCTCGGCCGGAACGGGCTGATCGGTGTCATCGCCAGCACATCGGCGCCGAGCGGCAAAATCGGCCCGTGTGCAGACAGGTTGTAGGCAGTCGAGCCGGCCGACGTCGACACGAGGATGCCATCGCACATGAGCTCATCGATCTTGACCGCTCCGTTGAGCGATACGCGAACATGCGCGACCTGCTTGGTCTGGCGCAGCAGCGACACTTCGTTGAACGCGAGCGCCGTGGTCGTGGCGCCGGATTCGCCGACCGCGTGCATGACGAGAGGTTTGAGCACGGTCGGCTGCGCGCGCGCGAGGCGCTCGCTAAGACCTTCCGGATGGAACTGGTTCATCAGAAAACCGACCGTGCCGATCTTCATGCCATACACGGGCTTGTTCAATGGCAGATGGCGGTGCAGTGTGCGCAACATGAAACCGTCGCCTCCGAGTGCGACGATCACTTGCGCCTGTTCGAGCGGCACTTCGTTGTAGCGTCGACGCAAATCGATCGACGCGGCTTCCGCTTCCGCATTCTTGGCGGCGACAAAAGCGATGGCCAACGGTTCGGGCATGCGCCGGATTCTACGCGACGCCCATGCTCACCGTAACCCCAAGGCGGCTAGGCTCTGCAAAGCTTCTGCGTTTTCGCCGGATCGGCGCGCAGGAAATTGTCGACGTAATAGTCGAGCAGAGATTTGGCGGACTTGCTTTCCGCATCGGTGAGCAGCGATCGCGCGTCGCGGGTCCAGCCGTCGATGCACGTGGCCTTGGGCAGGTCGCTCGCAGCGCAGCCGAGCAGGTTCGTGTAGGCGTGCCGATAGATTTCGAATTGCGTACGCGACATCGGCGCGCCATGACCCGGAATCAACACGCTGAAACGCTGATGTGCCAGATTGTCGAGCGCGTCCCGCCAATGTGCAGGGCACGCGGTATCCAGAAACGGCACCGGCAGCGTGACCAGATCGCCGGCCGCCAGTACGCGGCTCGTCGTATCGAACAACCAGATATCCCCGGCGGTCACCGCATGCGATTGCAGATGAATCTGGAACTCGCGTCCGGCCAGGCGGCGGGTCTGGGATTTGTCGATCACGATGTCCGGATAAAGCGCCTTGCCGGAATCGATGATGGCGATTTCATCGCGCCAGCCCTGCTTTTGCACGTCGTCTTTGCTCTCGGCAATCGCGCCTTCGAGCTGCTTGTGATAGTCGGCGAGAAATCCCTGCATCGCGTCGTCGATTGCGGCGCTCGCATAAATCTGCACGCCGGGATACGCCGCACGGATGCGTGGATTGCCGCCGATGTGATCCAGATGCCAATGCGAATTGACCACCGCCTTGATCGGCACGGCCGCGGCCTGCGCGTAATCGAGGATGCGTTGCGTGTGCTCAGCGTGACGGCCGGTGTCCATCACGACGAGTCCGTCGGTGCCGCGGAAGACCACGCTATTGCCGTCGGGCTGCCGGCCCGCAACGAAGGCGCCGCGAATCAGATCGACACCCGGCGCAACGGTCTCGGCTGCCGTCGCAACGAACGCTGCCATGCCCAGCACCAGCATCAGGACGACTTTCATCGCGCACCTCCGTGGTTCGAGGCGACTATGCCGTCGCGCTTGCGCGCGGCGAACTGCTGGAAGTCACTGTGCCGTTTGTCAGCTGCTCGAGTCCTTATTCGACCCAGCCCCGACCAAGCCAATCAGGTTTCGCGTTGTGCCAGAATGGTCAGGCCTGAGCAGGAGAATATCTTTGTGACCCATTGCAGCAGTGGAACGCGCTTATCGACTCCGCTTCGTATGCTTTGCCTCCTGACTTGCGCAACGTTCTGCGTTGCAGATACCGCATCGGCGATCACGTTCACTGTTACCAATCTCGACGACACGACAAGCGGCGGTGCAATTTCCGGTTCGCTGCGCGATGCGATCATCGCGATTAACGCATCGACTGACGGCACAAACAGCATTGTTTTTTCGCCCGGCTTGTCGGGTGTGATCGCGCCAGCGACGCCGTACTTTCCAGTTTTCAACAACGTTACCGTCGATGGAGCCGGGGCGAATATCGCAATTTCCGGCGCAGCACCGGTCAAGTTCTCAGACCAGAATCAGAGCGTCTTGATGCTCGGTGTCGACACTGCTACGCAAAGCACCATGCAGACAGAATTCCCTTACAGTCCGTTAGCACAACGCATCGCCATAACCATCGCCAACCTTGAAATCCGTGACGGATTGGCCATCGGGGGCAGAGGAAGTGGAGGCGGAATGGGTGCCGGCGGCGGCATCTTCATCAACAGCGCTGTCGATTTGACACTTTCGAACGTGCTGCTGAATCACAATCAGGCGCAGGGCGGCACCTCCGGCGGAGGCGCTGGTGGCGGCGGCTTGATGGGTACCGCAGATTCTTTCGGTGGTGCTGGCATGTTCAGTTATGCCGCTAGCTCAGGAGGTGGCTTGTTTGGCTACGGCAGCAACGGAGCCGGAGGATTTGATGTCAGTGCCGCAGGCGGCGGAGCCCCCGGATCCCCGGGCGCACCAGGCACAACTTTTTTGGCAGGTGTAACCGGATCGGGCGGCGCCGGATATCAGGGGGGTGCGGGTGGATCTAATGGTGGCGGCGGCGGATCGCCCTCGCTTGCATCGAGTGGACCGTTTGTCTACATCGGTGGCGCCGGCGGCGGCGGCTTCGGCGGCACGGACGGTACGGCAACGGCCGGTGGCAACGGGGGATTCGGCGGTGGGGGCGGCGCGAGTGTGGATGCAAGTACTCAGGGCGGCAATGGTGGCTTTGGCGGTGGCGGCGGCGCCGGCGGAGGGGCTGGGGGTTTTGGCGCAGGTGGCGGTGCCTCAGAGTCCGGTAATAGCAGCGGCGGTAACGGTGGATTCGGCGGTGGCGGTGGGTCGGGAAACCCCGGCGGCGCCGGCGGCTTCGGTGGCGGTGGCGGCGGCGGCGTTAATTCCGGCTCCATAGGTGGTAAGGGCGGTTTCGGAGGCGGCGACGGCACCAGCAACGGATCGGGCGGCTCCGGTGCGGGTTTCGGTGGATCTCTCTTCGTGTCCGGCGGTGCGACGCTGGAGATTAACGGCGCGTTTGCGGAAACGGCATCGGCCGTCGTTGGCGGTGGCGGCTCACAGCCCGGCGCCTCCGCCGGATCGGGGATCTTCCTGCAAGGATCAGGGGTCCTGTCGTTTGCCCCAGGTCCGGGGGAAACTCAGACGATCGCGGATGCGATCGAAGACGAGTACGCGAGCGGCATTGCAGCGCCGAGTGGATACACGCCGGGCCAATGGTCACTGCAGAAGAATGGTGCAGGAACAGTCGTACTCGCCGGTATCAACTCGTATTTCGGCAACACAGATGTCAATAGCGGTGTACTCCGAGTTACCGGAAGCATTGCGCGTCGCGTAAATGTCTCTTCATCCGCGATCCTGACCGGAAATGGATTCATGGGCTTTGGGACGATCGACGGGGCTATTGTCCCAGGAACCGCAAGCGATCCTACTGGCGTTTACTATGTCGCTTATGGGCAACTAATACTGCATCCAGGTGCAAGCGCATGTTTCCATGCGGATGGAGCCGGCCTCAGCAGTTCGATCGCGACGGCGTTTGCGACACTCAACGGCATCGCCCGTATCGATTTTGCCGCGATCCCGCCGGTGGGCCAAACGTATACATTGCTACAATCTTCTAACGTGACTGGCGTATTCACCGGCTGGCAGGCGAATACAAGCGAGATCGACGGCGTTATCGACTATTCGCCCACGGACGTAACGTTCACCGTCACGGCCACCGACGGAATATTCCGCAGCGACTTCCAGAGCGGCGCTAACGACGATACGCAATGTGCGGCTGCGTTTGCTGACTAACCAAAAGCATCGCACGTGAGCAGGCCCGCATTGCCAGGCGGGTACCTTCGAAGTGGCTGCGCGACATCCGGCGCGCGGTGCGAACGGACATCCGCTCACTGCGTCCAAAGTACGCGGCCGTTTTTGTCCAGCCACTGCACAGTGAAGTTGCTGAAACTGCCGACACCGGTGCCGCTGGCTGCGGGACTGTCCTGAAACATCGGCCACACTGCGTAGCCCGTGCGAAAGTCCGCATAGCGATCGGGCGAGTACGGATTGTCGCAGTAAAGCGTCGCGGCGTCCAAAGTGAAAATCTGGCCGCCGATGCTGTCCGTGTTATGACAGGCATTGCTATACCATTGCGGCCAGGAAAAAAGAGATGCCTATTCCGTCATAGGATTCGATCGGAATCCATCCGAGCCCGACTCGGCGTGGAAGTACAGCATTACCGGGACGTGGTCCAAGTTGCTGCCGGCATCAAACAGGGTGCCGGCATAAAATGTGAACTTGACACGCTGTCGATCCGCTCCTGCCGGACGCGACGTGCTATTCGAAAACAGGTAGCCATAGGCGTTGAATGCCGACGGGTTCTCGCGCGCACCCACGACTCCCTGCCCTTTCAGCACGATTGATCCTGCCGGTGCAACGACGTTCTGGATCGGCACCGCCGTACGGCGATCCCTGCTGACCGCGTAGCCATTCATCGTGCCGTCGAACGTCGCGACGACGCTCGCGTTGTCGTAGCCGGCGAACACGTAGCCAACGACACACTCGTCGCCCCAGCCCGCCGCCAGCAGTTTGTCGCGGGCTGCTGCGCTGACCGTCAACTTGTGCTCGACGTCGCATTGTCCGCCGACAAAAAAACGCAGACGGCAAGGCCCTACAGCGGCACGCGTCCGGGTCCTGGAGCCGAGAACACGTAGCCTTCAACGCCTTCATATACATAGCCCATCGTTTGGACCAGATCGGCGTCGGCTTTCGATGTCGTATAGAAGTGATCGGTGGCTGGCGAACCTTTGTAGAAACGGTACAGCGGTGCCGCACCGGCGGGCCGCGCACACATCGGCACATCATCGGTGAAGCCCAGATTGGCGAACACGCTGCCGGTTTGCCCGTCGGGTCCGGCAACATTCTGCGCGCACGGAAGCCAGAATGCGGCGCCGTATTCCTGAAAACCGATCTGGACCGAGTACAGGTGCTCGGCCTGGTTTTGCGTGTAGAAAGAGTCGCGACTACTATTTGCGCGCGACTCCCACATCGGAACCAGATCGTAAGCATGCGCCGACGCTCCGGCAGCGACCAGGAGCAGCCGGTGCCGAACCGCCGGCACATGCCCGCATTCACTCTCTCAACCGCCGTGCACCAGCGTCGCCAGTCGCCGCACCGCCACCGAGACGATCGGATAATCGGCAATGATCTGCGTACGCATGTCGGCGAACATGCCAAGCGTGAACTTCAAAGCCTGGTCGTCGCGATTCATCCAGGCTTCGACCAACTCGGCGGCTTTGCCATTCCCGCCGCGTTCGATGATCTGCGCAGTCAGTGCGCGATGCTGCGAGTACAGTTCATCGCGCAGGCTGCCGCGCGCCTGGGCGTGCCAGCGCGATTCGACCGGCAACTCCTCGATCTTGCCCATTAGCCAGGACAGGTGCAGCGCTTCGCCGAGCGCGAAATAGACTTCCGCCGCGCGTTCGACTTTCAGGTGGTGCGCCGTGGCGACGTGGATGATGTCCAGTCCCGAACCCGGCGTCGGCAGGCCGGCAAGATCCGTCGCCAACTGCTCCCGGAAACCCGCGTCGAGCCAACGCTGCTTGTCGGCGTCGTAGCGCACGCGCTCGCGCGGAGTGATCGCGGACGTCAGGTGCGAGCGCAGTTCGCGCATGCCGGAATGGAAACGCTCCACCGACGCGGCAATGTCGAGATTCGCCTCGGCGTGATTGAGCATCCAGCGCGTGGAATTGCGCAACGCCGCCCAGATCAGCAGCAGCGCGTCGATCTGCGCATTGCCATCGACCTTGCCGTCGAGCGATTCGATCTGCGCCCACATGTCGCGCGCGTCGAACACTTCGCGCGCGATGTTGAAAGCTCGCGCCACCTGCGCCGGTGTCTTGCCGGTGTCCTCGCCCATGCGCATGACGAACGTCGCGCCCATGCGGTTGACCATCGAATTCGTGACCGCGGTGGCGATGATCTCGCGCTTCAGGCGGTGACGCTCCATGTGCTGCGCGTATTTGTCCTGCAGCGGCCCCGGGAAATAACGACGCAGCTCCTTCGACAGGTACGCGTCTTCCGGCACGTCCGAATCGAGCAGCTGCTGGAACAGCACGATCTTCGAGTACGACAGCAGGATCGACAGCTCCGGTCGGGTCAAGCCGAGCCCGCGCGCCTTGCGTTCGGCAAACTCCGCATCGGACGGCAGAAATTCGATCTGGCGATCAAGCAAGCCTTGCGCTTCGAGCGTGCGGATGAAGTGCTGTTTGCTGCCCAGCCGCGCGACCGACATGCGTTCCATCAAGCTGATCGCCTGGTTCTGGCGGTAGTTGTCGTTGAGCACGAGCTGCTCGACTTCGTCCGTCATCGACGCGAGCAGCGTGTTGCGCCCCTCCATCGTCAGTTCGCCGCGCTGCACAGCGTCGTTGAGCAGGATTTTGATGTTGACCTCGTGGTCGGACGTATCCACGCCGGCGGAGTTGTCGATGAAGTCGGTATTGAGCAGCACGCCGTGCAACGCCGCTTCGATGCGTCCGCGCTGGGTCATGCCGAGGTTGCCGCCCTCGCCGATCAGCTTGCAGCGCAACTCCTTGCCGTTGATGCGGATCGCGTTGTTGGCACGATCGCCGGCGTCGGCATTCGTCTCGGTTTCAGCTTTCACGTAGGTGCCGATACCGCCGTTCCAGAGCAGGTCGACCGGTGCCTTGAGAATCGCGCGCTTGAGGTCGTTCGGAGACAAGGCCGCGACGCCGGCGTCGATGCCGAGCGCCGCGCGAGCTTCGGGTGACAGCGCAATCGATTTCGACGACAACGGAAACACGCCGCCGCCCGTGGAAATCAGCTTGGCATCGTAATCGGCCCATGACGAACGCGGCAGTTTGAACATGCGCTCGCGCTCGGCGAACGAAGTGGCTGTGTCGGGATTCGGATCGAGGAAGATGTGGCGATGATCGAACGCCGCCAGCAATCGCGTGTGCTTCGACAGCAGCATGCCATTGCCGAACACGTCGCCGGACATGTCTCCGATGCCGACGCAGGTGAAGTCTTCCGACTGGCAATCGCGTCCCATGGCGCGGAAATGGCGCTTGACGGATTCCCATGCGCCTTTGGCGGTGATGCCCATCGCCTTGTGGTCGTAGCCGACCGAACCGCCTGAGGCGAACGCGTCGCCGAGCCAGAAGCCGTGCTCGGCGCTGACCGCATTGGCAATGTCGGAGAACGTCGCCGTGCCCTTGTCGGCGGCGACAACGAGATACGGATCGTCCTGATCGTATCGCACGCAATTTTGCGGCGGTACGACCTTGCCGTCGACGAGATTGTCGGTGATGTCGAGCAAGCCATTGATGAATAGGCGGTAGCACGCTATCCCTTCGGCGAGCTGCGCATCGCGATCACCGCCAACGGGCGGTCGCTTGACGAAGAAGCCGCCTTTCGAACCCACCGGCACAATGACGGTGTTCTTGACCATCTGCGCCTTGACCAGACCGAGCACCTCGGTGCGGAAATCCTCGCGGCGATCGGACCAGCGCAGACCACCGCGCGCGACCGGGCCAAAACGCAGATGCACGCCTTCCACGCGCGGTGCGTAGACGAAAATCTCGCGATAGGGTCTGGGCTTGGGCAGATCCGGCACCTTGGCCGGATCGAATTTGAAACTGATGTATTCGCGGGCCCGGCCGCCCGGCAATTGATAGAAGCTCGTGCGCAGCATCGCGCCGATCACACTGAGGAACGCGCGCAGAATGCGGTCTTCATCGAGACTGGCAACGCGATCGAGCAGCACTTTGACCGCGGCAACGATTGCCTGCGCCTGCGTGTCGCGTGGCTCACCGCGCGCGCTGACCAGATTCTCCACAAATCCACTATGGGACTTCGCCACATCCTCCGGCAGCAGCGTTTCGAGTTCGCGGCGCAGACGCTTGCGTGCGCCTTCGATGACGGTCTTGCCGGTTTCGCGGTTCGGATCGAACTTCGCTTCGAACAACTCGATCAGCAAGCCCGCGATCAGCGGATAGCGGTTGAGTGTCTCCTCCATATAGCTCTGCGAGAACGGCACGCCGGTCTGCAGAAGGTACTTGGCGATGCCACGCAACACCGCGACCTGGCGCCATTCCATGTTGGCGCCGAGGATCAGTCGATTGAAGCCGTCGTTCTCGGCCTGGCCGCGCCAGATGCGCTCGAAGCTGGTCTGGAACGAGTCCTTGATCTGCTCGATGTCGAAGTCGCAGCGCACCGCCGGCTGCACTTCGAAATCCTGGATGACGATCGTCGTCGCGTCATCGAGTTTCATTTCGTACGGATGCTCCGAGAGGATCTTCAGACCCATGTTCTCGAGCATCGGCAGGGCTTCGGACAACGTGATCGGCGCGCCATAGCGAAACAGCTTGAAACGCAGGCTGTCGCCCATCTTGCGCGAGCGGTACAGTTGCAGGTGGATGTCGTTTTCGTCCTTGAGCGTGGCCGCCGATTCCACATCCGCGGCGGCAACGTGCGCGCTGACTTCCTCGATATAGCCGGCCGGCAATGCCTTGCCGTAGCGGTTGGCGAGCTTGATGCCTTTGTCCTCGCCGAGCCGCGCGACCAGCGTGTCGCGCAGTTCGTCGTGCCAGTTGCGCACGATCTGACCGATCTTGTTCTCCAGATCGGCCACATCGTAGTGCGGTTTTTCGCCGGGCTTCGGGCGCACGACGAGGTGCAGCCGCGCCAGCGGCGACTCGCCGAGCTGGATCGATGAGTCCACGCTTTCGCCATGGAATTCGCGCTTGAGCAGCCCTTCGATGCGATCGCGGATGTCGGCGGTGAAGCGGTCACGCGGGATGAACACCAGACACGAGAAGAAGCGGCCGTACGTATCGCGGCGCACGAACAGACGCGACCGCGCGCGGCCTTGCAGTTGCAGAATCCCGGTAGCCACGCCGAGCAGATCGTCCTCGCCGGACTGGAACAGCTCGTCGCGCGGCAGTGTTTCCAGAATATGGCGCAGATTCTTGCCCGAATGCGAATCGCGGCGCAGGCCGGAGCGCGTCATCACCGCTTCGTATTTCTGCCGTACGAGCGGTACTTCCCACGGTCGCCGCGTGTACGCGCCGGAAGTGAACAGGCCGAGGAAACGCTGTTCGGCAATCGGCTCGCCGGCATCGTTGAATTTCAGCACGCCGATGTAGTCCATATAACCTGGCCGATGCACACGGGCGCGCGCATTGGTTTTGGTCAGGATGATCGCGTCGATCGAACCGGACTGCGGCAGGTCGCGCGCGACCAGCGACTTCAGCGAACGCGGCGCGAGCGAGCGCTCCACGCCGCGCAGAATGCCCAGGCCGGAACCTTCCACCGCCTGCAGCACTTCCTCGCCGCCCACTTTGGCGACGGCGTACTCGCGAAAGCCCAGGAACGTGAAGTGGTCGGCCGCAGCCCAGCGCAGGAATTCCTGCGCCTCGGCCACGCCTTCGGCACTGATCGGCAACTTCTGCTTGCCCATGTTGTCGGCGATCGAAAGCATCGTCTGCCGCATCACGGCCCAGTCGCCATAGCACTGGGCAACGTCCTCGAGCACGTTGCGTATCGATTTTTCCAATTGCGCACGCTCAGCCGGTTCAGCGACGCGATCGATCTCGAAATGCATCAGCGATTCGCTCTTGCCGCCGCTGCCTTCGGCGGCGAGCCGCAGCACGTGTCCACCGGGATCGCGCTCGATCCCGTACACCGGGTGAATCACGACGTGTATGCCCAATCCGGCCTGATCGATCGCAATGCCGACCGAATCGACGAGGAACGACATGTCGTCGGTCATGATATCGACGACGGTGTGCGTGGTGTCGTAACCGTCCTGCTCGCGCAGCGGGTTGAACACGCGCACGTTCGGCACGCCGGGCTTGCGCACGCCGACGAACTCCAGCAGTCCGCGGATCATGCCGGCCCAGTCGTCGATACTGCGCGCGGCGAGATCGTCGGCGCTGATACGCCGCAGGAAATGCGTGGCGAACGTCTGCGCGTTCGGCGTAGGGCCGAGGCGTTGCGTGATCTGCTGCAAAATGGAATCGGCAGCGCTCGGCGCCGGAATGGTTTGGGCGTTCATATTGGTGCGATCCGCAACGTTGTTTTGGAAGGGTGAGTTCGCGACACACCGCGTGCGGACCAACGCTTTTGGCGCGGGCCGCTCGGATCGCGCGTTTTCGGGCCGCATAGGATAACGCCAGACCCAGCCGATGACCATATGAGCGCTTGCAGGAAATCGCGGAAAATCCTTGTGGTCCGGCTATTTATGCCGATCCTTGCTGCACGACAGCATGTCTTTTTCGCACTCGGTGTTGCATCATCGCTGGATGGACGAGCAGCCGCGAAATCGGATGCGTCTTCCGGCCCGTATCAGTTTCACCGCCGGTTTGTCCGCGCTGTATCTGGTGGTCGCGGCAATCCTGCTGATCGTCTGCTGGCAGGTCTGGCGATCGGCGAACCAATACGCGATCGACAACGAATGGGTTTCGCATACCTACAAGGTCGAGGCCCAGATCCAGGCGGTCGTTGCGCGCCTCGGCACGCTGCAGACGGATGCGATCGGCTACGCCACGTTCGGTGACGAAGCGCGGCGCGCGCGCTTGGATACGCAGCTGCCGCAAATGGAAAACGATCTCTCCGCGCTGCGCGAACTGGTCGGGGACAACCCCGCCCAGGCTGCGCGAGCCGCAGCGCTGACCGCCGGCATCCTGCACCAGTCCAAACTGGTGCGGCAGCTCGTTGAGCAACGCCACGCCACCGGCAAGGTCCCGGAAAGCCTGCAAACGATCGGCATGAGCGGCATGCGCGAACTCGCAGGTCTCATGCTGGACGAAGAGGATGGTCTGCTGCTCCAGCGCCGCATGACCACGGAAAATACGGCGACGCTCACGCGCCTGTTGACCTCGGCGGCAATCGTGCTGAGCCTGCTGTTCCTCGCGGCTACTTACTGGATTGTGCTCGCCGCCCATACGCGCAGCGCCAGGGCGCGGGCCGAGCTGCGCGCTGCCAATGCAAAGCTTGCACAGGCGTTGGCGTCGGCGACCGCGATCGGCGAAAGCATGACGAAGCTCAGCCATTTCGGCGAAATGTTGCAAAGCTGCCGCTCGATCGACGAAGTGCGCGCCGGACTCGGCGCGGCGCTCGCCGACATGTTGCCCGCCTTAGGTGGCCGGCTTGCACTGATCAATCCCTCGCAGAACCTGGCGGCCAACGCGGCGCATTGGGGAATCCATGGCCTGGACGCCGAATCGATCTTCGCGCCCGAAGACTGCTGGGCATTGCGCCGTGGCCAGGCCTACCCGCTCGCCGGGACGAATGCAGGCTTTGTCTGCAAACACATGCACTTGCCGAATCCGGACCATCCGAACGCCGGCTATCTGTGCGTCCCGCTGGCCGCTCACGGCGAAATCATCGGCGTGCTGACGTTCGACGCCGAGCGCGCGCCCGATGCGAGCGAGCGGCGCGTGGCAATCTCCGCCGGCGAGCAGATCGCGCTCGCGATCGCGAACCTGCGCCTGCAGGAAACCTTGCGCACGCAATCGGTCCGCGATCCGCTGACCGGTCTGTTCAACCGACGCTATCTCGAGGTTTCGCTGGAACGCGAAGTCATGCGCGCCGCGCGCCGCAATCAGCCCTTGGCCGTGTTGATGCTCGACATCGACCATTTCAAGCGCTTCAACGACACCTACGGCCACGAAGCGGGCGACGCGCTGCTCGCCCAGTTCGCCGAAGTCCTCATGAGCTCGGTGCGTGCGGAAGACATCGTCTGCCGCTACGGCGGCGAGGAATTCACCGTCGTCCTGCTCGAAGCCGACGCGCAAGCGACACAGCGCTGTGCGGAAGGCATCCGCGCCCGCGTCGCCGAGATGAGCGTGGCGTACCACCAGCAGCAACTCGAACACGTCACCGTATCGATCGGTTCGGCGATGTTCCCGCTGGATGCCACCCGGCGCGAGGACCTG
>Ga0157372_10002272_pt1 | contig 20823 bp, 20 predicted proteins | sample C55metaG_FD_115307 | JGI IMG/M metagenome (GOLD analysis project Ga0157372, IMG submission 115307) | Corn rhizosphere microbial communities from Kellogg Biological Station, Michigan, USA - C5-5 metaG | ecosystem: Host-associated > Plants > Roots > Rhizosphere > Soil | place: USA: Michigan... | reverse complement strand
CGCCGCGCGCTTCAGGCCCGCGATCGAGTAAGTCGGCGCGAGCGATTTCGGGCAGAATTCGGTGCAGCTCATATGCGTATGACAGGCCTGGCAGCCCTCGCTTTGCGAGATGGCATCCAGACGTTCGGCGTTGCCTTTGTCACGCACGTCGTTCACAAGCGTCCAGGCGCGGTTGAGCGCGGCGGGGCCGAGATAATCCTTGTCCCATGCGACAACGTCGCAAGCGGAGTAGCAGACGCCGCAGCCGATGCATTCGATGTGCTCGTCGATTTCGCGGCGCTTCTTCGAAGCCGGCGGCACGATCGCGAAGTCTTCTGCGGGCGTTTTGCCGGGCTCGAAATAGCCGCGCGCGTTCTTCCACTTGTCGAAGAACTGCGTCATCTCGACCGTGAGGTCCTTCACGACAGGGAAATTGCGCAACGGCTCGAGCTTGATCCGGCGGCCGCCGCCGATCACTTCGCTGACGCGCGTGCGGCAGGTCCAGCGCGGCCGGCCGTTCACCACCATCGCGCAGGAGCCGCAGATGCCGACGCGGCAGGCGAACCGATAGGAGAGAGTGGGATCCTGCTCGCGCTGAATCTCGGTAACGAGATCGAGCACGGTCTGATGCTCGCGCTGCGGCGTGCGGAATTCCTGAAAGCTCCCGTCTTCCGCGCCCCGCCAGATTTCCACTTCCAGGACGGAATCCGGCGCGGCCGCCGCCGTCATTGCTGCATGCCCCACAAATTGACGGTGCGCGCTTCGATCGCGCGGAAGATCACCGACTCGACGAGGAGGCCGATCAGAATGACGGTGAGCAGGCCCGCGAACACCGTCGCGGTGTCGAGTTCGTTCCGCGCTTCGAAGATATACCAGCCGATGCCGCCCGAGCGGGACGAGACGCCGAACACGAGCTCAGCCGCGACCAGCGTGCGCCAGGCGAAGGCCCAGCCGATCTTGAGGCCGGCAAGGATCGAAGGAAACGCCGCCGGGATCAGAATCAATCCGACATAACGCGCCCCGCGCAAGCCGACATTGCGTCCGCCCATGCGCAGCGTTTCCGGCACGCCGCGGAATCCGCTGAGCGTATTCAGCGCCACCGCCCACAACACCGAATGGATGATGACGAAGACGAGGGACGGCGTGCCGAGCCCGAACCAGATCAAGGCGAGCGGCAGGAGTGCGATCGCCGGCAGCGGATTGAACATCGCGGTCAGCGTTGAAAGAATGCGCGTGCCGATATTGCTCGCGACCGCGAAGGTCGTGAACAGGCCGGCGAGCGCGAGCCCGAACGTGTAACCGAGCGCGAGCGTCCGCAGCGAGGTGAGCGTGCGGTTCACCAGCACGCCGTTATGGATGTCTTTCCAGAATGTGCGGATCGTTTCTGTGAAGGTAGGGAACAGCAGCGAGTTGTTCAGCCAGCGTGCATAGAGCTCCCAGACCACGATCAACGCGACGAGGATCGCGAAACGTTGCACCGTTTCATTGGTCCAGATTCGCTCGAAGAGAGAAAGTGGCCGCTCGACGTCGCCGATCGAAACGGAATCGGTCGGCTCGATTTCGAATTCCGGCCGTGCAGATACAGTCATTTTACGTGTTCCTCGCTCAAGCGGCGGCGCCATGTTTGGCACCTGCTGGTTTGCGTTTATCGCCGAACAGCAGGTCATGAATGCGCTTCGACATCGCGCCGAACTCAACTTGATCCATGTTGCTATAATTGAGCCGGTCGGTGTCGAGTTCGGCGCGTACGCGGCCGGGGTGCGGTGAAAGCACCAGAACGCGCGACCCGACAAGGACAGCCTCCTCGATCGAATGCGTGACGAACATCACCGTAAAGCGGAGTTGATCCCACAGCGACAGGAGTTCCTGCTGCATCGTGCGGCGGGTGAGCGCGTCGAGCGCGGCGAAGGGCTCATCCATGAGCAGGATATCCGGCTCGAGCGCCATCGCGCGCGCGATCGCGACGCGCATTTTCATGCCGCCCGACAGCATGTGCGGATAGATATCCTTGAATTTGCTGAGGCCCACTTTTTCGATGACCGAATTCGTGCGCGAGATCGCTTCCTCGCGCGGAAACTTTTTCGTCACCTTCATCGGAAAAAGCACGTTCTGGAAGACGGTCTTCCACGGCATCAATTGCTCGAATTCCTGGAAGACCATCATCCGGTCGGGGCCGGGGGCGTCGACTTTTCGCCCCCGGATCGTGATTTCGCCTTCGACTGGCGACATGAAGCCGCCGACGGCCTTCAGAAGCGTGGATTTTCCGCAGCCCGAAGGCCCGAGGATCACGTAGCGATCGCCCTGGTGAACGGAGAAGTCGACCCGGTACGTCGCCGTTACTAAATGGCGCGGCGTTTTATACTGGAGAGTGACTCCGGTTCCCTCAAGCAGCGTCGAAGACATAGATGTATCCGCCTTCACCGTCAGCTTCCCGGAAGGTTATGAACTTCGTCGATATAGACGTCCTTCCAGCTATCCGGCTTCACCGGGATCATGCCGACGCGCGACATATAGTCTGCGAACACCATCACCTTCTTCGGGGTCATGGTCCATTCGTTCTCCGGCAGCTTGATGATGCGCGCGGCTTCCTCGACGGGGAGCTTCGAGTTGTTGTTCTTCACCCACAGCGCCGCGGCGCCGTCAGGATCCGACTTGATATATTTGATCGCGTCTTCAAGCGCGGCGAGGAACGCCTTCACGACCTTCGGCTCGCCCTTGTAGAGCTTCTCCGTCGCCCAGATCGAGTTAAAGGTGTGCGGCCCGCCGAGCACCTCGTAGCTGTCGAGCACTTTATGGACACGCTTGTCCTTCAGCTCTTCATACTGGTACGGCGCCGAAGTCAGGTGCGCCGTGATCTCGGACCTGCCGCTCATCATTTGCGAGAGGCCGTCCGGGTGGCTCAGCGAAACCGTCCACGGATCGAGCTTGTGCTCCTGGCCTTTGCCGAACACCTTTTCGGCCGCCATTTGCAGCACGACCGCCTGGATCGAAACTTTCACCGCGGGAAGCGCGATGCGATCCTTTTCGGTAAAGTCCTTGATCGTTTTGATCTCGGGCTTGATGGTGTTGAGGAAAAGCGGCATTGCGTTGATCGCGGCAATCCCCTTGATCTTGATGTTGTTCTTGGTGCGCGCCCAGGCCGTCACCAGCGGGCCGACGCCGCCCGACGCGAAATCGAGGTTGCCCGAGACAATCGCCTCGTTCATGGGCGGCCCGCCCGTGAAGCGGAGCCATTCGGTCTTGAGGTCGAGGCCGAGTTTCTTGCCTTCGGCCTCGATCAATTTCTGTTCTTCCATGACCGAAAGCGGCAGATATGAAATGCCGAATTGTTTGGCGACACGGACCGTCCGCGTTTCCGCGTTCGCGGCGGCGGTCGCGAACGAGAAGGCAAGGGTGGCGGCGACAATCGAGCCGCACCATTTTTGTCGATAACTCATTTCCATCTTTTCCTCCCAGTTGGTTCTCAATTTTCGTTTTTTCTTTGCATCATCCGCGATATGGCGGTTATCGCAAGTTTTTATTTCGATGCGAGACGAGCCACGATGTTCTCCTTTCGCATCACTTCAGATCCAACAAATAATGGAACGCGTCGGTACGGCAGAGCGAAACGCGCCATTCCGTCGGCCGGCCGTCGAGCGAATAGGCCGTGCGGTCGACGCAAAGGAGAGGCGTGCCGGCTGCGACGCCAAAATGTTTTGCTTCGCGCCGCCGGGCGGCGACCGCCTTCAGCTTTTCCGTCGAACGCGCGATCGTGACGCCGAATTTCGCGCGATAGAGCTCGTACAGATTGTTGGGAAGATTGAGCTTTTCGGCGCCTGGAAACAGCGCATGCGGCAGCATGATCGTCTCCACGATCGCGATCCTGCCGGTGAGCGACCGGATGCGCTCGAGATGCAGAACTTTCGCGCCGGCCCGCAATCTCAGCACTTTCGCGGCCGCAGGGTCAGCGACGCGCACGCCCGTACCCAAAATTTTGCTCTCGGGAAATTCGCGCTCGCCGGAATCCGGCGTGAGCTTGAAGAATTGAAAAATAATGCGCGCGTCGTCGTGGCGCGCGACGAAAGTGCCGCGGCCCTGATGGCGGACGACGAGATTTTCCGACTCCATCTCGTCGAGCGCTTTTCTTGCGGTTCCCGGCGAAACCCCGAGATCGGCGGCGATTTCGAGCTCGCTCGGAATCGCTTGTCCCGCCTGCCAGGTGCCGTCGTTGATGCGCGAGACGAGCACGTCACGCGCCTGCCGGTAGAGCGGGCGAAAGCCGAGCGCGTTACGCGCTTCGATGCGTGCCATGCGGGGTGCTCGAACGTCTCCATTGACTCCTGACTTATATCTTATAGAAGAATTTCCAGCTGACAAGACAAGGGACGCGCGATGGCTATTCCGCATTTATTGGTGCACGAGAAAAAGGACACGGTCGGCGTGGTTGCGATCGAGGGCCTGAAGGCCGGAACCGACATGCTTTGTGTCGTGACCGCCGACAATTCTTCTTTCAACCTGAAATCGAAGATGGATGTGCCGATCGGGCACAAAGTCGCGCTTGCCGACATTAAAAAAGGCGACACGGTCATCAAATACGGCCAGGACATCGGCAAGGCGGTGGCCGACATCGCCAAGGGCGAGCACGTCCACGTTCACAATCTCAAGACGAAGCGGTGGTAGTCATGGCGCAGGGCAACGGCAAATCGAACATGAAGTTTCAGGGCTGGCGGCGCGAGAACGGCCGCGTCGGCGTCCGTAACCACGTCGTCATTCTTCCGCTCGACGATCTTTCCAACGCCGCCTGCGAAGCGGTCGCGAACAACATCAAAGGCACGCTCGCGATCCCGCATGCTTACGGGCGGCTGCAGTTCGGCGAGGACTTGGAATTGCATTTCCGCACGCTGATCGGCACGGGCTCCAATCCGAACGTCGCGGCGGTCGTTGTGATCGGCATCGAGGAACAGTGGACCAACCGCGTCGTCGAGGGCATCAAGAAAACCGGCAAGCCCGTCACCGGCTTCGGCATCGAGCTGCACGGCGATATCGACACCATCGCCCGCGCCTCGCGCGTCGCGAAGGATTACGTGCAGCGGGCCTCGGAATTGAAGCGCGAGGAATGCGATTTTTCGGAGCTCTGGATCTCGACGAAATGCGGCGAGAGCGACACCACCACCGGCCTCGCTTCCTGTCCGACAGTCGGCAACATGTACGACAAACTGATCCCGAAAGGGATTTACGGCGTGTTCGGCGAGACTTCCGAAATCACCGGCGCCGAGCATCTTGCGAAAGCGCGCGCGATCTCGCCGGAAATCGGCGAGAAGTGGATGAAGACCTGGCAGGCCTACGAGGATGACGTTATCCAGGCCCACAAGACGAACGATCTTTCCGACTCGCAGCCGACCAAAGGCAATATCGTCGGTGGTCTCTCCACGATCGAAGAGAAGGCGCTTGGCAATCTCGAAAAGATCGGCCGCACCTGCAAATACATCGACGTGCTTGCCCCGGCCGAAGCGCCGGCCAAGGGCCCTGGCCTCTACTACATGGATACGTCATCGGCCGCGGCCGAATGCGTCACGTTGATGGCGGCGGGCGGTTACGTGATCCACACCTTTCCGACCGGGCAGGGCAACATCATCGGCAATCCGATCGTGCCGGTCATCAAGATCACCGGCAACCCGCGCACCGTGCGCACGATGTCGGAGCACGTCGACGTGGACGTTTCGGGCATCCTGCGGCGCGACCAGACGATCCCGGAAGCGGGCGACGCGCTGATCGAGATGATTATGCGCACCGCGAACGGCCGCCTCACGGCGTCCGAAGCGCTCGGACACCGCGAGTTCGTGCTGACGAAGCTCTATCGCAGCGCGTAATTTTGCGCTGATGCCCGATATCGTTATCACCGAATCCATCGACGAGGACGCCCTCAAAAGCGTCCTCGCCGGTTTTGACGTTCACTACGATCCGAAACTATTCCTCCGCCACGACGATCTTTGCAAAGTCGTCGCCGACGTTCCGGCGCTGATCGTCCGCAACAACACGCAGGTGAATGCGGAAGTCATCGACAGCGCCAAGAAGCTCAAGGTCGTCGGCCGGCTTGGCGTCGGACTCGACAATATCGACATGGAAGCCTGCAAGGCGCGGGGGATCGCCGTCTATCCCGCGACCGGCGCGAACACGCAGTCAGTGGTGGAATATGTGCTGGGAGCGACTTTTGCTCTGTTGCGCCGTACTTTCTTCGCGACGCCGGACGTGCTGTCGGGTGAATTTCCTCGCGCCAAGTGGCAGGGTAGGGAAGTGACAGGCAAGCGCCTCGGCATCGTAGGTTTCGGCGCGATCGGCCGCGCGCTCGCCGCTCCGGCGGCCGCGCTCGGCATGGAGGTCGTCGGTTACGATCCACACCTCAAGCCGAACGATCCGGCCTGGTCTCAGCCCTGGGGCGAGGTTCAAGCGCTCGATCTCGATGCGCTGCTCTCGACCAGCGACGTGATTTCGCTGCATGTGCCGCTCTCGGCGGAGACGAAAAACCTGATCGACCATGCCGCACTGGCGAAAATGAAGCGCGGCGCGATCCTGGTGAACGCCGCGCGCGGCGGCGTTGCGAATGAGGAAGCGACGGCCGAAGCGTTGCGATCCGGCCAGCTCGGGGGCGCCGCGTTCGACGTTTTCGTGGAAGAACCGCTCTCGAAGGAGAAGGCGAGAATTTTCGCCGGCTGCCCAAATCTAATCCTCACCCCGCATACAGGCGCCGGAACAATCGAAGCCAATCGCCGCGTATCGTTTATGGTCGCCGAAAAAGTGCGCGATCACCTCGCAGGAAAACGCTGATGCCGGCCCTTACGCTTGCCGCCGCCGAAGAGCTTGTCGTCAGCGCGCTGATGCGCGCGAAGACCGATCCGAAAAACGCGAAAAGCGTCGCGCGTGCGCTTGTCGCTGCCGAAAGCGAAGGCTTGAAAGGTCACGGCCTTTCGCGCGTCCCGACCTACGCCGCGCAGGCAAAAATCGGCAAGGTCGACGGTTTCGCCAAGCCCTCGATTGAGTGGAAGAAGCCCGCCGCCGCCGTGATCGATGCCGCGAACGGCTTTGCCTTTCCCGCTGTCGAACTCGCGGTGAAGGAGCTTCCCCCCGCTGCCAAGAAAAACGGCATCGCCGCTGCCGGCATCCGCCGCTCGCACCATTGCGGCGCGGCCGGCCGTCCGGTCGAGAAGCTCGCGGAAGCGGGCCTCATGGCGCTGATGTTCGCGAATACGCCGGGCGCCATCGCCCCATGGGGCGGCTCGAAAGCCGTCTTCGGCACCAACCCGATCGCTTTTTCCTGTCCGCTTCCCAGCAAGCCGCCGGTCGTCGTCGATCTCTCGCTCTCGAAAGTCGCGCGCGGCAATATCCTCGCCGCCAAGCAGAAGAACGAAAAGATCCCCGAAGGCTGGGCGCTCGATGAAGAAGGAAAGCCAACCACCGACCCGAACGCCGCGCTTGCGGGCACCATGTTGCCGCTTGGCGATGCGAAGGGAACCGCGCTCGCGCTGATGGTCGAATTGCTCGCGGCGGGACTCACGAATGCGAATTACGCAGCCGACGCCTCTTCCTTCCTTGACGCGAAAGGATCGCCGCCCGGCACCGGGCAACTCCTGATCGCTTTCGATCCTGCCGCGTTCGGCGGCGAGAGCGTGCTGCAGCACTTTGCCGTGCTCGCGGGTTCAATCGAATCGCAATCCGGTGCGCGGCTTCCCGGTGCGCGTCGTCTTGCGCTGCGAGAGAAGGCGAAGAAGGACGGCATCAATGTCGGCGAGACGCTGCTCGCCGAAATCAAGGCGATCTAGCTCGCTTTTTCTTTTTTGGTTTTGATCTCGTCGAGAAAGGCTTGCGCCGCTTTGCTGAAATAGCGCTCGCGATGGCGAAGCGCCGTATAGGCGCGCTGCGGCAGCGGCAGCGAAATTTCTTTCAGCGTTCCCGTCTTTAATCCCGCCGCTGCCACGAATTCGGAAATGACGGTGGCGCCGGCGCCGGCTTCGACCGCGGCGCGCACGGCTTCGTTCGACGGCAATTCCAGGACGACGTTCAGTCGCTCGGCGGAAAGCTTCCAGTGCTTGAGCGCCTCCTCGAATTCCGAGCGCGTGCCGGAGCCCACTTCGCGCAGCACCCATCCGGTCGAAAAAATATCCGCAGTGCCGATCCGCTTCCTCGATGCCCACGGATGCTTGCGGCCGACGACCGCGATCAACCGGTCGCGCGCGACCGCCTGCTGCACGAGATTTTCCACGTCGACGCGGCCCTCGACAAAGCCGAGATCGGCGGTGCCGACATCGACCGCGCGCGCGACCTGCGTCGTGTTGCCGGCGACGAGATTGATCTTGATGCGCGGATAGGCCTGGTGAAATTGCACAAGGTAAGAGGGAAGCCAGTAGCTCGCGATGGTTTGGCTTGCATGAATCGAAAGCGTGCCGCGCGCGAGCCCGCTCAGTTCTGAAAGCGCGAGTTCCGCCGTTTGCGTGCGCGCGAGCACCGCGCGAGCTTCGGAAAGAAAAATGCGGCCGGAATCCGTGAGCTCGATCCGCCGCCCGACGCGGCTGAAGAGTTTCACCGCGTGGCGGTACTCGAGCGCTGCGATCGCGGCGCTCACCGCCGATTGCGTGAGGTTCAGCGACTGCGCGGCGCGCGTCACGTGCTCGCATTCGGCGACGGCGACAAAAATGCGGAGCTGTTCGAGGGTCATGGGCTTGCTGGCGATTAACAACTTCACTCGATGATACACCAAAAAACGATTAGCTGCGTCGATTGTTTGTAAAACCGCTTCTATTCCCGCGAACCCTGCTATCCTGTGGCGGGAACAGCAGGAATCGGCGATGACGGCGATCAGGGAAGCGGATTTTGTCGGCTCGCTCACCGACGCGATCCAGTTCATCTCGACCTTCCACCCGGCCGATTTCGTTCGGCATCTGACGGCGGCCTATGAAGCCGAAGAAAGTCCTGCCGCGCGCGATGCGATCGGGCAAATTCTTTACAATTCGCGTCTCGCGGTCTTGGGCCGCCGCCCGATCTGCCAGGACACCGGCGTCGTCAATGTTTTCGTCGATATCGGCACGGTCGCACGGCTGGAGACGAAATCGACGCTGCAGACGCTTGTCGACCGCGCCGTGCGCGCGGCCTATCTCGACGAGAAAAATCCGCTGCGCGCTTCCGTGGTGCACGATCCGCTCTTCAAGCGCGGAAATTCCGGCGACAACACGCCGGCGGTTGTGCATGTCGAGATCGTCGAGGGCGATGCGATTGATGTCATCGTCGCTGCGAAAGGCGGCGGCTCGGAAAACAAGGCGGCGTTCAAAGTGCTGGAGCCGTCGGAGAACGTCGCCGATTGGGTGATCTCGGCCGTCGAGAAGATGGGCGCGGGCTGGTGCCCGCCCGGCGTGCTCGGCATCGGCGTCGGCGGCTCGGCCGAAAAAGCGATGCTGCTCGCAAAGCGCTCGCTGATGGAGCCGCTCGATATGGGCGAGTTGAAGCGGCGCGGCGCCTCGACGCCGGAAGAAAAACTGCGTCTTGAGATTTATGAGCGCGTGAACGCACTCGGCATCGGCGCGCAAGGATTGGGCGGGCGAGTCACCGCGCTCGACGTGAAGATCAAATCCTTTCCGACCCATGCCGCCTCACTGCCGGTCGCGCTCATCCCGAATTGCGCCGCGAACCGGCATATTCATTTTCGCTTGGACGGATCGGGCCGCGCGCGCTTCACGCCGCCGGATATTGCTGACTGGCCGGAAATCGTTTTGGAGAATGCCGCTGCCGGGTTTCGCCGCGTCGATCTCGACAAACTCACGCCCGCCGAAGTGCGAAGCTGGAAAATCGGCGAACGTCTCCTCCTGAACGGCACGTTGCTCACCGGCCGCGACGCCGCTCACAAGCGCCTCGTCAACATGATCCGCAAAGGCGAGAAATTGCCGGTCGATCTGAAGGGAAAGGCGATCTATTACGTCGGCCCGGTGAATGCGGTCGGCGAAGAGGTGGTTGGGCCCGCGGGGCCGACGACCTCGACACGCATGGATCGTTTTACCGGCGAACTCCTGGAGCACACCGGTCTCCTCGTCATGGTCGGCAAGGCCGAGCGCGGCCCCGCCGCGGTCGAGGCGATCGCGCGGCACGGCGCGGCTTATCTCATTGCCGTCGGCGGCGCCGCGATTCTAATTTCTAAATCGATCAAGTCGTCAAAGGTGGTCGCTTTCCCGGAGCTCGGCATGGAAGCGATGCACGAGTTCAGGGTCGAAGAAATGCCCGTGACGGTCGCGGTCGACGCGACCGGGAATTCGATTCACGAAAGCGGCCCGAAGGCGTGGCGCCGCGCACTCGCTAGAGCGCGCGGCTACAGATAAAATTGTTTTTAGGCGGCACGCTTGAGCACGACGAGTTTCGGCGCCGTCTTCACATGGGTGGCGTAAAGTGTGAGGCCAGTGAAGGCGAGCCCGCCGACGAGGTTGCCGAGCGCCGTCGGGATTTCGTTCCAGATGAAATAATCCCAGACCGAGAAAGGCGCGTGCAGCATCAGCCCCGACGGAAACAAAAACATGTTCACGACCGAATGCTCGAATACCATGTAGAAGAACAGCATGATCGGCATCCACATCGCGATGACCTTGCCGCTCACCGACGTCGATACCATCGCGCCGACAACGCCGGCCGAGACCATCCAGTTGCAGAGCATCCCGCGCAGGAAGAGCGTCGCCATGCCGGCGGCGCCATGCGCGGCGTAGCCAAGCGTGCGGCCTTCGCCAATATTGCTGATCACGGCGCCGACCTTGTCCGGCGGTTGCGTGAAGCCAAACGTTGTCACATACGCCATCATGAAGGCGACGGTGAGCGCGCCGCCGAAATTGCCGGCGAAGACGAGCCCCCAGTTTCGCAAGACGCCCCAGATCGTGACCCCCGGCCGCTTGTCGATCAAGGCGAGCGGCGAGAGAACGAACACGCCGGTCAAAAGATCGAAGCCGAAAAGATAAAGGATGCAAAAGCCAACCGGGAAGAGAATCGCTCCCGCGAGCGGCTGTCCGGTCTGCACGTTGATCGTGATTGCAAACCAGGCCGCGAGCGCGAGAATGGCGCCGGCCATATAGGCGCGCACGACGGTGTCGCGCGTCGACATGAAAATTTTTGCTTCGCCGGCGTCGACCATTTTGCTGACGAATTCTGAGGGAGGCAAATAAGACATAGCGACTCCTGTGTTGTCGTTCGCGCCGAACGGCGATTTTGTTTTCAGAGAAGCGGTAGCAATCGCCGTGCCAGGCGAGCCGCGCGCCGGCGCCGCGAGATTTGGCGCGAAAAATTCCGGCGCGGCTCGCGCGTGGCGCGCGATTGCGCTTCACGCCCACGCTCTGCCCATCGCCTGTGCACTGCACAAATTTCACGCAGGCTGCGTCTTGCCTGGGCAATGGCATCTGCGGTCATTTCCGACAGAAGCAGGATAAGCCATTGGTAAGACTAAGCTTTATTCACTCACGCGGTTGGCACGGAGCTTGAAATGCAGCGAGCATGTCGGGCGATTTCACTGCTGAGCAAAAGCGCTACCTCGAAGGTTTTACGTCGGGCGTGCAGATCGCGCGCACGTCGCGCGGCCTCGCGCCGAAAGGTGGCGAAGCTTCCGGTGAACACGAAGGCCCGGACGCGCCGCATTTGATCGCGCAGGACAAGCTGACCGCCGCCGGCGGAAAATTATCCGATCAGGAAAAATTCAAGTGCGAGGAGCATCCGTTCGATGCTTACGGCCGGCTGAAAAAGCAGGCGGCAGAAAACGAATTTCCGAAGCCCGCCGACAATTTCCGCTGGCGCTATTATGGGCTCTTCCACGTCGCGCCGGCGCAGAATTCGTATATGTGCCGGTTGCGCATCCATAACGGCATCCTGAAACACTGGCAGCTCAAAGGTGTCGCCGATCTCGCCGCGCGTTACGGCGGCGGCTATGCGCATGTCACGACGCGCGCGAATTTGCAGATTCGCGAGATCGAGCCGAAGAACGCCGTGAACATGGTCGAAGAGATCGTCGATCTCGGCTTATCAACACGCGGCAGCGGCGCCGACAATATCAGGAACGTCACCGGCACGCCGACCGCGGGCATCGATCCGCAGGAGCTTCTCGACACGCGGCCTTATGCGCGCGAGTGGCATCATCACATTTTGAACGAGCGCGCGCTTTACGGCCTGCCGCGGAAGTTCAATGTCGGCTTCGACGGCGCGGGAAAAATCCCGGTGCTGGAAGACACCAACGACATCGGCTTCCAGGCGGTTGAGGTGAAGGGCGGCTTCGGCATCGAACCCGGCATTTATTTTCGTCTCGCGCTCGGCGGCATCACCGGCCACAAGGATTTCGCGCGCGATACCGGCGTCGTGCTGAAGCCGGAGGAGGCGACGAAGATCGCCGAAGCCATCGTGCGCGTTTTCATCGATCACGGCGACCGCACCAACCGCAACAAGGCGCGGCTGAAATATCTGCTCGACGCCTGGGGTTTCGAGAAATTTCTTGCCGCTGTCGAGGAAAAACTCGGTGCGAAGCTGATGCGTGTGCCTGCGGAAGCGGTAGCAAAGCGGCCCGCGTTCGACCGCGCGGCGCATATCGGTGTGCACCCACAAAAACAGCCGGGGCTGAACTGGATCGGCGTCGTCTTTGCGGTCGGGAAAATGACGAGCGATCAAATGCGCGGGCTTGCGAGAATTTCGCAGGACTTCGGCGACGGCGATATTCGCCTGACGGTCTGGCAAAATCTCCTCATCTCCGGCGTCACCGACGAAAAAGTCGAAGCAACGAAAGCCGCGATCGAAGCGCTTGGCCTCGATTGGAAAGCGAGCCCCGTCCGTGCCGGTCTCGTTGCTTGCACAGGCAACAGAGGTTGCAAATTCGCGGCCTCCGACACCAAGGGCCATGCCGACGCGATCGCGCGCCGGTGCGAGACGCGCGTTGCGCTCGACGGTCCAGTGAACATTCATCTCACCGGCTGCCACCATTCCTGCGCGCAGCACTATATCGGCGATATCGGCCTCATCGGCGCGCGTGTCGAAACTTCGGAAGAGGGCGATACGGTCGAGGGCTATCACGTCATGGTCGGCGGCGGATTCGGGCCGGACGCCGCGATCGGTCGCGAACTCTACCGCGATGTGAAAGCCGAAGACACGCCGAAGACGGTCGAAAAAATGCTGAATGGCTATCTCGCGAACCGCGCGGGCGAGGAGACGTTTCTCACGTTCACGCGCCGGCACGAGATCGATGCGCTGAAGAAGATATTCGAAGTGGAACCGGGCAAATGAACGCGCGCGCGGTCCCGCCCACGATCATCCCGGAAAGCGCGCCGTTCTCGCCGGAGCAGCGCGTCTGGCTGAACGGATTCTTCTCCGGCCTTATCTCGCTCGACGGCGGTGTCACCGCGCTGTCGCCTGCCGAATCCGCCTCGCTCATGAACGGCGCGCGGGTGGCGGACGACGGCGAAGCGCCGTGGCACGATCAGACGCTTTCGCTTGCCGATCGCATGCGGCTCGCCGAAGGTCGCCCGCTCCGCCGCCGCATGATGGCGGCGATGGCGCAGCAGGACTGCGGCCAGTGCGGCTATAACTGCAACGACTATTCCGAGGCGATCGCCTCGAAAAAGGAAGCGCGGCTCAATCTCTGCGTGCCCGGCGGCAAGGAAACCGCCCGTATGCTGAAGAAGCTCTATGAGGAAATCGATCAGGCGCCGCCGGCGAACGCCGCAAATCCGCGCGCGGTCGCCGAAAAAGTGGCGCTCGCGCCCAAGGGCGGAGAGGCGAGAGAGGCCGCGCAGTCACGCGACAACCCGGCCGTTGCGACGTTTCATTCGCGCACGCTCCTGAACAGGGAAGGCTCCGCCAAGGAAACCTGGCATGTCGAACTCGATCTCTCGGAAAGCGGCCTCGAATACACGGTGGGAGATTCGTTCGGGATTTTTCCGAGCAATGATGCGGCGCTGGTCGAGACGATCTGCGCGATCCTCGGTGCGGACCCAAACAAAAGAATAGGTGAACGCACGCTCCGCGAAATTCTTCTACACGACGTTTCGCTCTCCCCGGGGCCCGACAGCCTGTTCCAGCTTTTCTCGTATCTCACCGGTGGAGAGCGGCGCGTCAAGGCGAAGGCGCTCGCCGCCGGCGAAGACCCGGACGGCGACGCGGCGACGCTCGATGTGCTGGCGACCCTCGAAAAATTCTGGGGCGTGCGGCCCGATCCGGAAGCCTTCGTCGAAGCGCTCGATCCCTTGCAGCCACGGCTCTATTCCATCTCGTCGAGCCCGAAATCGAATCCCGGCCGCGTCTCGCTCACCGTCGGTGCCGTGCGCTACAAGATCGGAAACCGCGAGCGGCTCGGCGTCGCCTCCACCTTCGTCGCGAACCGCATCAGCGCGGGCGACAAGCTGAAGGTCTACGTGCAGAAGGCGCATAATTTTGGCCTGCCGGAGAATCCCGCAACACCTGTCGTCATGGTTGGTCCCGGCACGGGCGTCGCGCCTTTCCGCGCCTTTCTGCAGGAGCGCAGGGCAACGAAGGCAACGGGCAAGAACTGGCTCTTCTTCGGTCATCAGAAGCAGGCCTGCGATTTCTTTTACGAAGACGAGTTGATGGAGATGAAAGCCGCGGGCGTCTTGACGCGCCTTTCACTCGCATGGTCGCGCGACGGCAGCGAGAAAATCTACGTGCAGGACCGTATGCGCGAGAACGGGCAGGAGCTCTGGGCCTGGCTCGCAGAGGGCGCGCATTTCTATGTCTGCGGCGACGCGAAGCGCATGGCGAAGGACGTCGAAGGCGCGCTGATCGACATCGTCGCCGAATTCGGCGCGCGCACGACCGACGAGGCGATCGCTTTCGTCGCCGAGCTGAAAAAGCGCGGCCGCTATCAGGCCGACGTGTATTAGGCCGCCGCCGCTTTCTTGCGGTTCGCTTCCAGCCGCGCATCGACGAGCGAGACGATGCCGTCGATCACCGGATGGCTGAGCCCCTTTTGCTTGGCGATCAGTTGCACGAGCTTGTCCGCGCGCTCGATATTCGGCGCGCCGTTGTTGAGCGCGCGCGCCGCCGAGGCAGGGCGGGTGAGGCTTTCCGCCGCCGCCGCGTATTTCTCGAACGGCACGAGATCGGAAGGATTGGCGCCCAGTTTCACGCAGAGATCGTTCACGAAATTATAGACCGAGCGCGACTCTTCGATGTTGGAATGCACCGCTTCCTGCGCCGTGCGCATGCCGTCTTTGGTAATGCAGCGATAGTTGCCCGCGAGCAGCATCGCCCATTTTGCGAGCGGCACGAAGATCGACTCGTGATATTTGAGCTTCACGGGGAGTTCAATTTTCCCCTCCGGCGCATCGAAGCGCACGGCTTCAATGTCGGCCTGCAGCTGTTTCAGAATCGTGTTGTAGTTTTCGTTGTCGAAGCGCGCGACCTTGAAGTTGGTCGGCAGCGTAACCTGCAGCACGTTCACTTTCTCTTCCGGCGGCCGCACCGCCTGCGGGTCGGGGCTGCAGAGCGTGACGTTACCCGGCTTGAACGAGTCCCACACGCTCGGATCGGTATATGCGGGCTTCAAAGCATCGTGGTTCAAATCCGGAATGCGCTTCACATAGGGGAGCGGCGGCATGTTCATGATCGACATGCAGGGCTTGCCGGATTTTGCGACCGCATCGAGAAGTTCGCGCACGCCGGCCGAGCGGTATTGCGGCTCCTGCATCGCGAGCCCGATCAGGTCAAAGTCCGAAGGCTTCACATCGGCGGGGCCGGCGGCCGAGACCTTGCCAGGCAGCTTGCGCGAGTCGATCTCGATCTGCTCTTTCCGGCCGCGCACCGGCATCCGGACGCGGAAGCCCTCAGCGTTGATCAGATCCGCTTCGGCCGGCAGGCACACCAGCTTCACGTTATGGCCGCCAAACATCATCTTGGACGCGAGCAGCGAGCCGTAGGACGCGCCGAGAATCAAAATGTTGTACTTCGCCATGAGCGTGACTCCGAAAATCGTGGTTGTTCTTGCTGCAGAAATCGCCCGCGACGGTCAGGACGTTGATATTTCCTGCCCCGGCGGGGCATCGGACTTCGCATTCCTGTGGGTTGCCGCATTCTTGGCGAGCATCAAAAATCGCCAATAAAATTTGAAAGACGATAGGGAAGGATAATCGTCCTGCGGCCCCGCAACGTCAAGTTTTCGGCGCGCAGGGTGCAATGCGTTCGCTGCATTGCAAATGCGGTTTAGGCGCGACGGCAATATTTCACCAAGCCGTGATCGGCCGCTGGAATAATATGACGCGCGGCAAAAATTTTTCGAAAGGAAGATGCGCACTGCTGGCCGCAATGCCGGACCGGCTGCCGTAATTCAGGCGCCGCTTTTGCGCGGCTCGTTCGGCGACCTCGCGATAATTTCCGCGGGCTTCGAACGGTGAAATTACGATTCGGTCGTCCGCGTCTCCAATGTGCGATAGCTGACGGTTGAATGAAATTTTCTGCTGCATGGGAACAGTAGCGCCGCCCTCCCGTTGAACCTGAGGCCGCCGCGGGATGCGGCGACCAGCACTCATTCGAACGGAAAGGTTCCCCCATGGGCGTATTCACCAAAGACATCAAGACATTCGACGATCTGTTCCTGCATCAGTTGCGGGACATTTATTACGCGGAAAAGCAGATCGTGAAGAAGCTTCCCGGCATGATTGAAAAGGCGACCAACCGGGATCTGACGACGGGGTTGAAAGACCATCTGGAACAGACGAAAGGTCACGTCGAGCGCCTGGAACAGGTTTTCAAGAAGCTCGGCAAGGAAGCGAAAGCGGTCGACTGCCCGGCGATCGACGGCATCCTGAAGGAAGCCGACGAAACATCGGGAGAGATCGAGGACAAGGAAGTACTCGATGCCGCGATCATCGCCGCGGCGCAGGCGGTCGAGCACTACGAGATCACGAAATACGGAACGCTCATCGCCTGGGCGCATGCGCTCGGTCACGATTCACTGGTGACGCAGCTTGCGGCGACGCTGAAAGAAGAGGGGGCGGCCGACAAGAAGCTCACCACGATTGCCGAGAGCAAGAACGTCAATCGCAAGGCGGCAAGCTGAACGCCGCGCAAGGAAAAAGCCCCGGATTTCTCCGGGGCTTTTTTGTTCCCAGCTCAGCCCATTCTTTGCAGCTTGTGCCAGCCATTGGCGACGTTGGTCTTGAACTCCTGCCAGTTCGAGCCGACCACATCCCAATTGACCATTTGACGCTCGGTCGTCGGCGCGTTCGTATTCAATGACGGCGCGGTGATGCTGGCATCGTGCACATAAGCGACGCCGATCGTGACGGCGACACCGATAATGAAACCGAAGATCGTCTGCATGTTCGCTCTCCTCGCGAAATCCGCTTGTTAACGCCGGAACGGCCGGGCGGGTTCCACGTCTCGTCGCGAGGTGCGACAGCTCGACCGCTACGCGGTCTTGCACCTCAGGATGACGGATTGAGCGCTTCGCTCGCCCGGATGACTTCAAAGGAGCTAGTACCAGAATGCCTGTTCGCTTACTGCACCGTCCGCAACCGCAGCTCGGCAACGCCCGCCGCGATGTTCAAACCGACCTGTCCCTGCACCGAAAGCGGTTGCAAGGTGATCGTCTGGTTCGAGCCGCCGACAAGCACATTTGCGCCAAGCCCCACCGCGACGGTCGCTTCTGCGGTCGCGCCTACATAGTTTCCCGCAAGCGCTCCAAACGGGCGGTTGGTCGGCGCATAAACCGACCACAGCATTTGCCCGCGGCCGGTGGCGCCGAGATCGAGTCCGAATTTACTGATCCCGCCGATATAGACTTCCTGCGGCGCGTTGTTCACCGGCTTGAAGAGGCACGTCACTTCCTTGTTGGACGTAATGATGAGTCCGATCCCCGCCGACACGTCGCAGTCGAGCACGCCGGCCTGCACATAGTTCGGGCCCATTTGTGCGCCCGCAGGCACGATCGCGGCGGCAAGCAAAGCGGAAGCGGTGGCAGCGAGCGAGAATACTTTTACAGACATCCTCATCTTGTCCTCCAAACAACTCGAGAAAAAATGGAGCACGCTTTTAGCGGCGGCGGCGGGAATAGGCGAGGGGGTATTTTAGCCGCGGTCGGCGGTCAGAACGGCGCGCGTCTGCCGGTCGGGACCGAGGTCGTCGAGATCGTCGATCGACATGATTTCGGCGAGCCGGTTGCGCGCGCGGTTGACGCGGCTCTTGATCGTGCCGACGGCGCAGCCGCAGATGGCGGCGGCTTCTTCGTAGGAAAAGCCGGAAGCGCCGACCAGGATCACCGCTTCGCGCTGATCGTCCGGCAATTTTTCGAGGGCGGCGCGCAGCTCCTCGAATTCGAGCCGCGTCGCCTGTTCGGGCTGCGACTTCAGGCTGTCGGCATACATGCCGGTCGCGTCCTCGACCTCGCGTTTCCGCTTGCGGTATTCCGAGCGGAAGAGGTTGCGCAGGATCGTGAACAGCCAAGCCGACATATTCGTCCCCGGCTCGAACGAGTCGATATTCTTCAAGGCGCGCAAAATCGTTTCCTGCACCAGATCGTCGGCGCGGTCGACATTGCCCGTGAGCGAGATGCCGAACGCGCGGAGATTCGGGATCGCCGCCAAAATGCTGTCTCTTGTCGCGTTATCGAGGCTCATGAATGGGGACCTTTGCCTCCACCTTTGTCGTCGCCATCCAGACGTTTCAACAAATCGTTGAATCGGTCCGGCACCCCCTCTTTGACGACCTCGTCGTACATCGCCCGCAACTGCTGACCGATCTTGATGGTGGCCTCCCGGCTCAGGCCGCCGCTGGGCGCGGAATCTCCGGTTCGTGCTCTCTGCATTGGTTTTTCCGGCTTATCGTTACTCTGCGTCATTTCGAACCCCTCGCGGCCGTCCTGAGCGCCGCCATCCCGCCCCCTGCGCATTCGGTAGGTAACGCCATGGGGAATAAAGGGTTCCCGTGAGAATGGAACTTTTTTTTGCCCTTGGGGTTAGGCATACTCATTCACCGCGGATAGGGGATTTACGTGTCCATTTCTCAGCAAGTTGCACAGCATCTGCCGTATTTGCGGCGGTATGCACGTGCGCTCACCGGCAACCAAAAATCGGGCGATACCTATGTGGCGGCGGTTCTGGAGGCCCTGATTGAAGAGCCGCAGAACTTCCCCGGCGAATACGAGCCCCGCGTCGCGCTCTACCGGGCCTTTACGAAGGTCTGGAATTCGCTGGCCGAGGGCGGGCCCTCGTCCGGCGACACCAAAGGCCTGAGCGTTGAGCAGCGCCTGACGCAGCTCACGCCGCTGACCCGGCAGGCTTTCCTGCTTTTGGGGCTTGAAGGTTTCTCCGAGAAGGACGCCGCCGACATTCTCGGCGTCGAGGTCGCGAAACTTCGCCAGTATCTCGACGATGCGGGGCGCGAACTCGCGGCTGAAATCGCGACCGACGTGCTCATCATCGAGGACGTGCCGCTGATCGCTGTCGACATCGAGGATCTCGTCAAAAATCTCGGCCATCGCGTCACGGGCATTGCGCGCACGCATCGCGAAGCGGTGCAGCTCGCGAAAGCGAAGCCGCCGGGCCTCATCCTCGCCGACATTCAACTGGCGGACGGAAGCTCGGGCCTGGATGCCGTGAACGAGCTTCTGCAGAGTTTCGAGGTGCCGGTCATTTTCATCACCGCTTATCCCGAGCGCTTCCTCACCGGCGAGCGTCCGGAGCCGGCATTCTTGATCCCGAAGCCGTTTCAGCCTGCGACGCTGTCGGCTGTGATCAGCCAGGCGCTGTTTTTCGAACGCGCCGCCAAGCGGCGCGAGCGCCGCGCGAGTTAACGCGATCTTTCCGAAACGCAAAGAAGAATCGGGTGTAACCGGCCTTCGCCGGTTACACCCGAAATACCGGCCGTGCGGGGGGAGAAGGGGTGGCCGGTCGTTACGATAACGCTCGATCCTCCTGCATGTTCCTGTGGAATGATGTGAAATCCGTTGAACTAGTTTGTGCTGTCCGCATTGACGAAGTGCTCTTCGCGCGAGAAGGGCATGAAAAGATTTTCCGTTCGAGGCGGTGAGTAATTGCAAATGTCGATGTCCGCGCTCTGGGAAAATACAGTCACGCAGTTGAACGCCATCGGCGGGCAAAGAGCCGTCGATACGGCAATCGCTTTCATTATTTTTGCCATTGTGATGGGTATCGCGTGGCTGATCTGGTGGCGGCGGAGCCGCTCGCAGAGTTCCCAAATCCGTTCGCTGGAATCCGAGCACCTTCGCTTGACGGCGGAACTCGCGACGCTCTTGCAGCGCTACGAGATCGCGCTGCGCGGATCGAACGTGACGGTTTTCACGCAGGATCGCGACCTCCGCTACACCTCGATCAGTAACGACTTTCTCGGCTACAAGGTCGCTGAAATCATCGATCACACCGACGACGACCTCATGCCGGCCGATAGCCGGGAAGCGGTGATCGAGATGAAGCGCTCCGTGCTGGAAAGCGGCCAACCGAAGGACCGCGAATTGCAGATTTTCGAAGGCGACATTCCGAGCTGGTACGACTTCCATGTCGAGCCGGTGCGCGGTGCGAAAAAGCAGATCGTGGGCCTCGCTTGCGCCGTCGTCGACATCACCGCGAGCAAGGAAGGCGAGGACCATCTGCGGCTCTTGATGCGGGAGATTTCGCATCGCTCGAAGAATTTGCTCGCGATCATTCAGGCGATGGCGCGGCAGACCGCGCGGCATGCGGGCTCGATCGACGACTTTCTCAACCAGTTCAATGCGCGCGTGCAGGCGCTGGCGCGATCGCACGATCTTCTCGTCCAGCAGAATTGGCACGGCGCCGGCTTGCACGATTTGCTGCGCTCGCAGCTCAGCCCCTATGTCGACACCGAGCTCTCGCCGGTGACGAT
>Ga0157372_10002270_pt1 | contig 20826 bp, 13 predicted proteins | sample C55metaG_FD_115307 | JGI IMG/M metagenome (GOLD analysis project Ga0157372, IMG submission 115307) | Corn rhizosphere microbial communities from Kellogg Biological Station, Michigan, USA - C5-5 metaG | ecosystem: Host-associated > Plants > Roots > Rhizosphere > Soil | place: USA: Michigan... | reverse complement strand
TTCGCCGACTACCACGGCCATGGCTGGAATTTCCGCGCTGTGTTCAAACGCGACCGCGCGGGCAACCTGCTGGATGCCGGCGGCCACATCGTGCCACCGAACGATCCGCAAAAATGGCGACGCCACGGTGAGGCCAAGTTCGTGCCGCCTGGGACCAATCCTGGCAAAGCCGTGCAACTGATGGACATCCATGCCGAGAAGGGCATGCAGTGCGCGGACTGCCATTTCGCCCAGGACAATCATGGCAACGGCTTCATCGTAGGGGAGGTGGCGAACGGGGTGGAAATCCGCTGCAAGGATTGTCACGGCACCATCGATGCCTATCCCACTTTGCGCACCTCCGGGCCCGCGGCGCCGCCGGTCGGCACGGACCTAACCGTCCTGCGCAATCCGGACGGCAATCGCCGCTTCGAATGGGTGATGCGCAATCACCGCCGCGTGCTGGTGCAACGTTCCGTCGTGGATCCTTCGTTGGAATGGAAAATTTCGCTGGTGAAGGACACGGTCGATCCGGCCAGCCCCGATTTCAACATACGCGCGGCGCGGGCGAAGCTCATGTCTCGCACAGTCGTCCAAGGCAAACAGTTCCAGTGGGGGCCGGGCATAGACGCGAAAAACCTTGCGCACAAGCAGAGCGAGATGGAGTGCTTCACTTGCCATACGTCCTGGACACCGTCGTGTGGCGGCTGCCACCTTCCGATCGAGGCGAACTGGAAGGCGGCGAGTCACCGCTATGAAGGCGGGTTCACGCGGAACTACGCAACCTACAACCCGCAGGTGGCGCGCGACGACATGTTCCAGCTCGGCCTGCACAGCACGGTGAAGGGCAACACCATCGCGCCGGTGCGTTCGTCCTCCGCCCTTATCCTGTCATCCACCAATATCAACCGCGAACGCATTTACGTGCAGCAGCCACCGATTTCCGCAGCCGGCTTTTCCAGCCAGGCCTTCGCGCCGCACTTCCCGCACACGGTGCGCAAAACGGAAACCAAGACCTGCAGCGATTGTCACGTATCGCAGGCAAATGACAACAACGCCATCATGGCCCAGCTGCTTCTTCTCGGCACCAATTTCGTGAATTTCATCGGCCTGCATGCCTGGGTGGGGCTGGAGGACGGCCTGGAGGCCATTCGCGTCACGGAATGGGAGGAGCCGCAGGCGGTGTTCGGCTCATACCTGCAGCGCTATGCCTATCCAGATTACTACAAGCTGCACGTCGCGCGGAACCATCGCGAGCTGATCAACTGGACGCGCGGAGCCACCTTCGACGCGAACGGCAGCGGGGAAACCAATCCCGCTGAGGACATCCGCAACATCACGCAGTCGACCGGCGGCGCTGCGCATTGCCTGCAGTTGCGCGGTGAATACCTTTACGTGGCGCAAGGCATGGCGGGCTTTGAGGCTTATGACGTCGCAAGCGTCGGCAACAAGGACATTTCCAACAAGGTGATCACCGCGCCGTTCTCCCCCCTGGGCCACGACACGCATGTGGCGACGAAGAATGCCACCTGTCTGGCGCTGCCGACCAATCAGTCCATTGCGCCGCTGCGCAACACGCCGGTGACGCGCCAGCAAAACCAGGAGCAGTCCTTCCATCCGATCTATCACTACGCGTTCATCACGGATTCAGAAGAGGGACTGATCGTGGTGAATATCGATTCTTTGACAGACCGCGAACCGCGCAACAATTTCTTTAGTCGCGCGCTTACCTGGAACGAGGGGGGCATTCTCAAAGGCGCGCGTCACATCATTATGGGCGGCCATTTCGCCTACATCGCGGCGGATGCGGGATTGGTGGTGGTGAACCTGGACGATCCGCTGAAGCCGCGCGTGGCATCGGTGGTGAAGTTGCCGGATGTACGGGCGTCTGCGTTGCAATTCCGCTATCTCTTCGTCACCGATGCGCGGGGGCTGGAAGTGCTGGATGTGACAAGGCCGGATCAGCCCCAACTGCTGGAGAGCGCCACCGTCAAGCTGGCTGATGCTCGCCGCGTCTATGTGGCGCGAACCTACGCTTATGTGGCGGCAAAGCGGGAAGGCCTGCTCATCGTCAACGTAGAGAAGCCGGAGCATCCGTTCATCGATCGGCGTGTCACACTCGGGGGACAGCTGAACGACGCGGAAGACGTGATCGTCGGGTCAACGAATGCGTCGCTGTTTGCCTATGTGGCGGACGGCCGCAATGGATTCAAGGTTTTGCAGTTGACGAGCCCTGCCACACAGCCCAACTTCTACGGCTTCTCACCTCGTCCTGTGCCGGAGCTGATTGCCTGGGCACGCACCCGCACGCCAGCGCTCGCGTTGTCGAAGGGACTCGATCGCGATCGGGCGGTGGACGAAACCGGCCACCAGATCGCAGTTCTGGGTCGCCTCGGCTCGCGGCCTTTCACCAGGGTCGAGATGGAAAAGTTCTTCATCGACTCGAAAGGCGATTTCTACAAGGTGAGAGACACACCCAGCTTTGAGGGCTTTGTTCCCAAGGCCGGCACAAGCGTTCCCGCCTCGAAAAACCCGGTCACGGCAACGTCGCCCCCGAATACAACGCATTGACCTAATGCTGGCCGAAGGGTGCGTTGAAATGCACGGCGGCAGGAAAATCGCCGGCGACGCACACATGCGTGATGACCTGGCCGGCGTCCCACAGCAGCAGGGAAAAGCCGGGGGGCTCTTCGCGGAGGAGCTCGCGGCCGTCCGGTCGATTGCGGTCAATGTCACTCAGATCGAGGGTGAGTTCGATCGCGGTAGCAGCGGATACCGATACGATATGGCCGGCGAACGGGGCATGAAAGGCGCGATGCAGATGCCCCGCAATGATCCCAACAAACTGCCGCCGGCCGGCCAAGGCATTGGCAAGACGTTGCACCCAGCCATCATGAGGGGAGGGATCTTCCATCCACTGAATGCCACTGCGCACGGGCGGATGATGGATCGCAACAAGTGTAGGGGTCTCAGGCGCTTCGTCCATTGTCCGACGGAGCCATGCCGCGCGGAGTTCGCAATAGGCGCCGCGGTTTTCCCCTTCGTCGAGTGAGTCGGCGACGATCAGGCGCAAGCCGCCGATCTCGGTGGCGTACTGGATAAAGCCGTTTTCATCGATAGCCGTTTCCGGAAAGGCGGCCCGAAAGGTTTCGCGCCGGTCGTGATTTCCGACGCCAAAAAGAACCGGGATTTGTGCGCTGCGCAGGATGCGCCGCAACTCGGTGTATTCCGCGGCCTCGCCGTTGTGCACCAAATCGCCGGTGGCCACGATCGCCGATGGCCGCGGTTTGAGGGCATGAATGGCGTCGAGCACCTGGCGCAACCGGGTTTCGTGCCGGGTATGGTTCGCCTGGTCTGCTGCCGACGTGATGTGCAGGTCCGTGATGTGCGCGATGGTCAGCATTCCCCTTCATCTCATCTGGCTGGGCGGAACAGCTTCGAAGCATCCTTGCAGAAGCTTATCCCGGATTTTCTCAGAACGTCAGCCTGCCGTCCGATCTCAATCGGGCTGAAGTTCCAGGCTGATGATAGGCGTGGCATTCCGAACAGTTGGTGCCGGCCGGCGCGGCCGTGAGCGGCTCGGGACGCCCATGGCACGCTCGGCACGCGGCAACGCGCGGCACGAGCAGGTCTGTCGAGCGTTCAGAGTGCTCGGCCTTGTGGCACTCCGTGCAGAGCGGCCGGCCCTGCGCATCCTGTTTGTGTTGTCGGATCTGGTGATTGAAGTCGCCCGATGGCAGATAGCGCTGGAGCAGATTAACCGGCCCGATGCCATAGAGTAACGAGGCGCTGTTGGGCGGCGACAAAATGGCGTGGCAGCCATAGCAGGTGCCCCCCTTTGAAAACGCCGCGCGCACACCGCGCTCGATCAGCTCTGACGGCGGTTGCGGCCCGCCCTGCGCTATCGGCGTGGCTTTCGTCGTGGAGGGCAGCAAGCCAAAGGCGCTTGTTGCGTTTCGCGGGCCGCCTTGGGCGTAAAACGTTTCGAGTGCCGCTACGACTTCGCTGGGCTTGCCATGTGGCAACATTAACATCCCGCCGCCCTTTGGCGCATACGCCAGTGAATGGCACATTGAGCAGTCGCGCTTCATTTCGATCGCCACGAAGCCCTCGCCCCTGGCGTGATGACAGTTCGCGCATTCGAGCTGTGTGCCATATCCCATGGCTGGTCCCAAGCGTTGGGCCATGCGGGTGACCCCGCCATCTTGCGCCAAATGCTGTTGATGCGAGAAGAACAGGCCGGTTCTGTCGAACAGCGGCTGGCTGTACGCCATCCTTGCGAGTCGGACGTCCGGTCCGGGCGACACGGTGACGAACGGCCGGAATTGGGGATGGTTGCGCCAACTCGGCACATCGCCCAGCTTTGTGTCGGGCAAGCGCTGCGACAGCCCGCTGTGGCACTCCACACAATTTACGTTCACCTGTGCAGAGGAGGGCAGGGTCGCCTGTTCCGGCCGGCCGCGCTGTCCTTTTGCGCCGATATGCTCCGTGTGGCAACTCGCGCAGCGATTTTGCGGGTGATTGAAGACCAGGGCGACCGCCGCACTTAATTTGTATCGGAGCTCGCTATAGTCGGGCTTGGCGCGCAGCAGGCGAAGAAAGCCGGCATGATCGCGCGCGGCCGCCGGCGCAAACAAACCACCCTGCATCTTGATATGCTGCGCACGCGTCAACGCCGCCTTTCGAGTAAGTCCAGCCTGATGGCAGACAAGGCACGCGGAATCGCGCACAGAAACGAAAGCCCGCACATGGCAGGCGTTGCAGTTCTTTTCGAGGAAAGCATGTCCGCGCGAGAGGGGGCCGCTGGACCATTGTTTGTCCGGGCGCAGCCGCGTGACGGTGTCAGTCTCCCGGCAATGCAAGAAGGCATACACAGGCCACCCCAGGCACAGCAGCAATACTAGTAAGAGCAGTGCATACGATGCTTGGCGCTTGCTTATGGCTCCCGAAAGGGAAAACACGCTGCGCGGATCGGCAGCAGCTACGCCGTGGGCGACGGCAATCTGGGAGACGGTAACAATGATTTCGTCTGGCTCGCCCGCACACAGTTCCAGCAGATGGCTGCCGATCACGATCCGCGGAACGGCAGCCAGCGAGACCTGTTCACGCCGGGTGAACGTGCCGTCGACCTGCAACCCCACAGGGCCTAGCGCTTCCACGACAACACGGCCCTTGCCTGCTTCCCGCAGACGGGCATGATGCAAACTCACCGCCAGATCATTCAGGGGAATGTCGCAATCGGCGCCACGACCGATGATTGGTTCTGCGTTCACCAGCGGCCGCTCGCGGACGATGTCCGGTCCTCCGCCAGCGCGCCGCGAAATCTGGCGAAGGATAAAGGCCATCCTTCGCTCACCAGTAAAAGAAGACACTGACGATATGCGCGGTCACCGCGGCGAGCATGGCAAAGGTCAGCGGCACGTGGACGAACAGCCATAGTTCCAGCAGCGAGCGAATACGAATGTGGCGGCGCATGCGCGCAAGCGCCTCGCGCTTCTGCTGCAGCAAGGCGAGAGCGCGTGCCAGAACGATGCGCTGGACCGACTCAACGGGCAAGGCATCGCGGCCGCCTAACCGCTGCAACTTCCTGAGGGCCCGCAATGTTCCGCAGGCTCCGTAATAGCCCGTGAGGCGCTGGACAAAACCGCCGTCGATCACAGTGCATTGCAGCGACAGCCGGATGGCATCGGCATAGACAGGTTTTAGCGGGAGCGCTGCCTCGTGCAGGCGGGCATCGAGGACGCGGATTGTCTCGATCATCTGTTCCTCGGTGAATTCGCCGCGATTGTCGCTTAACCGGCGTGGGAGCAAGGCATAGGTAAAGACACCGACAATCCCAGTGGCGATGACAGCGAGCGTCAGGAAATACGCGATCGTGTGGACGTTCCAGCCGAACTGGAATCCGGTGTGCAGCGTGACAATCGCGGTAAGCGCGAGGCCGAGATAAACATGAGCGGAAACCCAGGCTTTGAGGGACCATGGGCCGCGCGTGATGGCGCGCTTGCGGATGCCAAGCGCCGTCAGCCACACCATCAGCACGGCGCCGATGGTGCCTGTGATGTAGCCGAACCAGGTGCCGCCGTTGTGGGAGAGGTCATAGCCCGGACGTGCACTCAGCAGCAGGAAGGCGGCTGTGGCGGTCGCCGACCCGATCAGCGCTATCTTCAGCCAGCGAAAGTTCCCATACCGCAGGAAGCCTTCGTGACGTGCATTGGCAAGTGTCGCCCGGTAACCCAGTCCCCCTGCCACGACCTGACTATGCCTCTATTTTGCGAGCGAAGCCTGCAGGTACTCTTCCGGCGACACCCGGATCGCCGCACCCGTTGGACAGGCTCGCACACAGGCCGGTCCACCTTCCTGTCCCGCGCACATGTCGCATTTTACGGCGATTTTTGCATGGCTTCCCGCAGTGTCGTGTTTTTTTCGCCATCGCTGGTCTGGTTCGCCAGGGCCGGGGCCTGCTCCGAACAGCAGCCAGGTGAGCAGACCGGGCTTCTTCGGCGGCAATGAATCCATGCGAATCACCCCATATGGGCAATAGCGCATACAGTTGCCGCAACCGATGCAGGTCTCGTCGATACTTACCTCGCCATCGGGTCCGCGGTGTATCGCGTTCGGCGGGCAGTCCGTCATGCAATAGGGATGCTCGCAGTGCCGGCAGGAAGTCGGTACGTGCAAATGCGCGAAGGTGTGACCGGCTTCACGATCTAGCCGCGAGAGTCCATTGTGAATCTCAGCGCAAGCCTTCTCGCAATTGTCGCAACCGATGCATAGCGTTTCATCGATGAGCAGAGCATCGGTCGCCTCGCCGATTCCTTCCTTCATCAGGAACTGGGCTGCCTGGCTGTACAAGTCGACAGCACCCGCAAATCTGTTCTTACGCTCTTCGATGAAGCTGTTGAGCTTCCGGCGATCGCCCATTTCCGTCTCGAGTTTTTTCCTCAAGCTGGGGCGGCCCTGAAGCAGTAGCCGAAAGGCCTCTCCATCCAGCCGCACCACCTCGGAACGAATGTTCGCGCGCACAGTCGCGGTGCGCCGCCCGCCGTCGATCAGCGACATCTCGCCGAAATAAGAGCCTGCTGGCAGGTAGCTGAGGAAAATGGGTTTGTCGCCGATCTTCTTTTCCACCGTCATGCTGCCGCGGCGGATCATGTAGATATCGTAGCTCTCTTCGCCTTCGCCGATGACCGCCTGCCCAGGCTTGATCTCCAGCACCTTCGCTGCGCCGATTACGTCGGCAATATCATCGGCAGTTAGCCCGGAGCCGAAGATCTGCAGCAGCAGCCGTTCCGTGGTGATCCGGTTCACGGTTTCGCGCGCCTCCGCTATCGACGCCATCAATTTGAGGGCCGCATTGCGCGGAATTTCCATGACGACGCAGTCAGCGCCCGCGCGCACCGTCGCGCCGCGCCGGCGGCCGGAGATCAGTCCTACCTCGCCGAAGATCGAACCGGCATCGATGGTCACGGTCTTTGAGCGGCCGGTTGGGTCGGTCTCCACGAGAATTGAACCGGAGGCGATGGCAAATAGGGACGAACCCACCGCGTTCCGCTTGAAAATGACGTCACCGCGTGTGAACGCCCGCACGCTGCAATCCAGCAGGAACTCGCGCATTTGCAGCGGCGAAACACCGCGCAGAATTTCCACATTTTCTCGCAGGAACGCGATCCACTCATCCACGTCACGGCGGCCAGGTAACCCCTTCAGTCGAGCCGTCAGCAATGGCTGGTCGATCGGCTCCGGAGCGTTGCCGCAGATGTATTCAACCACATCGTAACCCTGATTGATGCAATGCTTGATCAGAGGATAACCCGCCAGAGCGCCGACGACGTAGAAGCCGGGCACCGTGGTTTCGAAGGTGCGCGAGAGTTGGGGAAAGGCATCTTTCGAATCGCTGGTGAACTGGATTCCGAGGCGCTCGACAAAATCGCGCGGCGGCAGCGACCCCAACCGCGCTATAATCCGGTCGCAGCGCAGCCGCGATTCCCCTTCCGGCATTTCGAGAGTAATGAAACCCGGCTCGACGAGGGCCGGCTTGCTTTCCTTCAGGACGGTTATCCGACCGGCATCCTGGGCCTCCATCAACAGCTTGACGTTCGGCGGCTTCGCCCGAGCGAAGTCTGCACTGCGGTTCACAACATAAACCTTGTTAGCCTGTGCCGGATCCGCGGCCAGACCCAGGGCATTCTCGATTGCGGCGTCGCCGGCGCCGATTACGAAGATATGTTCGTCGACATAAGCGCCGGGATCGTCGAGTTGGTACTGCACCTTGGGCGCGCCCGCCACTTTGCAGCGCAGCAGGTTCGGATTGCCCTGTGTTCCGACCGCGATCACGACATTTGCCGCGTGAACAGTCTCGCCGGTGGCAAGAGTCAGGACAAAATCACCCTTTGTGCCCGCTATCCCGTTCACCTCGGCGTTGTATCGGACGTTGAGGCCGCATTTCTGCGCCTGCTTTTCCCAGGTGCCGAGAATGGTTTCTCGTGACCCTTCGCGGAAGCCCAAATGATCCTCACGCATCGGCAAGGTGACCGGCGTGGCCATGATCAGCTTTCCAAGCTGGTAGCGGAAAATGGTGTCTGCCAGGTGATCCGTCTTCTCGAGCAGGACGTGCGGCACGCGGGTGATGGCTGCGCGCATCGCCGCACTCAATCCCGCGGGCCCGGAGCCGACAATCGCGATTTCGAAAATATCCGGCACGTTCCCCAACCCCACGCGGCATGCGCCTGAAATTATGACACAGCCGGCCCAGTCCCTCGATTGTTTTGATTCTAGCACTTTGGGCCGCTGTTGTGCAGACGTTGCGATTGCGGTCCGAGTACCCGCCCCCTAATTTGGAGGCTTTACAGGCAAGCGTCTGGGTGCAATGGCTTTTCCTGAGGGAAGGCGCGAACCCGACGGCCGGCAGCATGTGCCCTCTGACAGAGTAGCGGCACATCTGATGCTCGGGATATCAGGAAGTCCCCGTTGATCTTGTGGGTTGTCATGACGGTCATGGTGTCGGTGGCGACGAGCGCGTTGACCATTCCGTTGGTACGCCGCCACGATATGCGTTTGCGCCTTGATACGCTCGAGGTGCTGAAGGGCCAACTCGCGGAGCTGGAGGGGCAGGTTGCGGCTGGCGCCCTGGGCGATGAGGAAGCCGACAGTTTGCGTGCGGAAATCAAGCGCCGCGCTCTTGCGGAAGCACGGGGAGATGAACCTTCGCCTCGGCCCATCCCGACACGCAAACTGCCTTGGTTGTCTGTCGGTGTGGCTTCGCTTATGGCCGTTGCCGCGACCGCCCTCTATGCTGTGCTCGGCAACCCAGGACTGCCGAGCGTCACGCCCATCGCCGCGGGAGGCGATGCTCAATCGCAAGCGCAGGCGAATCCACACACGGTTGCCGATATCCCAAGGCTGATCGATCAGCTGGAAGCGAAAATGCGCGCCCATCCCGGTGATCCGGAAGGTTGGCGGATGTTGGGATGGTCCTACATGCAAACCAGCCGTCCCGCCGATGCTGCCACCGCCTACGCCCGCGCTGCCGCCCTCGACCCGAAAAATTCCGATTACGTTTCCGCCGAGGGCGAAGCGCTGACGCAGGCGGCCGGTGGGCAGGTGACGCCGCCGGCATTGAGTGCGTTCCGTCGCGCGCTTGCGCTGAATAGGGGCGATCCGCGGGCCCAGTATTTTCTCGCCGCCTTCAAGGACCAGCAAGGCGATCATGCGGGAGCCATCGCGGACTGGATAGCCTTGTTGAAATTGGCACCACCCCGTGCGGGGTGGATCCCCCAAGTGCGCGAGGTGATCGAGCGAACTGCGCAGCAATACAATATTGATATTGCGGGCAGATTGCCCGCGGGGCGACTAACGGGAGGGGCGTTCCAGCCCGAGGCAAACAACAACACGCTGTCTAGCCCCACGCCGGATCAGATTGCCGGGGCCAATCGGATGTCGGAAGCGGACAGGCAGGCAATGATCCGAGGCATGGTGGAACGGCTCGCGGCAGAGCTGAAAGAAAATCCACGCAACGAGGAAGGCTGGGTGCGTCTCATGCGCGCGCGGATGGTGTTGCGGGATTCGGGTGCGGCGCTCGCCGCGTATCGGGATGCCCGGAAGGCCTTCGCCGGGCAGCCGGCGGAGATCGCTGCCCTGCGGGCTGCCGCTCGCGATCTGCACATCCCGGGCGCTTAACCTCACGAGAGAAACGGATGCTTAGGCCGCTGCTTCTGATCCCATCCGGGTGGTGTAGCGTTCTCTCGAGAGCAGCCGCGTTTCCGTCAACCGCCGTGAGCCGTCCTGGCGATCGAGCTGCACGACAACATCGATGACATTGCGGACATAGGTGCGGACCGTGGACCATCCCAGGTCCAGGCCGGAGGTCATTGCAAGCAGCGCGATCTGCTCCAGGGCGCCATCGGGTGAGTCCGCGTGCACAGTGGTGATCGAGCCTGGATGGCCGCTGTTCACCGCGCGCAAGAATGCGAATGCCTCGTTCCCTCGCAATTCGCCGAGAAGGATGCGATCAGGACGCATCCGCATCGCCGCGCGCAAGAGATCATCCGCATCGATTCGCGCTTCGCCTTGGTCCCCGCGAACTGCGATAAGGCCGACCGCATTCGGATGTTCCAGGCGGATTTCCGGAGCATCTTCGATGACGATCAGGCGCTCGCTCCGCGGGATCTCGTGCACCAGGGCATTGAGGAGCGTGGTCTTTCCGGTCGAGGTGCCGCCGCTGATGACGATTGTCTTCTTGTGGCGCACGGCGGCCTTGAGAAGGCCGACAAGATCTTGCCGCTCCAGCAGCATGGCCAACTCATTTGCTGCGCGCCACTCATGGCCCCCCGCCATTGGCCGCGGGTACGCGAACAGCCCGGACGAAGCGAGCTGGTCGAGCGAGAGGTTGGAGATCGTGTGTTTGCGGATTGCCAGTGCAAGGCTTTCACGAGTGGCAGGTGGCGCTGCGATCTGGATGCGGGCGCCGTTGGGGAGCGTCGCCGAGAGCAAAGGATGCTCGCGGTTGACGCCCTGGTGACTTGCCGCAGCAACCTGCCGCGCCAGCCGGTTAAGCGCCGTTTCGGTGATTTCCGGGGACGGCACGCGCGTCATCGTTCCGCCGTTTTCCTCGATCCACAACTCCCCAGGTCGGTTGACGAGAATATCCGTGACGTCCGCGCGATCGAGCCAGGGCTCAAACGGGGCCAGATAACTTTGGAGGTAGACGCCGGTCACGGCTTGGACTGGGAAATCTGCGGAGCGGCCAAAGCGGTGGCCGGTACTACCGAACTTGCGACAGAGGTTCGCGACTTGAGATCTCGCGATTGCCCGGAAAAGTCGAGGTCACGGGTTACAAACACCTGCAGGGCCGTGCCTTGCGCAACACGCACCGTGACAGGGATGTCGATCTGCTTCTGAAGTGCGATTCCGGCTACCTGATTTGCCTGGTCAGGTGCGGTAACGACCACGGTTCCCTCCGACGCGTGGCTTGTCCAGGCAGTCAGTCCGGCCGACATCACCGATAGCAGGATGGCGCTGCCGAATCGCTCGAAGAAATGCGAATCGGTCTCGCCCTCTACGCCGCCGCGTCCAAGCTCGTCGGTAGTCGGGGAGCCCACATCGATGGACACTCCGTCGGGTGTGAGAATGCGGGACCACACGACGAACGCCCGACTCTGCCCTTGCGCCACCCCACTGCGATACTGGCCGATGAGCTTCGAGCCACGCGGAATCAAGACGCGCGTGCCGTCGAAGCCGTGAACATCCCGGCTGATCACCGCGCGGGCGAAGCCCGGCAGGTCGGAGTCGATCGCCGTCTCGAGCACCGCCGGGATGATCGTGCCTTGGGGAGCGACATACGAGAGGTCATGCAAATGCGTGGCGCGGGCCGTTTCGACTTGGCTGTTGCTGACCCGCGCGGAAAAGCGTTCCTCGGCTGAAAGTTTGGCGTCGTCGGACGTGGACGCAACGACACCAGCGGGCCAAGCCTCGGGAGCTGCCGTAAGGTCCACAATCATGGCCGGCGCGCGCCACCGCAGTGGCGGATTTTGCGGATAGGCGGCTGCGGTGTTGCGGTGATCGAGCAGCCGCGCTGGCGGTTGGGGAAGGATTTTTGGAGCCTCCACTGCTTGCGCCAGTCGAGCGGGCCTGGGCTTTGGCGCGGGAGTCGAATGTGCGGATTCGCCGCCACCCAGCGAAAGAAAAGTGATTATCCCGAGGCCGCAAGCTCCTGCGATACCGAGCCCGAAGCCCCACGGCGAGCTTCGCTGCGCAACGCGCGGTAGATACTGGCGTTGGAACACGGCACTGCCGTACTGGTCCGGAGCCTTGGGCTTCACAGGTGAAACCAGCTGCTGGATGGAGTCTGCCGTTGGCGTGGGCTCTGCGGTCCCGGCCCGACTTCCCGAAATCCATCGTTGTAGATGTGGGTTGCGTCGTTTCCCTGTCGCAGCACGAAGCCGCGGGCCAGCCGGTCGACAGCCACATATCCTCCACGCATCGATGAGTTCACCACAACTTCCCGGCTTTCGTCACCTTCGAGCGCGAAAATGGCTGGGAAGGCTTCACCTTCGCGAAACTGGAAATATGTGGTGTGCCCATCGTCGAAGATGCGCAGCGGCAAAGTCTTGCTCGAGCCATCATAGCTGTACGACTGGTTGATCACCTGCGGAGGCGGCGGGACAACTGGCCCTGCAGGGGTGTCCCTGGCCTTCGCAGCAGACGAAGGATAGTCGAACTGTAGTGCGTAGATAATCGCCCGCGAGTTGCGAACGGCTTTGCGGGGAAGAGCGCTGAGTTCGAAACTGTAGCGGCGAGAATCTGTGATGACGGTCATATTTGTTGCCGGGACCTTGTCCATCGGCTTCAGAAACAACAGGTTCGCCTTGCGATTTGGCGTCACTTGCCACCCAAGCGAGTCCCCGATGGCAACGTTTTCGATTCGCTCATCGGGCGCGAATTCAATCAGCAATTCGTAGCCGAGCACCGCGTCCAGCTCGATAACCTGGGTGGGATCGTACCTGACCACATGGATGCGCGGATCGCCCGGTCCAGGCTGCGGAACAAGTGCGGCTTGGCTGGGCACCCGACAGAATCCGAGGGTCGCAGCTGTAGTCAGGACCAGCAGCGCGGGCTTCACGAGAACACCCTTCGGGACTCCGTTCGGGAGATCGTTGGCCGCCTGTACCAATCGCTCTGTCGCGGCGAATCCGATGCCAGGAGCATCGCCGCTGCAGTGCGGTGTATCGAGACCGGACTTGCTGCATCCGCCAGCCTGCCCGCCGCCACAGAGCTGGCAGGAGATTGATACAAGACTTCCGCAAGGCGCGCTGGCCGCGACAGAGGCATGTGCGCTGCCGGGCTGTCGGGCTGCCGTACTCCCGTGCGGTCTGTCGCGCTTGCTTCCCCGATGCGCTGGGAAAGACGGAAGCCCAGCGCCACGATCGCTCCGAGGAGCACCATCCCCACCTGGCTTGCAGCGAAGATATAGACAATGGAGGCGGCAGTCATTGCCGTCTGCGTGTCGGGGCGTCCGCTGGCGGGTTGCTGCGATAGCTGGGCCAACCACGGCTCCAGCGCATCGAGCATCAAAACGGCCAAGGTCCAGGTGCTGAGCAGCGCGAATGCGGCGGTGCCCAGCGCGCGAACCCAGCCGGCGAACAGGCCGCGTGTTTCCAAGAAAAGAAAGAGAGCAACAAAGAGCGGTCCTGCCGCCGTCAGCACTCCGATCGCCACTGTGGCGATGGAGACCAAACCGGCGCTGGAGAGGAAAACGGCATTTGCCGCGGCATTCAACGCCTCGCCCGCATTGGCTGCCCCGCTTGCGTCGGACTCGCCGACCGATGGGGTTGCCGCGTTCGATGACTCCCCCGGTGTCGCAGATTTGGCAAGAGAACCGGCGGCCGCGGTGAGTTGGTCGTAGGCGGCCTGGAGCCCGTCAACAGGGTCTTTCGCGAGATCGGAGCGATTCTGCACAGGCGCAGAAATAACCGCAGCGATTTCCACCGGTGCTTGCGATGCGAGGTCGAATATCAGTGTCTGGAAGACGCCCCAGTTGGTCACGAGCGCGAGGACCGCGCCGATCTTCAGCGCGATGCCGGGGCTGTCCGAAAGACGAAGATCGCCGCCGAACATCAGCCTGTAACCGAGGATCGTCACGTAGATGGTAAGAATAGCGGTCAGCGCGAGTTGGAACGGAGAATGCGCGGCGGTCAGAGAGGAATAGCCCAGGCGCGCAAAGTCGCGTGTCTGACAGTCCACGGTCGCGAGAACCGCCCGGATCGCACCAATATCGGGCGTAGTGGCGCAGGCCGTCATGCTGCGTGTCTCTCTTCCTCGCCCATGAAAGCAGTCAGCCACGCGCCTGGATCGTCGCCACGGCGCGCGCGTAGCGCGTCCAGTCTGCGCACGCTTCGCTCGGTGCCGGCGAGAACCCTCAGTTCCCCGCTCATCCCAGCCAGATCGAGCCGGGCTACGACGCTGTGGTCCGGCTGCTTGACGAGGAAGCAGTGCGACGTGTCGGGGAGCGTCCGGATCAGCTCGAACTCATGTTCGCTGAGGCCAAAGCCGTCGATGTAGTCGGACGCCCGCGCCTTGGGATTGGGAAAGAAAATCTGCGTGGCCGATTGCTCGATGATTGCCCCTGAAATCCTGCTCTCCAGGGCATCGGAAGCATTCTGGGTGCAAAAACCGACGATGCCGTTCTGCTTCCGGATCGTTTTTTCCCAGTCCTTGATCCGCCGCACGAAGATATCGTCGTCCAGCGCTTTCCAGCCTTCATCCACCACAATGATCGCCGGGGTGCCGTCCAGCCGCTGCTCGATGCGATGGAACAGGTACATCATCGTGGGCGTGCGCGTGGTTGGAGACTCCAGCAGCCGGGTCATGTCGAAGCCGACAATCCGGTTGCCGAGATCGAGTTGGTCGAACTGATTGTCGAACAGCCATGCGTGCTCGCCCCCCTCGCACCAGGCGGCAAGGCGCGCGGCGATGTCGTCCGCCCTGGGGCGCTGCGCGCCACGGAACATCTCCCGGAAATGACGGAGCCTGCGGTGACCGGCTGGCTGCGCAAAGTTCGCATCCAACGCGTCCGCCACAAGGCTGCGGTCCGCGGTGCCAAGGGTGCCGCCATGCGACACAAGGCTGGCGATCCATTCCGCGAGAAAAGCACGCGTCTCGCCGCTGTCCGGTAGCGCAAGCGGATTGAAGCCGGTCGGGGTGCCGGGAGAAATCACGTCATAGCGCCCATCGAGCGCGCGGATGAAGCTTTCGGCGCCTCGATCCTTGTCGAAATACACGATGCGCGGCTCGAGCCGCTCCGCTTGGGCCAGCAGAAAGGCAATCAACGCCGTTTTGCCGGAGCCACTTGGCCCTATGACGGTGAAATTGCCGAGATCGCCGGAATGAAAATTGAAATGATAGGCCCCGTACGACGTCGTTTCGAGCACAGTTATTGGGCCTCCCCAATGCGTGCCGGTCGTTTGGCCGGCTGGATGATTGTGAAAGCTCGCAAGGCTTGAAAAATTTGCCGTCGAGATCAGCCCCTTGCGAGCAACGAAATCGAGATTGCCTGGAAACTGTCCCCAGAAGCCCGGCTCGAGGTTCACATCCTCCCGGACAGCAATTGCGCCCATTTCTGCGATCGCCGACTGAACGTCGGCGACAGACGCATCCAGTTCTTCAAGGGTTGGCGCTTTCACCAGTAGCGACAAATGATGCTCGCCATAAGCAGCGCGACCAGAAGCCACATCATCTTTGGCGGCGGCCAGCTCGCGCCGCAGGCTGACAGCATCATCGTCCGCCGCGCGAAGGCGGCGCAGCGCAAGAGTCATGCGATTGAGGGAGGCCTGATGGTCAACGAAGGCAAAGCTCTCCGTCAGCACCATCTCGAACGGCAGCCGCAGCACGCCATCCAGCATGCCGGGGACTGTGTGAACTGGATAATCCTTCAGCGAAACGATCGCGCCGAAACTTGCTCCCTGCGTGGCATAGGATCCGAATTCAATTGTATCGAACCCGAAATGCAGACGCCGCGCCGGGAGGGCATGAGACAGGCTCCCGGACGGCAGCAGCATCGGAGCGGCAACGCCATTCAGGAGCAATGTCAGGAATTCCGCAATTTCCGAACATTGACCGGAATGGCCGTTGTAAAGTGCCAGGGTGCGCGGTCCGTAGGGCGCAAGGGCGGACTCAAACGTTTCCCGGATGGCATTCAGCTGCCGGAGGTCCCGCTGACAAATTGCGTCGGAATGTCCTGGCCGTCTCATCAGCTTTTCAACAAGCCCTGCGCCGCCTTGCAACGGACGCCGCACCAGCGTGAGAAAAATTTCGTTCTGATAAAGGCTCCGGCTTTCCAGCCTGTTCTTCCAGGCCGCATCCAGCTCACGGCAGAATGCGTTTCGCGGCGGCGGCGTCGGCACCGTCGCGACCCGCCGCCGAATGACGTGATGAAAGATTGCCTGACGTGAACTCGCTGCTCCGCGCAGCAGCATTTCACGTACGGATTTGCGGTAATTCAGCTCGTCGTCGGATGCGGTTTCGAACGGAAAGCCGCGAAGGTGGATCGTCTGGAGAAGCTGGCCGCTGCGCGTGATCAGCGTGTTCTCATTAGCGTGACCGAGATAGGGGAGGCGGTCGCCAATCGCCGCTTCTCTGGGAGCCAGAACGCGGGCCGCCCGAGTTCCGATGAAGGTACCCATCATGGGCGATACACGTTCGCGCGCCAGAACCAATGGTTCTTGACGCGCGGGCAAGTGCGAAGACGATTGATCCAGAGATCAAAGAAACGCGGTTCGCGTAGACACCCCATGTAGCCGGCGATGTGCGCCGCACCCGCAAAGGCAAAGGCCCAGAAGGAACGGGTCAGCAGGAATATCTCGAGCGTGACGATGAGATTGAACACGGCGTACGTATAGGTGACCCCGCCAATCATCTGCGGCCGCGTGAGGGCGCTGAGCACGGGATCCTGCACGAGCCGGGACATCGACCTAATGCATTCCTTCGGCAAGCGAGCGGATGCCGGCGACGATTGCCGTGGCTCCGAACACGATGAAGCAGCCGATCACGACCACAACCCCGCGACGCCATTCAACGCGGCCGGTCAGCATCATGAAGCCCACAACCGCGACTGCCACCACGGCGGCACTCGTTGCGACATGCCCCTGAAGCGTGCCCTCGATCCAGTCCAGCGCACCCACAAGCGGAGACGAACCGGGGGGATCCGCACTCGCGGTTTGAGCAGCGGCGGGCACCGCGGACCCGAACAGCAATGCCGAAGTCAGAAACAAGCGTTTCATGGAAGACTCCCGGATTGTTGTTGATTCAGGCTGAAATCCGCCAGCGTATCGAGAACTGCGGCGACATATTTCTGCGTCTCGGAATAGGGAGGAACGCCGCCGTACCGTACAACCGCTGCGGGGCCCGCGTTGTACGCGGCCAGCGCGCTCGCCAGATCTCCATGGAAGCGCTGCATCAGGTCACTCAGGTATCGCGCGCCGCCATCGACGTTGCCCTCAATTTCATTCGCGCTGACGTGAAGCGCCGCCGCTGTGGCCGGCATGAGTTGCATGACGCCGCGCGCCCCCTTCGGCGAAACGGCATCGCCGTTCCATTGCGATTCTCGCCAGGCAACCGCGCGAAGAAGGTCGTCGCCCAGCTGGTGACGTGTGGCTGCTGCATGAAGGGCAAGGGCTACGCGTGTACTGGGCTTACGAAATTCGGATGCACGGTTTGTGAGTTGCCGTTGGAGGGAACTGGAGCCGTCCGGCGACCAGCTCGTCGGACCGGCATAGGTCACCACAACACCATCAGGCCTTATTTCGATCACTTCGGCAGTCGCCGTCGTTACAAATATCAGCGTCACACCAAGAACAGCATAAAGCGCACTGCCGCCACGAACTGTGATTTTGTGATTTGCGAATCGCATACGGGCACTCCAAATCGTTGCAAGGGTAGTAAGCCGCCTCGCCGATTGCCACGACAAAGCTTGTTCGCTTCGATAAGCGACTGTTCCATTTGCCATTTTTTTCTGTGGAAATTGTCAGCGTGCGATTGCGTCAGCGTTTCTTGAACAGCCGCGGGATTCCCCGTCTCGACTTTGTCCGTCCGCGAATCAGCAGTGGAATGCAAATGGGTTGCGTTGAGTTTTGTGATTGGCCAAGGCGCGGAATTGCGCAATGGTCAATATCAGGCGAATTGTAGAGGCAGGCGTGCAACTCCAGGTCAGGACAGGGAAGGCATTCCTCCGGTGCCTCGCGATGCTCGTCTTAACTGCGATCCCGGCGGCCATTGCGGACAGAGCTGGGGCTCCGGCGGTTCAGCCATCGGCATTTCAGGATCTGCACTGGCGCTTCATTGGCCCGTTCCGCGGCGGCCGCGTGCTGACGGTGGCAGGCATTCCCGGCGACAACCGGCATTTCTATTTCGGCGCCGTCGACGGGGGAGTTTGGGCCACTGGCGATAGCGGGCGCACCTGGGCGCCGATCTTCGATTCGCAGCCGGACGGTTCGATCGGCGCGCTGGCCCTCGATCCCGCCAACCCGAACACAATCTATGTCGGTACCGGTGAAGCCGACATGCGTTCCGACATCGCGCATGGCAACGGCATCTACAAAACGACGGACGCGGGCCGGCACTGGGCCTTCCTGGGTCTTCCCGATACGCGACAGATCGGGCGCATTCTGGTCAACCCGCGGCATCCGAATATCGTGTTCACGGCGGCCTTGGGTCACGCCTACGGGCCAAATCCCGAGCGCGGCGTTTTTCGCTCGACCGACGGCGGCAGCCATTGGCAGCGCGTGTTGTTCAAGGATGAAAACACCGGGGCCATTGACCTTGCATTCAAGGCCGGCGATCCGAGCACCGTCTTTGCGGCGTTGTGGCAAACAAGAAGACCACCCTGGAGCGTCTATCCGCCATCGAACGGGCCCGGCAGCGGTCTCTACATCTCGCACGATGGCGGCAGTCACTGGGCTCGTGTTGCCGGGAATTGCTTTCCCGCCCATCCTGGGCGGATGGGCATCGGTGTGGCGCGTTCGAAACCGTCGCGAGTTTACGTGCTGGCGGACGGCCCGGCGGAGGAAGCCGGCTTGTACGTCTCCGACGACAGCGGCCAGCATTGGATTAGGGCATCGGGCGACAAGCGGATCTGGCAGCGCGGCTGGTATTTCTCCGGAGTGACGGTCGATCCGCACAATGCGGACCGCGTGTATGTCATGAACACCATCGTTCTGCGCTCCGACGACGGTGGCAAGCACTTCCTCGCGTTGAAAGGCGACTCAACCGGCGACGATTTTCACGAGATGTGGATCGATCCGACGGATTCCGAGCATCAGGTCTTGGGCACGGATCAGGAAACGATCATTACCCTGAACGGCGGCAACACCTGGAGCAGCTGGTATAACCAGCCGACGGCGCAGATCTATCATGTCAGCACCGACAATCGGTTTCCCTATTGGGTTTATGGCGCGCAGCAGGATTCCGGAGCGGTCGCCTTGCCCAGCCGCACGGAAACCTACGACGGCATCACCATGGAGCAATTTCATGAGATCACGGCCGGCGGCGAAAGCGACATGATCGCCCCCGATCCGGAGGACCCGGAAACCGTTTATGGCGGCCGAGTCGACAAGCTGGACCTGCGCACAAAGCAGACCCGGCACGTGGATCCGGCGCTCCTGTTTCCCGGCTCCGAGCATCGCACCGCATGGACATTGCCGCTTGCGTTTTCCCGAACAGGCAAGCACGCGTTGTACTTCGCCGACCAGCGGCTGTTCCGCACCGACGATGGTGGCAATCACTGGCAGGCCATCAGCCCCGATCTGACGCGCCCCGATGCGGGTGTTCCGGCCAATCTGGGTCCCGCCACGGCGGTGGACGACGATCATTTCAGCAAGGCACGCGGAGTGATCTACGCGATTGCGCCATCGCCGTTGCAGGAAGGCACGCTGTGGGTCGGCACGGACGATGGGCTAGTCTGGCAAACCGCCGACAGCGGCGCCGATTGGCGAGAGGTGACGCCGGCTGCGCTGAGTCCGTGGTCCAAGATCGCCGGCATCGAGTTGTCGCATTTTGATCCTGCTGTCGCCTACCTGGCTGTGGACCGGCACCGGCTCGATGACGACACGCCGTACATTTACCGCACCGGGAACGGCGGCAAGAGCTGGCAGCGCATCGACGGCGGCTTGCCCGCGAATGCCTTCGTGAATGTGGTGCGGGAAGATCCCGCCTGCCGAGGGCTGCTCTATGTCGGGACGGAGAGGGGCATGTTCGTTTCGTTCGACGACGGCCAGCATTGGCAGTCGCTGCAACAGAACCTGCCCATGACCTCGGTGCGCGACATCGAGGTGCATGGCGACGATCTGGTGATTGCCACCCATGGACGCGGCTTCTGGATCATGGACGATGTGACTGTGCTGCGGCAGGTGAACCTCATCCGCTCCGCCGCCGCGGGCGGTGGTGGGGTTCTGTTCAAACCCGCCGATGCCATACGCTTTCGGCCCGCGGGATTTACCGGAACGCCTATGCCGAAGGATGAACCCATGGCTCGCAATCCGCCGGCGGGGGCAATTCTGGATTATTATCTTCCGAGCGCAGCGAATGGGCCGGTGACGCTCACCATCTACGATGCCAAGGGTGCCAGATTCAAAACCTTCTCGTCCGCCGACCATGTCGCACCGGCAGGAGCGGGCACGCTGAAATTCGCGCCGGAATGGGCGCCGCCGCGGGTGCAAGTCAGCACAACGCAAGGCATGCATCGAATCGTTTGGGACCTCCACTATGGCGACGAACCGCCGCCCGACGATCCGTTTTCGGTTACCAGTGTCTGGGCGCCGCCGGGCATTTACACCGTGGAACTCAGCGCAGGTGGCACGG
>Ga0157372_10002269_pt1 | contig 20833 bp, 14 predicted proteins | sample C55metaG_FD_115307 | JGI IMG/M metagenome (GOLD analysis project Ga0157372, IMG submission 115307) | Corn rhizosphere microbial communities from Kellogg Biological Station, Michigan, USA - C5-5 metaG | ecosystem: Host-associated > Plants > Roots > Rhizosphere > Soil | place: USA: Michigan... | reverse complement strand
TGTCCAGGTGAGCCTCATCATGCTGGTGGGCCGGCTGGCCAAGAATGCGATCCTTATCACGGAATATGCGGTACAGAGAAGACATGCCGGTATGGATCTGTGGGCAGCAGCGACGGAAGCGGCCAAGCTCCGGCTTCGTCCCATCCTGATGACATCGTTCGCCTTTATCGTTGGCCTGATGCCGCTGATGCGCGCCAAAGGGGCTGCGGCTCTTGGCAACCGGAGTATCGGTACCGGTGCGGTTGGTGGGATGCTGACAGGGGTGATCCTGGGTGTCTTTATCGTTCCGGTGTTGTTCATCATTTTCCAGTACCTGCAGGAAAAGTTCTTTGGTAAAAAGTATGTGAAATCACCTGCGCTGGCAGAATAAATCCGAACAGCCAAAATAATCATATCATGACATCATCAATAATAAGATCGACGGCCATTGCCCTATTACTAGGGCTGGGAGCCTGTAAAGTTTCGAAGGATGTAGCGACTCCGACTCCGGATGTTCCGGGGCAATTCAGGAATTCGGCGACGACGGATACCACCAGCATCGCCAGTGTGCCCTGGAAGAGCTTCTTCGGGGACCCTGTCCTGCAACAGCTGATCGACAGCGCCATCGCCCGCAACTATGATATGCAGGTGGCGTTGAAGAATATCCAGTCGGCCAGGCTGGTGCTGGGACAAAGCAAGCTGGGTTACTGGCCAGACCTCAATTTCAATGCGACCTATAGCCGCAACCGGCCGGCGGACAACAGCCTCAATGGTCAGTTCGCCCCGGCGATCGTAGGCCATAAGTACCTGGAAGACTACAATGTCAACGTCGGACTCAGCTGGGAATTACCCATCTGGGGCAAGATCCAGAATCAGCAGTCCAAGGCGCTGGCGCAGTACCTGCAGTCGGCCGAGGCCCAAAAGGCCCTTCAGACCAATATCGTCGAAGGCGTGGCCGATGGCTATTACAACCTGCTGATGCTGGATGCTCAGCTGAATATCGCCAAGGCCAACCTGGCGCTGAACGACTCGACGTTGGCCATTATCCGGTTGCAATACAATTCCGGGGATGTCACGGCGCTGGGTGTCCAGCAGGCCGAGGCCCAGGAGCAATCGGCAGCCGAGCTGATCCCGCAGCTGGAACAGGGTATTCTCCTGCAGGAGAATGCGCTTAGCATCCTGACGGGTACCCTACCCCGCAGCATTGCGCGGAGTACGACCCTGGAAGCGGTGCCGGTGCGGGACACGCTGTCGGCGGGTGTACCTGCCGAGCTGGTGAGCCGCCGGCCCGATGTCCGGAGTTCGGAACTGGCCCTGACCGTTGCCAATGCGAACGTCGGTATTACAAAGGCCAACCTGTATCCTTCGCTGACGATTACTGCACAGGGCGGTCTGAACAGCTTCAGGGCGAGTAACTGGTTCAATATCCCGGGTTCGTTGTTCGGAGTTGTCGGTGGTGGGCTGACCCAGCCGATCTTCCAACGCAAGCAGCTGAAGACGCAGTATGATCTGGCCGTGGTGGACCGGGAGAAAACGGTGATCCAGTTCCGTCAGTCGGTGTTGATCGCTGTTGGGGAAGTATCCGATGCGCTGGCGAAGATCCAGAAGCTGAAAGAGCAGCAGGTGGTTGCCGCGCGGCGGGTAGCGACCTTGCGGCAGGCGATCACCAATGCGAATATGCTGTTCCGGAATGGATTGGCGAATTATCTCGAGGTGATCACAGCGCAGAGCAATGTATTACAAAGTGAATTGGAGTTGGCATCAATAAAGAAAGGACAATTGACAGCAGAAGTGGAATTATACCGATCGCTAGGCGGTGGATGGAATTAATATTTGGATTGGCAGTTGTTTTAGATTGGAGTTAGATTAACAGAAAGCCGGGCAATGCCCGGCTTTCTGGCTTATGGAGGTTTATAGGAATTTCCCGGTGTTGGTGGTCTTTGGCATTTTTGAAGGGACGCCGGCGTATACCAGGTTACCGCCGGCGTCGCCGGCTTCGGGGCCGAGGTCGATGACCCAGTCGGCGGACTTTATCACGTCGGTGTTGTGTTCGATGACCAGGATGGTGTGTCCTTGCTCGATCAGGGCGTTGAAGGAGGCCAGGAGCTTGCGGATATCATGAAAGTGCAGGCCCGTGGTCGGCTCGTCGAAGATGAACAGAATGTGGCCCTGGGCGCGCCCTTTACCAAGGAAGGAAGCTAGTTTAACTCGCTGGGCTTCGCCGCCGGAGAGGGTATCGGAGGACTGGCCGAGCTTTACATAGCCGAGGCCGACGTCGCTGAGGGGTTTTATCTTTTGGTAGATATCGGCCTCGTCTTTGAAGAATTCCAGCGCTTCGTCGACGCTCATCTCGAGCACATCATAGATGCTTTTCCCGCGATAGCGGACCTCTAGGATCTCTTCCTTGAAGCGCCGGCCATGGCAGACCTCGCAGGTGAGGTGGACGTCGGCGAGGAATTGCATTTCTACTACCTGTTCGCCTTCGCCCTTGCAGGTGTCGCAGCGGCCCCCGTCGACATTAAAGGAGAAATGTTTGGGCTGGAAACCGCGCATCTTGCTCAGCGGCTGCTTTGCATAGAGGTCGCGAATTTCGTCATACGCCTTTATATAGGTGACGGGATTGCTGCGGGAGGACTTGCCGATCGGGTTCTGATCGACGAGCTCCACCTGGGAGATGGCGTCGATGTCGCCTTTGAGAGCTTTATGCAGGCCGACCTTTTCGCCGGGTTCGCCTTTTATCTTTTGCAGGGCGGGATAGAGGATCTGTTTGACCAGGGTGGTCTTTCCGCTACCGCTGACGCCACTCACGACGGTGAAGATGCCGAGCGGGAATTCGACGGTAAGGTCCTGCAGATTGTTCTGACGAGCGCCTTCGAGGATCAGGGAGCGAGTCCATTTCCGCGTGATTGCCGGGGGGGTGATGGTCAGCTCGCCTTTGAGGTATTTGCCGGTAAGGCTATCTTCGTCGTTGATCAGCGCCTGGTAGTCGCCGGCAGCCACCACTTCGCCGCCGAGATGAGAGGCCAGGGGACCCATATCGATGATATAGTCGGCTTCGCGCATCATCATCTCATCGTGCTCGACGACGACGACGGTATTGCCGAGGTCGCGGAGTTCCTTCAGGACCCGGATGAGCTTTTGCGTATCGCGGGAGTGCAGGCCGATGGACGGCTCGTCGAGGATATACAGGGAATTGGTCAGGTTGCTGCCCAAGCTGCGGGTCAGCTGGATGCGCTGGCTTTCGCCGCCGCTGAGGGTGTTGGCGAGGCGGGCCATGGTGAGATAACCGAGGCCTACGTCCATCAGGGTCCGCAGCCGGTGGCGGATCTCGATGAGAATGCGTTTTGCGATGGTCTGTTCATGCGGGGTCAGCTGTAGCTGTTCGAACCATTCCACGAGGTATTTGACGGGCATCTCGCAGAGCTCGCCGATGTGCTTATCGCCGACCTTTACGTATAGTGCTTCCTTGCGCAGCCGGTAGCCTTTGCAATCGGGGCATTCAGTGCGGCCGCGATAGCGGGAAAGGAGAACCCGGTATTGAACCTTATAGAGATTGCGTTCGACCTCGGCAAAGAAGTCGTTGATACCCTGTACGTGCTCGTTGCCCTCCCAAAGCGCTTTATATTGCTGTTTGTTGAGATCGATCACCGGCTTATGGATCGGGAAATCGAATTTTTTCGCTCCTTTTATAAACTGGTCCTTCCACCAGACCAGCTTTTCCCCTTTCCAGGGCGCCACGGCGCCTTCGTAGATACTGAGCCGTTTGTCGGGGATGACGAGATCGGCGTCGATCCCGAGCACCTGGCTGAAGCCTTCGCAGGTCGGGCAAGCGCCAAAGGGATTATTAAAAGAGAAGAGATTGGGCACGGGTTCTTCGAAGCTGATGCCGTCGAGTTCGAACCGGTTGGAGAAGTTGAGCGTTTTGGCGCCGTTTACTTCGAGCTGCATTTCGCCTTCTCCTTCATAGAAGGCGGTACCGACGGAGTCGGCTATCCGGTGGAGATCGTCTTCGTCGAACTCTTTGACGACGAGCCGGTCGACGAGAATATGGGTCCTGCCGACGGGTAGCTTGGTTTTGAGCGTTTTATCGGGGGCTTCCAGCAACTCTTCGATACGCAGTGTTTCGCCCTGGACATACAGGCGAGCGAAGCCCTTTTGAAGCAGGATATTCAGCTCTTCCTTTGCGTCCCGGTTCTTATGTTGGCGGAAGGGGGTGAGTAACAGAACCTTGTCCCCGACGGAGAGGCCGGAAATGGCATTTACCACATCGGAGACGTCGTCTTTTTTTACGATCCGGCCTGAAACGGGTGAGTAAGTCTTCCCGATGCGGGCGAAGAGGAGGCGGAGGTAGTCGTAAATCTCGGTCATACTGCCCACCGTGGAACGGGGGGTACGAGTGATGACCTTTTGTTCGATGGCGATGGCGGGGCAGAGTCCTTTTATATAGTCGACATCGGGTTTATCCATCCTGGCCATGAACTGCCGGGCGTAGGCGCTAAGGCTTTCGGCATAGCGGCGCTGGCCTTCGGCGAAGAGGGTGTCGATGGTTAATGACGATTTACCCGAACCGGAGACCCCCGTGACGACCACCAGTTTGTTGCGGGGGATGGAGACGTCGATGTTCTTTAGGTTATGGACCCTTGCTCCTTTAATATATATGGCATCGACCGGTTTTGGGGTCGGCGCTGAAGGGATCAATTTTTCTTTATTTGCTTTTACTTTTACTTTATTTCCTGATGTACTACCCATATATTATTTGCGACCGTGCACTTTCTTATTGTGTGAACAATAAACAAAATCCCTGCAATTTACCAAAAAAATTAGGAAGAAAGAGTAGGTAGCTGTTTTATAAAAACGAACTACGTAAGAAGACAAATTAGGTGGTTACTTTATTGGTTTTATGGGGGTTGGTAGGATTAAAAAACAAAAAATTTCCCAAAATGTTGTTTATTCCAAAAATTGTATATCTTTAAACCCTATTAGTGCAAGCAATATTTGTGCACATTTGAATTGGGAGTGTGAATATCATTTTAACGAAAATAACCGCTGCCTATTGACTTAGTACTTCTACATAGAAAAACCGAACCATCTTTAAAATCCAAAATATATCCTATCACCTTTAAAACCCGTAGAAGTTTATGACATTGCTACGCAAAAAAACTGATCACGAACTTATTCACCAATTCAGGGACGGCGATCTTTACGCACTAGAAGCATTGATCGTCCGTCATAAGGATAAGTTGTACACTTCCATCCTTTTCCTCGTTAAGGACAAATATCTTGCCGAGGACATTTTCCAGGACGTTTTGATCAAAATTATTGACACCATCCGCGGTGGCCGTTACACGGAAGAAGGTAAATTCCTTCCCTGGGCTATGCGTATTGCGCACAACCTCTGTGTCGACCATTTCCGGAAGGTAAAGCGTACCCCTGCCATCAAGACCAGCGATGACCGCGACATTTTCGAAGTGATCCACTTCACCGAAGAAGGCGCCGACACGAAGATGATGAAGCGTCAAAGCCATGATCGGGTACGGCAGATGCTCGACCTGTTGCCCGAGGATCAGCGCGAAGTGATCATTCTGCGTCACTACGCCGATCTCAGCTTCAAGGAGATTGCGGCCCTGACCAATTGCAGCATCAACACGGCACTTGGCCGGATGCGTTATGGTCTGATCAATCTTCGCAAAATGATGTCTGAAAAAAAGATTGCCTTGTAATGATTTTTACTCTGAGGATGGATTTGAAAGATGGTATGTCCCTCGCAGGTACGAAGCAATACGAAGGACGAGTTTTTTAATAATCTTTAACTACCTTTGGGTACGGGGAACGGAAACAACCGCTAACTTCATTGTGTGAAAAGATCCATTAAAAAAATATTAAAGGGTTCCTGTTTGAAAGAACAGGAACCTTTTCATTGTAAGAGCTTGTCATTCTGGCCCCCCATCTGGTGTTAAGCACTTGCCCTTAGTCTTGCCGGAAGGTCGGGACAGAATGACGCCTAATTATGGTTATGAAAAACCCCGCTGACGCGGGGTTTTTCTATTGTGCTTTTGCGGTGGTTTGAAGTTGTTTGAAGGCATCGAGGCCGCATTGGAGCCATTGGGCGTATGCCTTTGGATCCGGCGTATAGGCAACAGGATGAGTGAGCAATTTCTGGTCCGGGCTTATCAGGACATAGAAGGGTTGGGAAACGCTCTTGAAATTCTCCGACTGGAGAGTGGCAAATTTATCCCCGATGGTGCGGATATCCTTCTTACTTCCATCGGCGGTGGTAAACTGGAACTGTTGGTCATCGGGCAACGCCTTGCGGTCATCCACGTACAACGATACCAGGACATAGTCATTGGAAATAAGTTCCTGCACGCCAGCCTTCGGCCAGACGTTCTCTTCCATGTTACGGCAATTGGTGCAGGCCCAGCCTGTAAAATCGATGAGGATGGGTTTGTGCTGTTGTTTGGCTAACTGAAGGGCCTTGTTATAGTCATTGATCAGGTGCTCATCGCGGTTGGGGTACCAACTGTAGTTCAAAGGAGGTACGATCCCGCTGAACAGCGAAAGCTTCGCATAGTTGGTATTGGTCAGACCAGGGATCATATAGAGACCAAAGGCCATGAATAGAATAGCCGTTGCGATCCGTCCCTTGCTCAGCTTTTGGGGTGGCGGATCGTGATGGAATTTGATCAGGCCAAGCAGGTAGAGCACACAAGCGATGTCGATAAGGATCCAAAGCAGGAAGAAGGTCTCTCTTTTCAGCACGCCCCAGCGATAGACGAGATCGGCGCTGGAGAAATATTTCAGGGCCAGGGCCAGCTCCACGAATCCAAACACGATCTTGATGGTGTTCATCCATCCGCCTGAACGGGGTAATGACTGCAGCCATTGTGGAAAGAGCGCGAACAGAGCGAAGGGAAGACCCAGCGCCAGACCGAAGCCGCCCATCGCCACGGTCAACTGCATGGCGCCGCCGTTCTGGTCCAGAGCGCCGACCAGCAGCGTTCCGAGGATCGGCCCTGTACAAGAGAAAGAGACGATCGCCAGGGTGAGCGCCATAAAGAAGATACCACCGACGCTGCCGATGTTCGATTTTGCATCAACCGAATTGGAAACGCTGCTGGGCAGGGTGATCTCGAAAAGCCCAAAAAAGGAAAGCGCGAACAGGATGAACACCGCGGCAAAAGCCATATTGAGCCAGATGTTCGTCGAAATGGTATTTAGGATATTGGCATTGTTCCCTTTCAGGAAATAGAAGGGAACGCTAATCAATACATAGATCAGGAAAATAAAAAACCCATAGAGAAAGGCATTGGCAATGCCCTTTGACCGGGATGCGGACTTCTTTGTGAAAAAAGAAACCGTGAGTGGGATCATCGGGAAGGTACAGGGCATGACGAGACCGACGAGGCCGCCGAGAAAGCCGATGATAAAGATCCCGAGCAGGCCGGATGCGCTTTCGGCGCCAGTACCGCCACAATTATTCACGGGATTGTTCAGATCGATGGTCGTGAGCTTGAGATCGTTGCCGGCGGCGGCCGACTCCTGCAGACCTGCGGCCTTTGCCACGAGGGCGCCGCCGGCGGCATGACCAAAGCGGAAGGGTACTTCGAGTGGACCCAGGATCGAATCTTTGTAGATGGCCATAAATGTTACCGTGCCTTTGATATCCTTTGTATCGGCCGCCGAGGGCTGGAGATGGATGAGCCAGCGGGCGTCACCGGCGAAAGAGTGCGTAGTGGCGTTGTTGAAAAGGGGTTCCTGCCTGCTTTGCAACTGGCCCTGTTCTTCGATGCCGGTGATCGTCGTCTTTGTCGAGCTGTCCAGTGCTACGCGGGAGTAGGGCAGGCTGTCCGGCATAGTCGTCGAATAGAGGCGCCAGCCGTCGAGGATATGGGCGTGGAGCACGAGGACGGGCTTTCCGTCGGCGCCGGGCTGGGCGGCAAAGTCCCAGGTGACGGCTTGCTTTGTCGTGTCGGCTTGCGCGAAGGCCTGCTGGATCCCGAGGGAAAGGGCGAGTATGAGGAATATCCGGTTCATGTGATAAAAAACAAACGAGTCCTGCAAAGAACCCGTTTTTGAAAGAATTTATTCGTCAGGGGGCTGACAGGAGGGCCGGGGCCCGGCTGATTACCCGCCGATATTAACTTTTATATCCACGGTCGAAGGCGGGAGGCATTGGTGGTCATCGCAAACCATAAATTCCACCTTGCCGGCGAGATTGGTCTTGACATTGCTCTTCAACTTGACCACCTGGACGAAATCAACCGTTCTTTCGTAATAGTTGACGTCATGCTTCCAGGCTTCCTCGAATTTTTTGATCATCTTGCCTTGTTCCTTTGGAGCGCCCTCGAGGTCGAGGAGCGGGCTTTTGGTAAAGGTGAAGCTGGTCGGGATCGGTCCGTCGGCGACGCCTACGTTCTGAGCATACATGTGGTAGTCGCCGCCGATGGTGGCATTCATGTGCACTTCATAGGTCTTGTCGCCTATTTTCTTTGCCGAGAACGTCCAGTTGACCTGCTTTGCAGACTGGGCCATTGCCAGGGTGCCGGTAAGAACGGCGAGAGTGAAGAGTATTGTTTGTTTCATATATGGCTATAAAATTCGGTATCGAAAAGTTAGTGAAATCTTAAATGTTCACCATCCCGGCTTTCCGGCTTACGGATGGCTTTGCCGCATCGATAAACAGCGTCCGGAGGATGGTCTCGCCGTCGATATTGCCGAGGGCGTCCGAGCAGGCCCGTTCGGGGTGGGGCATCATTCCAAAGACGTTGCGGGTGGCGTTACAAATGCCCGCGATGTCCCGGAGGGAGCCGTTGGGGTTGGCCGCGCCGCCGATGACCCCGTTCTCGTCGCTGTAGCGATAGATCACCTGGTCGTTGGTTTCCAGCTCGTTCAGGGTCTTCTCGTCGGCGTAGTAGCGGCCTTCGCCGTGGGCGATAGGGATTTTCAGCGCCCGGCCTCTGTCGCCGGCGCCGCGGAGGAAGACGTTCTTCGAAATAAACTGCTGGTTGGCGTTACGGAGGAGGGCTCCCGGGAGGAGATGGGACTCGCAGAGGACCTGGAAGCCGTTGCAGACGCCGAGCACTTTACCGCCATCGCCGGCGAAGCGCGTAACGCTTTGCATGATCGGGCTGAAGCGGGCGATGGCTCCGCAGCGGAGATAGTCGCCGTAGGAGAACCCGCCGGGGAGGACGATACAGTCGTCGGTGGTGAACTTCGAGAGGTCGGTGTCTTTATGCCAAAGCATAACTACTTCTTGCCCAAGGTCTTGTTGAAGGGCATCCTGCATATCACGATCACAGTTGGACCCAGGAAAAACGACTACTCCAAATTTCATATTTACTGTGCTTTTAGGGGCGTAAAGGTACGAAATTTTGAGGGCAGCCCTACGAAATAAAATAGTTCATCGCCAGGATATAGGCGACGATGATCCAGTGCAGGATATTGGGACCAAGGGTCTTTGAGGGGAAATAATAGGCGGCGGCATGAAAGCAGGCCAGGGGTACGGCCATGACGACCCAGTTCTCATACGAGGTGACCTGGCTGATGAGGATGATCACGATCGCCACCATGAGGAAGAGGAGCAGGAGGCTCCAGCTTTTGCGGATCTGGATGAGGAACTTGCTGAGGTTCTTCTGGACGAAATAGCCGCCGACGATAAAGGGGAGGACCAGCCAGACGATGCCAAGGGTGAGCCAGATGGTGGCGGGGAAGGCCGGAACGGCAAACTTGATGGAAGGAACTATATCGGCCCATTTCCAGCTGCCGGTGAGATAAAGCAGCAGGAAAAGGAAATAGTAGGGGAAGGTAAAGCCCAGGAGGCCGACGAACCATTCGCGGATGCGGAAGGGGCGCATGGTCAGCAGGGCGGTGAGCATCAGCAGCAGGAAGGCGACGGCCGGGATATAGAGCAGCGAGACGATGCCGGTCCAGACGCCGATGTTGAAGATCGCGGTGCCGGGCCGATGGCTATTGTAGAGCTCCATCATCCGGTACCAGACCCAGACCATGACCATGTTGATCAGCAGGGGGGCGGAGAAGTGCCCGAAGTCGGGCAGGAGGGAAGTGATCAGGATATAGGACATGCCGGGGAGGAAATTCGGTTTTGGCAGGACCTTGTGATGGTTGGAGATGCGGTTGAGGAGGATCGCCTGGAAGTACAACAGCAGGAAGGTGAGCAGCGAATAGAGGATCGGGACGTTGTGGATGGCCGAGTCCAGTCCGCGCAGGATCACGCGATACAGGTAGTTGTCTTCCGGGTGCAGGACGGGGATGACGGGGTGAATGAAGAGGGGAAACTTCAATACCAGGGCATAGAATAACAGTATAAGGGCGTTAGCGGGGTTCTTTTGTCTGAAGATGCCGATCATGGGGTTTCTTGTCTTGCCGGCGGACCCGGGGTCCGCTACACGTTAGAATTCAACTTTTGCGAAGCAAAGATAGTTCCTAAAAAGACAAGGTATGATGGTTTCCCAGCTGCTGACCTGCTTGCCATAACGGGGCATGAACTCGTAGCCGCGATCGAGGTTCTTGAGGGTCGGATAACGGGTGACCCGGCCTTCGGGCGAGATGCTTTCGTCGTTGAGCAGCTCGTTGCGGCGTTCGTAGATGTTGAACAGGAAGTGCAGCTCCCCGCCGGTATTGACCAGCTCATGGGAGATGCTGTTCTCGGTCTCGTCGTTGAACTGGCTCTTGGGGATGACGGCGCTCCACTGCAGGTCGCCGGCCGCGTCGAAGGAAAGTACGAGGATGTTCTCGGCATGGTAGCGGGTAGCGAAGTTGCCATAGTTGCGGGACCAGGGGTTGTAATAGGGACTATAGTAATAGGGCGAATAGAACCCACCGGGGCCGAAGGCGGGATTGTACATATAGTCCCAGCGATTGAACATATTACCCCGGGAGGTGGTGTACAGGGATTCGGACACCAGGAGGAAGCCGCCGTCGCGTTTGGTGATGACGTGCTTTATGAAGAAGTCGTTGAAGGCCATCCGGAGGTTGGCATCGGTGCTCTTGGCCTGGGCGCGCAGTTCGTCGTTGAAGATGGTGATCTTCTCCCCCACCCGGCTGTCGGTGTTCTTGTCCCAGACGACCGAATAGAGCCCTTCGATATTCCCCCGGCGCTGTTTGTAATAGAAGCCGGAGAGGATATACCGTTTGTTGTTGTTATCCACCTTTATCTTGATCTCGTCGAGGATGCGGTCGCCCGAGCCGATATCCTTTACGGAGAAACTGTCGGCGACGGGTCCTTTTGTGACGATGGCGACCCGGGTGATATAGTCGTTGCTGCCGCTTCGCTGGTAGCGGCCGAAGACCAGCTGTCCATCATTGTCGAGCTGGAAGTCCGTGAACAGATCGTTGCGTTCTTCCATCGGCAAATAGAGCCGGTGCCGGTCGAGCCGGTGAAGATCGGCGTCGAAAAGATAGGTGGTGAAGAGGAAGTTGCGGGGGTTCTTGCTGTTGATCTTAAAGACCATGATCCGCTGCTTGTCCTCGCTGTAGACGGTCGTGTAGATCTTATTGTTGGCGGCGAAGCTGATCTGGGTGGTATCGAGGTCCACCGGGTCCCCCATCTTCTGCCCCTGGGCGTTCAGCTTGACGGCGGTGCAGTGAACGATCCCCTTGCGCTGATATTCATAGATCATGTAACAGAAGTCGGCGTAGGGGACGAAATCGATGTTGATATACCGGTCGGGCATGAAGGTCAGGGGTACGCGCTGCTGCAGGCGCATAGCGCTATCGTAGATGCTGACCGCGCAATTAGAATTATTATTCTTGAATACCAGATAGTTATCATTCATCTTCCCGATGATCTCAAAATTGGTACGGCGGCCATCTTCCCGTTCGGGTTCGGAATAGGTGATCTGCTGGACCTGGGCTTTCGTTCCGGCCCCGGTCAGAAGGGTCAGTGTGAGAAGCAGCGATGACAGGGTTCTGCTCATTGTTTTCACTAAGTTTTTACGAAGTCCTAAGATAGGTAAAAGTTTGACTGTTATTACCTACGGTTTCCTTAAATGTTAGGTTGCCGCGATGGGCGGCGGGGTTAAAATAAGGTTGTCCGATTCATCGTTTTCGCTATAACTTTGCTGCCTGTGAGTAAACAGATCAATAAAGTCTCCTTTGCTAATCTTGTAATAGCATTGGGCATCATTTACGGCGACATCGGGACCTCTCCCCTCTACGTTCTAAACGCCATCATCCACGGAAGAATAATCGACGAAAAGCTGATCCTGGGCTCTCTGTCCTGTATCATCTGGACGCTGACTCTCCAGACTACTGTAAAATACATCTGGCTCACCTTAAAGGCTGATAATAAGGGGGAAGGGGGCATTTTCTCCCTCTATGCGCTTGTCCGGCGCCAAAAGCGGTGGCTGGTGATCCCGGCGATGCTGGGGGGGGCGGCCCTGCTCGCAGACGGCATGATCACCCCGCCGATCTCCGTGACGTCGGCCATCGAGGGGCTGAGGCAGATGCCGGCCTATCGGTATTTGCCCCAGGATACTATTGTTTATCTTGTGATCGGCATCCTGGTGATCCTGTTTTTCCTGCAGCAGTTCGGGACCGAATCCATCGGGAAGCTTTTTGGCCCCATCATGTTCATCTGGTTTGCCATGATGGCCGTACTTGGGAGTACCCATCTGCTCGACGATCTGGGGATCTTTGCGGCGCTGAGTCCCCACTATGCCATCCAGCTCCTGACGACCTACCCGAAGGGATTTTGGATCCTGGGGGCGGTGTTCCTTTGTACGACCGGGGCCGAAGCCCTTTATTCAGATCTGGGCCATTGTGGCCGGGGGAATATCCGGTTCAGCTGGATCTATGTAAAGACCTGCCTGGTGCTGAACTACCTCGGGCAGGGCGCGTGGTTGCTGGCGCATTACCGGGGGCGGATGTTCGATACCAATCTCGGCAATCCCTTTTACAATATCATGCCCGACTGGTTCGTGATCCCGGGCATTATCATCGCTACTGCAGCGGCCATCATTGCCAGCCAGGCCCTGATCACCGGGTCTTTTACGCTGATCAGCGAGAGCATGCGGTTGAACCTGTGGCCCAAGCTGCGGATCAGCTATCCTACGGAAGAGCGCGGGCAGTCCTATATCCCGGCGATCAATTTCCTGTTGTTCATCGGCTGTACGGGGGTGACCCTGTATTTCCGCAGCAGCAGTCATATGGATGCGGCGTATGGGTTGGCGATCACTCTTTGTATGCTGGCCACCTCGATCCTGTTCGCCAATTACCTGATCTCGCGACGGACGAATTCGGCGCTGATCTACTTATACCTGGCGGTATACCTGAGTATCGAACTGAGCTTTCTCTTTGCCAACCTTGAGAAATTCCCCCATGGGGGCTTTGTCGCGATCATCGTCGGCGGGGGGCTGTTCGCGGTGATGTTCGTCTGGTTTCGGGCGAGGAAGATCAAGAACCGGTATGTCGAATTCGTGCGGATGGAACATTATATTCCGCAGATCCAGGAGTTGAGCAATGACCGGACGGTGCCCAAGGCCGCCACCCACCTGGTATACATGACCAGCGCCAACAACCCTAAGGAGATCGAGCATAAGATCATCTATTCCATCCTCAATAAGAAACCGAAGCGGGCGGACATCTATTGGTTCGTCCATGTGGATACGCTGGACGAGCCTTATACGGCCGAATATTCGGTCGAACATATCATTCCCAACGACATCATCCGGGTGGAATTCCGGCTTGGGTTCCGGATCGAGCCCAAGATCAACCTGATGTTCCGGAAGGTGGTGGAAGACCTGGTCAACAACCGGGAGGTGAATATCACGAGCCGGTACGAGTCGCTCGAGCGGAACAATGTGGTCGGCGATTTCCAGTTCATCGTAATGGAAAAATACCTGAGCCAGGACAACGAGCTGCCCTTCTTCGAACGGGTGGTCATGAAGCTGTATTTCTGGCTGAAGGAGCTGAGTCTTTCCGAAGAACGCGGTTTTGGCCTCGATCCTTCAAACGTCACGATCGAGAAATTCCCGCTCATCGTGTCGCCTATTCCGAATTTTAACCTGAAACGGATCAGTGTTGAATAAGAAACTGCTTTTTCGCTGGATCAAGGTTGCCGTACTATTGTATTGCCTGGTTGGGATCGCTTTGTATTACGGCCAGGAGCGGTTGATCTTTGCGCCCATAAAGGCAGAGCGCAACGCCTGGTATCATTTTTCCCTCCCTTCGACGGAATTGAATCTCAACTACGATCAAAACACCAATCTGAACATCGTGGAGTTCAAGGCGACCGACCGGCCGGCGGACAGTGTGGCGAAGGGGGTGGTGCTCTTCTTTCATGGAAATGGGGGAAACATTTCCAGCTATACGCCCGATGTTCCCACGTTTACGGCTAACGGGTATGAGTTGTGGATGATGGATTATCCTACTTATGGGAAAAGTACCGGATCGCGCGACGAGGCATCGCTTTATAAATATTCGCTTGTGTTCTACAAGCTGGCCCGAAGCCGTTGGAAGACCGATCAGATCATCCTTTGCGGTAAGAGTCTTGGAACCGGCATTGCGGCGCAGCTTGCGGCGGTCAGGGATTGCCGCCGGCTGATCCTCGAGAGCCCGTATTATAGTCTTCGGTCCATTGGTCAGCGACGCTTTCCGATCTATCCGATCGGGCTGATGATGCATTGGAATTTTCCCACCTATGCCTTCCTGCCTAAGGTTACTGTGCCTGTTACGATCTTTACAGGCGACGAAGACCGCACGATCCCAAATTCCAATTCGAAAAGGCTGAAGCCTTTTCTCAAGCCCGGCGATGAATATATAACTGTCGAAGGAGCCGGGCACAATGACTTGTCTTCGAAGCCCTTTTTCAAGCTGAAGCTGGATTCCCTTCTCAAATAGGAACGACGTTATGGTTCTTGTTCTGCCGGACCTTCTCGGGGATCGATCGCATGATCTCCTGGTGAAGGGCCTGGACGAGCCGTTGTTTGACGAAGTCGCGATGGACGACGAGGCTGACCTCCCGCATCGGCGCCGGGCGTTTGAAGTGCCGGATCAGCTGTTGTTGTTTGCTTGTCAGGTCAAGGGCTGCGAGTTCGGGCAGGATGGTGATGCCGTCGTTGAGCTCGACCATCCGGCGGAGGGTCTCGAGGCTGCCGGCCTCGTAGTCGAAGTGGCTGCCTTCCTTGCTGGCCTTGCGCAATTCACAAAGCCGGACGATCTGGCTGCGAAAGCAGTGTCCTTCTTCGAGCAGCCATAGCTTGGAGGGATCGATATCCTGGGCGAGCATATACTGTTTTTTATAGGCCGCATTTTTCCGCGAGACATACACCAGCAGCTCTTCATAGAACAGCACCTGTTCGCGGATGCCGTTCTCCTGCAGTGGGGTGACGAGGATGCCTACGTCGATCCGTCCTTCGCGGAGCCGGGTGACCACCATTTCGGTCATGAGTTCGTTGACGACCAGTTTGATCTGCGGATATTTCGCGGAGAAGTGCTGGACGAAAAGGGGCAGCAGGTAGGGTGCGAGGGTTGGGATGACCCCGATGCGCAGTTCCCCGGTGAGGATGCCTTTTTTTTCCTGTACGATCTCGGTGATCACCTGTTTTTCGCCGAGTATGCGGCGGGCCTGTTCGATGATCGCCTGCCCGGCCTCGGTCGGGATGACGGGCTGTTTGCTGCGATCGAATATTTTCAGGCCCAGCTCTTCTTCCAGCTTCTGAACCTGCATGCTCAGGGTGGGCTGGGTGACGAAGCAATGGCCTGCGGCGGTGGCGAAATGCCGGTACGTGTCGACTGCCACGATGTATTCCAGTTGGACGAATGTCATATAGATCAGTTCTATGCAAAGATAAAACTAATCAGTTTGATTTATTCGCTCCGCAGGCTACCCGCGGGATTGGCTCTTGCCGCGCCTGCGGCGCGAAGGCCTACGGTGAGAAAGGATACGAGGGTTATTGCGGCTCCGACGATGAGAAGCAGGAAGATGGAGACATGGATCCGGTAGGCGAAGTCTTCGAGCCATTTGTTCCCGAAATACCAGGCGACGGGGGCTGCGATGATAAAGGCGAGCATGACGAGGCGGACGAAATCCTTTGACAGCAGGCGGGTGATGCTCAGGATGTCGGCGCCGAGTACCCGGCGGATGCCGATCTCCTTTATGCGCTGTTCGATGGACAAGGTTGCGAGGCCAAAGAGTCCGAGGCAGGATAGCGCGATCGCCAGCGCCGCGGCAATCGTGACGATGGTCATCCAGCGTTTGTCGCCGTCGTATCCCTGAGCGAGCATGTCCTGCAGGAATTCGGGATCGAAGAAGGAGAGCGGGTAGACGCTTTTAAAGCTTGCCCGGATCGCTTCCACGGCCTCCGCTTTGCGGGTGTTGTCGATCAGTACCGTCATGTTGCCATAGGTCCAGTGAGGATCCTGGTGGATCATAGCCGGACCGATGTTCCTATGCATCGATTCCATGTGAAAATTGCGTACGATTCCGATGACAGTGAATTCCTGGTTATCCCATTTGACGCGCCGGCCGATGGGATCCTTCAGGCCGGAGGCCGATGCCATCGATTCGTTGATGAGGCAGTTGGCGGAATCAGCGGGCATGCCGGAGAAGCCACGGCCCGCGACCAGCGGGATCTGCAGCAGCGACAGACTTTGTGCATCCATCTTATAGAAGGAGACGCCGGGGATATCGCGGCGATCGATCTCCATGTCGGCGGAGTTGTAATTATTAAACCCGATGCTTTGGACGGCGGATTGCCGGATCGCCGGGTATTTTTCCAGTTCGGCCTGGAAGGCGTGGATCTTGCCTTCGTCGCCATCGGGGAGTGAAAGGTTGAGGACGCCGGTGACCCGGAAACCGGGGTCTTTTCCGAGCATGAACCGGAACTGTTGTTGCATGACCAGGGTTGCGACGATAAGGAAGACGGCGATGGTGAATTGCAGGACGATCAGGCTTTTGCCGATCCGGTTCTTTCCCGTGAGGCGAAATTTTCCGTAAAGCGTTTTAACGGGGTTGAAGCCGGAGAGGACGAGGGCGGGATAGAAGCCCGAGAGAAAACTGTTGATCAGCAGGAGTATGCTGAAGAGGGACAGGGTGCGCCCCGTGAAGAGATAGGCAACGGAAAGTTCTTTGGCGGCCAGCTGACTGAACAGGGGCAGGCAAAGGCGTACGAGGGTGAGGGCGATGAGGAAGGAAAGACCGTTGAGAAAGAGCGATTCGCCGAGGAACTGGGCGATGAGCTGGCGACGCGTTCCGCCTGCGACCTTCCGGATGCCGATCTCTTTGCCCCGGCGGAGGCTGCGGGCCAGTGTCAGGTTGACGAAGTTGATACAGGCGATGAGGAGGATAAAAAGTGCGATCCCGCCGAGGATATAGGAATAGCGGGCATTGCTCCAGTTGTTCAAGCCCTGGGTGGCGTTGTAGTGGTTGTCCAGATGCATTTTTTCGAAGGGCTGGATATTATACCGGAAGTAGACATTGGGGTGCTTTTTCGCATATTCCTGGAATTGACCCGGGATATGCTCCGCGAAGATGGCGTTCATCTTTTTGGCTACCGCGGCCGGGTCGGCGCCGGGTTTGAGGAGGAAAAACGTATTCAGGAAGAAGGTCATCCAACCCTGGGTCCATTGCGGGTGCATGATCCTTTGCATGGGAAGGAGCATGTTGAACCGGATGCTGGAGTTGAGCGGCGTGTTGGCGGCAACGGCGGAGACGGTAAAAGTCTCGAACTTCCCCTGGTCGTTGATCTCGAGGGTGCGGCCTACCACGTCTGTGCTGTTGAAGTATTTTCGGGCATATTCTTCTGTGAGAACGACGTTGTTCTCCTGGCTTAGCGCCAGGTGGGGGTTACCCGAAATCAGCGGGAAGGAAAACATCGAAAGGAAGCTGGTGTCCGCATAGGTTGCATATTCGGGGAGGATCTCGCTGCCTTTTCTTACCAATTGCATATCCGTGCCTTTGATCCGGCAGGCGGCGCTGATCTCCGGGATGGAATGCAGGAAGGCTGTGGCCATGGGGCCGCCTGTGGTGCCGCCACCCCCTTCCTTACCCGTTTCGTCGCGGGAGTCATGTACCAGCCGGTAGAGATGGGGACCGTTGGCCTGGAAGCGGTCGAAGCTGATCTCGTCGGAGATATAGAGCATGATCAGCATGACCGCTGCCAGGCCGATGCTTAGCCCGGTGACGTTTGTGAAGGCCCATACTTTGTTGCGGGTGAGGTTGCGCCAGGCGACGCGGATATAATTTTGGAGCATTTACCGGTAGTTTCTTTTTAGGGACAATTTGGATGCCACAATCCAACTGATTGATCGTCAGTTGTTTTTCGGGGATGAAATGGATCCTGCTGTTCTTTTTCGATACAGGGTCTGTCCGCCTGCGAGGTATTGGATGCTTAACTCATTCCTGCAATACGGTTCCTTTGGAGCCTACGTGTAGCCGGTATGTGGCGCCTATCTTAAGCGCCACATTTTCTTTTCCATGGCTGATGGGAAAGTCGAAGGCTACCGGGTAAGGAGTGGCGCCGATGGCGTCCCGGATGATCGCTTCAAAGGATGCGCCGAAGGGGCGGGTGGTGTCTTTCATCTCGGTGAACCCGCCGATGAGGAGACCGGCAAGGTCTTTCAGTTTACCGGCGCGTTTCAATTGGCGCATCATGCGATCGATGTTATAGAGAGATTCCCCGATGTCTTCGAGGAAGAGGATGCTTCCCCGGGTATCGGGTTCGGAGGCGCTGCCGATGCTGTGCGCCAGCAGGGCGAGATTGCCCCCGACGATCGGGCCCGTGGCGCTACCATTCCCGTTGAACGGATGTGCGGGTGCCTGGTAGCTTTGCGGTTCACCAGCCAGTGCGCGGCGCATGGACTCCACGCCGGGGCCGGTAGCGCCGCCATCGTTGAAGGCGCCTGCCATCGGAGCGTGCAGGGTGGCGACGTTGCAGCGGGTAAGGATATGCGTGTGAAGGAGGGTGATATCGCTGAAACCGATGATCCATTTCGGGGTCCGCAGGAAGGCGGTGAAGTCGAGGTGGTCGATGATGCGGGTGATCCCATAGCCGCCGCGGCCGCAGAGGATGGTCTTTATTTCGGGATCGTCAAGCATCTGCTGGAGCTCGGCCAGGCGTTGATCGTCGGTGCCGCTGAAATAATTGTCTGAGGGGCTGCCGAGTGTCGCGCCGACTTTCACCTTATAGCCCCAGGCGGGGAGCGTGTCGATGCAGGTCTGGGCTTTTTCGAGGGGCATATAGCCGGCAGGACAGGTGATACCGATGGTGTCGCCGGTCTTAAGATAGGGAGGAATGATGATGGGCATGGTGTTGTATTATGCGCCGGGGTTTATGGGTGACGGCAGGGAAGTGTCTGTTAGGCTGACCTCGGTTTCCCGTACGTCGAGTAAGTGGGAGATACCGTATTTGAGCGCGTAGTTTTCTTTTTGATGACCGACAGGGAAGTCGAAGCAGACCGGGTAGTTGTAGGCTTTGACCCGATCGGTGACGATATCATAGAGGGTTCGTTCGAACTCGTCGCCGGGATCGTCGGGTTTTATCTTGAAGCCGCCGACAACGAGGCCTGCGAGGCGGTCCAGTTTGCCGGTCCGCTGCAGATGCCAGAACATGCGATCGATGCTATAGAGATATTCGCCGGTGTCTTCGACGAAGAGGATCTTTCCCGCGGTGTCGATGTCCGAGCGGGTGCCGGCCAGGCTTTCGATGGTCTTGAGATTGCCGCCGACGAGTGGTCCTTCGGCGCGGCCGTAGCGATTGCGGGTGTTGGGCAGGGCCTTATACTGCATTCTTTCCCCGCTGAGTGCTTTGCGGATGGACAGGATCGAGTCGACCTGTACCGGTTCGGCTTTTGACCAGTCGTCGGGAAAGCTGTTGCACATTTTGGAGTGGATGGAGGCGAAGTTGCCGTTTGTATGGAGGTGACAGAGGATGACGGTGATGTCGCTAAAGCCGATGATCCATTTGGGATGACTGGCGAGGGGGGAGAAGTCCAGCTGGTCGATGATGTGGACTGCACCATAGCCGCCACGGGCACAGAGGATGGCTTGTATTTCCGGGTCGTTGATCATCTGTTGTAGGTCGGCTGCCCGTTCGGCGTCGGTGCCGCCGAAGATGGAGTCTTTCTTGCCGACGGTGTCGCCGACCTTTATGCGGAAGCCCCAGCCTTCGATCTGCTGGACGGCGGGGAGGATCTCCTTAGCGGTGATATTGCCTGCGGGGCAGGTGATGCCGATGGTATCGCCGGGGCGAAGGTAGGTGGGGATGTTCAGGGGGGTACTTGTTGTAGTTTTTACAGGCGCGGATGCGGCGAACACGGGGCCTGCGGCGCCGATTGTTAGTAAAGAAGAGAGAAAGTTTTTGCGGTTCATCTTAACAATTGCTTTAATATTGCTACGCCTTAAAATTACTACTTTAAAAATATGCGTTCATATTGGGTTATCCTGTTGGTGATATCAGGATGGGGGATCGAGGGGAGAGCACAGGATCTAACCGGACAGTGGACGGGTACGGCTACGGGGCTGGCGCCGGAGAGCAAGCAAAAGCTGGTGTTGTCAATTTTGGAAGGCGATTCGGCCTTTGGGGGCGTTTTGCATTGGTACTCGCCTGAAACGCAAACGATCCGGCATATTATCGTGAGCGGACGTTTTTATGGTAAGGACTCTATCCTGACCATCCGGGAGGACAGTACCATCAATGTTGAGGAAGGCAGGGCCGGTGGACCGCCGGGCGGTTTTTATATCCTTTTCTATCGCCGTACGGCGGGCAGGCGCGATGAGCTGGAAGGGCATTGGCGGGGAACGGGCGGATGGATGGGCACTTCGGAGGACCTGACCATCCGGTTGGAGAAGAAGGCGCCGCCCTTTATACCGGTGCTGATGACCAAGCCTAAAAAG
>Ga0157372_10002267_pt1 | contig 20840 bp, 19 predicted proteins | sample C55metaG_FD_115307 | JGI IMG/M metagenome (GOLD analysis project Ga0157372, IMG submission 115307) | Corn rhizosphere microbial communities from Kellogg Biological Station, Michigan, USA - C5-5 metaG | ecosystem: Host-associated > Plants > Roots > Rhizosphere > Soil | place: USA: Michigan... | reverse complement strand
TCGGTTCCACCGGCTCCCGGATGCACGGTCACGATGGCGTTGAGGGCATCGGTTTCGCCGGAGAGCATGGTGCGCGCTTCGAGCTCTTCCGTAAAGGTGGCGAGGCTTTTGATATCACGCTCGAGATCGGCGAGGACGTCTTCGCCTTCGCGGCCGAGTTCAAAGTAGGCGTCGATATCGCTGGTGCGGCGGACGAGTTCCTCGTCCCTGGAGATGAGCTCTTCGAGGCGCTTGCGGTCGCGCATGAGCGGTTGCGACGCGGCCGGGTTGGACCACATGGCCGGGTCAGCAAGTTTGGTTTCGATGTCGGCTAGTTCCCTGCGGAGGCGGGCGGGGTCAAAGATACTCCCGCAGGTCGCGGACTTGATCGCGCACTGGAGCGTAGGCGTATTCGAGATCAGTTAATGCCACTTTGCTCTTATGACCTGACTTTGTTTTGGATTACGCGCCGCAGGTTGGCTTTGAAGCACCACCCCACCGCGCCCAGACTCAGTATGGCACAGAGCCAGGCAAAAACGTCGCCATGAGCCGTGTAGAAGGTGATGTCGTCGCGGAAGCCGTATTGGGCGGGGAGAGCGTCGACCTGGTGGCGCGGGATGCTCTGCCGGACGCGGCCATAGGGGTCAATGGCGGCGGTGACGCCGTTGTTGGTGGCGCGCAGGAGCCAGCGGCGGTTTTCGATGGCGCGCATTCGGGCCATGTTCAGATGCTGCCAGGGCGCGCTGGTGTCGCCGTACCAGCCATCGTCACTGATGTTGACGAGGACCTCGGCGCCGAGCTGGGCGAAGTGGCGCACCTCGTCGGCGAAGACAGCTTCGTAGCAGATGAATACGCCATAACGATGACCGTTCAGGCGAAAGGTGCTGCGCTGGGTTCCCCGCGAGAACGAGGAAACCTTGCCCGTCAACTTGTGAGCGAAGGTGAGGTACTGCTGGAACGGAATGTATTCGCCGAAAGGGACGAGGTGAATCTTGTCGTACCGTCCAACACGGTGACCATCGGGCGCGAAGACCATCGCGGAGTTGTAGTCGAGCCATTGATGATCGTTCTCGGACAAATCCATCCCGTATCCGCCGACAATCACGGGAGCTTCTTCGGCTTTAGCGAGCGACGCGATCCCGGCCTGGAAGGCCGGCTCAGCTTCCATAAACGAAAGAGCGGGAGCTTCAGGCCATACAACAAGATCGGGATGCGTGGGATAGGGTGGGCAGATGATCTCGCCGTTTGCAGCGCCGGTTTGAGGAATTCCTGCGATGTAGGTTTTGCATTGTTCCGAGGCCAGCTTCTGCAGCCAGGCCATGTGCTGCTGCCAGTCGGCCGGGCTGGACCAGTCGTTTTCGCCACCTACGTCGAGGTTGGGCTGGATAAGGACTGCGGTGGCCGGAGTCGCCGGTTTAGCGGGCTGACGGATGACGCCGGCGAATCCTGTAATTGCAACGAGAACGCCCGCCGCGCTGAAAATCCAGCGGTTGCCATCGGCCTTGAGAACGAGTCCGGAAACGAGAAGCGCATTCACTCCCATTAGAACGAAGCTGATGCCGTAAACGCCCGTCCATGGCGCGAACTGGTTGACGATACCGTTGTCTACTTGCGAGTAGCCGAGTTGATCCCAGGGGACGCTGGTGATGCGCGAGGCGGCGAGGTCAAGCGCTACCCAGAGAAACGGCGCAGCTGCCAAGCCGAGGCGTGACTTCCCAGTTGCCTGGCGAACGAGCATGAGTCCGAGGCCGAAGAGGCCGAAGTAGAGGCCGAGCACAAGGCTGAAGCCGATGAGCAATAAGACAGGGGCCCCGGTCGGCATCTCTCCGTAGTGCAGCATCGTGTCGCGAATCCAGTAGCAGTTGCCCATGTACCAGAGGACGCCGCACAAGTACGCAAGAAGGAATGCGCGGCGGAATGGGCGGGAATGGCTTACGGACTCAGAGTTGAGAATCGCCCAGAGAAGCGGCACAAAGCCAAACCAAGCAAAGACGCTGCGCCAGGGGGGCATGGGGCCGGCAAGCGGAAACGGGAGTTCAAGCAGCGCAGCCGAAAGGATCGCTGCTCCCCACAACCTCATTGAATGCCAGCGCATACAGGATGAAGTCTAAAGCATAGAGTCAGTACGTTTCCTGCTCGGCTGCGTTAGAAGGTGCGGAGTTGGGATCGCAAGCCCATCCTCCTGAGTTGAGCTTTAGAAGATCTTTATATGTAACCGGTTACACTTTGCTCATCAAACTGAGTCGCAATTTTAGCGAGGCAGTGAAAGTGACAGAATATGGCCGCTTTTTCCATCACATTTACAAGGGTTTCTGTTTCTTTGTTGACTGGCGCATCAGCCAGCACTAAACTCAGCCAAGGGCGCAAGAGAAAGTATGCCCTGTGTAGTTTTAGCGGTAGAAACGCATTGCCGACACATCCGTAAATGGCATCCACTCGAACGACCGTAGCCCCTCCGTCCGACCGCGTCAGGCTCATCGTGGCATCCTCGGTGATGCTGACCTTCATCTCCTTTTGGCGCGCGGCGGCCATCGTTCTCAATGACCTGGGTTCCTCGGCTTTTTACGCCGGGGGCATCGCCGAACAGGCGATCGGAGCAGCAGCTCCCTGGTTCATTCTGGGCATCATGCTCTTCAGCTTTGCGGTGCGCGCCGTATACATCGAAAGCTGCTCGATGTTCACCCGCGGCGGCGTTTACCGCGTAGTCAAAGAGGCCCTGGGTGGCGGCTTTGCCAAGCTGAGCGTCTCGGCGCTGATGTTCGACTACATTCTGACGGGTCCGATTTCAGGAGTGTCGGCGGGGCAGTACATCACCGGCCTGATGAACGAGCTGCTGCACGTGGCAAATAACAGCCACTGGTTGCCGCCAGCTTTGACTAACGCCCATGGCCAGCCATTTCAGTTCGACATGAACTATACGTCTGCCGTGTTCGCGGCGGCGGTGACGATCTACTACTGGTGGCAAAACATCAAGGGCATTGAGGAGTCGAGCGATAAGGCTCTGCGCGTTATGCAGATCACCACCATTATGGTGGTCATCCTCTTTATATGGGGCGCGTACTCCATCTTCATGCGGGGTGTGCACCTGCCTCCCGCTCCGGTTCCTTCAAACCTGAAATTCAGCCCGGATGCGCTCGGGTTCCTCAAGAATTCAGGATTGCCGATCATGGGGCTGTTCGGCATCATCATGGCCTTCGGACACTCAATCCTGGCCATGAGCGGTGAGGAGAGCCTTGCGCAAGTCAATCGCGAAATCCAGCACCCGAAGCTGAAGAATTTGAAGCGGGCCGCGATTGTGATTGCGATTTACAGCCTGGTGTTCACGGGCGGCGCCACGCTGCTGGCGTCGATGCTGATTCCCGATGGGCCGAGGACGCAAATCTATCAAAACAACCTGATCGCCGGCCTGGCTATGTACATGACCGGCCCAATGTTCTGGCGGGTAGCCTTCCGGATCTTCGTCGTGTTCGTCGGCTTCCTGATACTTTCGGGCGCGATCAACACGTCGATGATTGGATCGACCGGCGTTCTGATGCGCGTAGCCGAAGATGGCGTGCTGACGGATTGGTTTCGCAAGCCGCACCCGAGATTCGGAACCAGCCATCGCATCGTGAACCTGGTGTTCGGGTTGCAAATGATCACGATCATTGCTTCGCGTGGAAACGTAATCACCCTGGGCGAAGCATATGCATTCGGAGTTATCTGGTCATTTACGTTCAACAGCCTGGCTATGCTTGTGCTGCGATGGAAATACCATGGCGAGCGCGGCTGGAAGGTTCCCCCGAACATCAAGATCGGCAAGACTGAGATTCCGGTCGGGCTGACGTGCGTCTTTCTTGTACTGTTTTCAGTGGCCACGGTGAATCTCTTCACAAAGTCGGTGGCCACCGTGAGCGGCGTGATATTCGCTGCTTCGTTCTTCATCATCTTCACGGTCTCAGAGCGTGCCAACCTGCGAAAGCATGCGTTGACCGCTCGCCAGATGAAGGATCACTTCCAGCTCGAACACCAGGACAACATCGATCGCGAGTCGGTCGCACTTCGTCCTGCCGGCGTGATGGTGACGATGCGCGACGCGACAAACCCTGTGGCGCTGAAGTGGGTGCTGGGACGGACCAAGACAGAAGATCGCGACGTTGTGGTAATGAGTGTGCGCATGATGGGCGCCGGCGGTCCGGAGTATCTGAGCGCCGAGGACCAAAGCTTTAGCGAGCACGAGCAGATGCTGTTTACAAAGGCTGTCTCTGTCGCGGAAAGCTTTGGCAAAAAGATTTCGCTGCTGGTGGTGCCGGCAGGTGATGTGTTTGCCGCCCTGGTGCAGAGCGCGAACTCATTGGAAGTGGACTCCGTTGTGTCGGGTCAGTCGACCTCGATGACAGCCGAGGATCAGGCGTTTTACCTGGGGCAGGCCTGGGAAGCTTTACCCGAGCCCAAGCGGCAATTTAATTTCTATGTGATCGGCCAGAACGGCGAGGTCAAAGTGTTCTACATCGGGCCGCACGCGCCGACACTTGGACCTGACGATGTGCAGCTCGTGCACCGGCTCTGGCTGAATATGCGACGGGACCCGTCGGTACAGGACCTGCATCATAGCGACATCATCACCTACGCACTGACCAGGCTTGCAGGCCAGTATGCGCGCGAGAAGCAGGAGATCTTGCGCGACCTCCGGAACTATCGGGCTTCGGAGTCGCCGACTCTTCGCATCGGCGGACAGGATCTAACCGGAGTGGCAGTCCCCTCTGCCGCTCACGAACAGAGCCAGACGGGCGCGAAGCTTCCACGCGGACTGTAAGCTGCACTCCCCATTCCGATTTGCTCCACATCCGATACCAAAAGTGAATGTAGTCGGCCGCTTATGGTGTTTGCTCCGGGTGGAGAAAAGCAGGTCACGTTACTTTAGGACAATAAGAGTCATGCAATCTGCATAGTTACCCAGACAGACGCGAGTTACAGGCCGATGCTACTGGGCCTTTGCTCGAAATAAGTCAAATCTTTGTCACGGGTGCCGTAGTGCAGGAGATACTTTGAGCTCGGTGTGACTATTCTCTTTAAGCGGGCCATTTTTTATTTGTCATCGATTAAACAGTTAGGTATCTTTGCAAATCAGCAACTCATTCCTAAATCTTTTTCAACATCCCAACGCGGAAGCATGAGCTCTGCGGACGGAATACAGGGGGGCCTCGTGGGGGTCGCAGAGATACTCGCACAGATTGACCGGGAAATTGCTCAGTTGCAGCGAGCGCGCACACTGCTGAATGGCGGGTCGAATGGTTCGAACGGAAACGGAACACACTCTCCACGTTCCGGGAAGAAGCGCAACCTCACTCCTGAAGGGCGGAGGCGGATTTCAGAAGCCGTGAGGCGCCGCTGGGCGAAGCAGAGGAAAGCCGCGTCGGGCAAGTAGCTTTATGAAGTGGGGACGGCTGGAGTTCGCTCCAGCCGTTTTTGCTGTCTACTGAACGGATTCACCGGGCGCGATTCGGATTACCTCGATCGATCCATTCAGGTGCTTGTCCAGTTCATCGGGGGTGCCGGTGAGCGGCGGGAAAGTTCCAAAGTGGATGGGCAGGATTGCCTTCGGTTCAAGAAACCGTGCGGCCATCGCCGCTTCTTTCGGCCCCATGGTGTAGAAGCCGCCTATCGGCAGCATGACCAACTCTGGATGGTAGAGCTCTTTAATGAGCTTCATGTCGCTGAACACCGTGGTGTCGCCGGAGTGGTAGAGCACCGGCCCGCCGGTCACAGTGAGAACAAAACCGGCCGCGACTCCCGCGTACTGCGTTCCGTTCTTTCCTTCTGCTCCAGCTGAATGCTTTGCCTCGACCATGGTGACGGCGACGTCATCAAGTTGCACCGTGCCGCCGATGTTCATACCTGTGAAGTTCTCCGCACCCTGGCTGCCGACGAATGCGGCGAGTTCATAGATAGCAACAACATTGGAGTTATGCTTTTGGGCGACTGGAACGGCATCAGAAATGTGATCTCCGTGCCCGTGGCTCAGGAGGATGTACTGGATCTTTTCCGGGAGTTCGAAGCTCCTGGGATACTTTGGATTGTTCTGAATGAAGGGGTCGATCAGGATGTTTGTGCCCTTGGGTGTCTGGACGAGCACAGTGGCGTGTCCAAGCCAGGTGACGCGCGTGCCTTTCAAGAAAATCATATTTGCTCCAAGGTGAAATATCCGGGGACAGTGCAGATGGGTTGGATGCCAGTGAGTTATTCCGGTTAGCTATCGCGTGATCAGGACTTCGGAAATACTGTCCTTGGCGAGAAACTGACGGAAGCCGGACCACTGATTGAACAGATCCTGGATGCTGCGATTGGTGAAGACGCGCTGAATGGGGAAGGGGTGCGCTATTTGCATGTCTACCGTGTCGCTTTCTGTAACGTGGAAGCGGCAGAACGCTGTCTCTTCAGACTGCTTGCGGGTATGGAAAAACGCGAGGACCTGACCGCCGGGGTTGAGCGATGCGTATAGATGAGCTACAACGGCGGGAACAAACGGATCGGGAAGATAGTCGAGCGACGTCCAAAGCAGCACGATATCGTACATTTTTCCTGCGAAATCGAGAGTCTGCTTAAGGTAGGCATCCGTGTCATAGATGGGCTTGTCGTCGGAATCTGTGCCGGTCTGCCAACTGCCTGTGCAGGCCTCAGTGACCAGATCGCAGAGAAACACGCTGTGTCCGAGACTCGTGAGGTAATTGATATTGGTGGGTGAAGTGGAGCCTGAGTCGATGATGCGTAGACCGGGCTCGTTCTGCAGGCGTTTGCGCAATGCTGTCCAGCCACCGCTGTGGCGCGGAATGCGCGGTCCGCTCGCAGCATGGCCTGCAGACGAGTCGTTCTCTTTTCCTTTATCGAACCAACGGCGAATCACCTTGGAGTCCCCTTGTGATGGTGAGCGCACACAACAAGCGGTGCGCCCGTCGCTGGCTGATGCTAGGCTTTGGCGCCGGCTGTTGCGCCCTCAGGGGTTTTGGTGCCCTGCGTCAGATCCACCTTGCCGCGAAACACGGCATTGTCTTCGATCGCGAGCCTGAGCGCGCGAACATCGCCTTCAACCACGCTGCCGGCGCGCAGTTCGACGCGGCCGCTGGCGACGATGTTGCCCTGCACCTGCCCGTGGATGAGCAGGTCGCGGGCGGTGAGGACGGCGGCGACATTTGCGTTTGGTCCGATGGTCAAGCGGCTCTCGGTCAGGGTTACGGTTCCTTCGACACGACCGTCGATGATCAGGTCTTCCCCGCCCTTTACTTCGCCACGAATCACGACGGACTTGCCTATCCGAGCAGAACCATTTTCGGTTGCCATGAGTTAATTCCTTCCAAAATCTTGAAATCTTGTGAACGCCCTGCAAGGGGCTGACGCCATCGCAATCAGGTCATTCCCGAGGACGGGGCCTGCAGTTGCGGTACATTCCCTAAATGGCCAAAGTCCCTTATCGAACTATAGCATCGGGGCGGTTCCCTTCAGTTTAAGAATCGAATGCCTGATGAGAGCGTCGAAAGCTATAAGTAACCAAAGCCAAAGCGGGAAAGCAAAGGACGATAAACTGTTGCCAGTGTTCCGATCAAAGTCTCTCATTCTGGTATTCCTCACGATCCTTTTGGCGTGTAAGGACGCGCCAGCTTGGACGGTGGATGCGGGTCTCGTGCAGCGAGCCCTTGCGAATGAGGTACGCGCTGCCAGTGGATCTCAGCATCCGATGCGGTATCGGCTGCGCAAATCGAGTCCGCGGCTGGCGACCACAAAGGAAATCTGCGAGACGAAGGACGGCGCTGTCGCAAGGCTGATCGCGATCAACGATGCCCCCTTGAGCGCGGAAGATGAGCAGCGGGAGCAGACACGCCTCGAACAGTTGCTGAGTGATCCGGGCAAACAGCGGCATCGCAAACAGTCGCAAGATGACGACACAGCCCGAGCGCTGAAAGTGCTCAGATCGCTTCCAACGGCATTTATTTACGAGTATCTGGGTTCAGGACAAGGCTCGACAGGTCCTGTGGAGAAGTTCTCATTCAAACCGAATCCCAAATTCGACCCGCCGGATCTTGAAACTCATGTCCTTACCCGCATGAGCGGAGAGCTGTGGATTGATTCGGCACAGGAACGGGTGACGCGTCTGCAAGGTCGTTTGCAGGAAGATATCGATTTTGGCTGGGGGATATTAGGACGGCTTTATAAGGGCGGGACGATTTTGATCGAGCAGACGGATGTTGGAGAGCATCAATGGCGTATCGTGCACTTCGACATGAAAATGAGCGCGAGGGTCGTCTTCAAGACCAAGGTATTCGACACGACGGAAGATGAAAGCAAGTTTGTGCCTGTTCCGGTGGGACTGAAATATCAGCAGGCGATTGCGATGCTGCGGGGTAGTGGAGCTGCCGCCAAACGCATCAAGGGTGCTGAGGCCGGAAAGTAAAAAGCGGGTCCGCCGAATGACGAACCCGCTTTGTGATTAGAGGCGCGTACGCTCTACACCTTCACCTTGAGCAGGATGATGACCAGGGTGAACAGAGTGAGCGACTCGATGAGGGCGAGTCCGAGAATCAGGAAGATCATCAGACCGCCGCGCGCTCCGGGGTTGCGAGCCAGTGCTTCGCAAGCCGAAGCCGTGGCCTTGCCCTGGCCGAGACCGCAAAGGCCTGCCGCGATGGCCATGCCAATGCCTGCCCCAATTGGAACCAGGTTGACTGCGGCTGAGCCACCGCTTTGCGCAAACGCCGGAACGGCGAAGCAGAGAGCAGCCAGCGCCATGAACACGTATTGAAACTTCCGCATAGTTCTCCTGCATCCCTTGGATTTGGCCGCCAGTGGGTGGTTGAGACTCACCGTGCTGGTCTCCTCACGCTTGCGGCCTGCCGTTGTTCCGGAGCGGGAGCGATCTCCGGCGGAATTCTTTTACAGTTCGTAGTTCACAGTTCTTAGTTCATAGTTTCAATCTCGTCGGGTCAGGGCCCTCTGTGAACTGCGAACTATGAACTGCGAACTGGTTTAATGCGACTCGTGGGAGACTGCCAGCGACAGATAAATCATCGACAGCAGCATGAAGATGAATGCCTGGATGCACGAGACGAAGACGTGCAGCCCCAGAAAGATGGCCGGTACGCCAATGGGTATGAGCGAGAAGAACCCGAGTGTCAGCATATCGCTGGCGTACATGTTGGCGTAAAGACGAATGGTGAGCGACATGATGCGGGCGAAATGCGAGACCAATTCAATGGGGATCAGTAACCACGCCATCCACCAGATCGGCCCCGCGAAGTGCTTCAGATAGCCAATGCCGTGCGAGCGGAAGCCCTGGTAGTTGTAGTAGAGGAACGTGGGCACTGCAAGCCCGAGAGGTACGAAGGGCGACGTGGTCGGGGCCGGAACACCGGGGATCAGGCCGATCAGGTTATTGATCAGCACGAAAAGGAAGATGCAGGTTACGTACGCCTGGAACTTCGGTGCGTCGTGCCCGATGACCTGTTCGCCGAGATTGCCGGTGAATTCAGAAATCATTTCAGCGACATGCTGTGCCGGGCCGGGCTTATCAGGCGAGAGCGACATGCGTACGATCACGAAGAACGCGATCAGCCCCAACACAACAAGCAATTCCACTGTGAAGGTGTTGCTGATGGGCGCTCCGGGATTTGCCGGATGAATACCCATGGCCTGCAGGATGGAGGAGATGATTCCGCCGAAGAGGTGATTGAGCAGGCGGGTCAAAGCATACGATTCGGGCATGAAGACTTGGTCTTTCCTTGTTGGTGATGCAATGAAATGAAGTATCCCGTGCCGGGATGCAAATCTTTAATCCAGGAGTACCCGGAGCGCCTGCCAGAGGATGGTAAGAGCAGCCAATCCCAACCCGCATAGCAACGCCACGGCAGAGCCCTGTAAACAATTCAGGCTAACATAGATGGCACCTCCGTAGAGGACCAGGCGGAGGATAAAAAACACGACCACGGCGGGAGCGCTGCGCGGGGTCTTTTCTGCATCGAGTTTGGCGCGAATAACGCGGGCGAGGCGTTGCCACTCAAAGATGCTGGCGGCGGAGATAAGGGCGCCGACCATCAGCATGGATGCGTTTCGCCAGCCGGAAGCGACGAGCAGGACAACAGAGGCGATCACTCCCAAAATCAACGTCTTATACATCGCCCGCTGAAGCATTACCTCAGCAGCATCGTTAGGGAGTTCAAGTAATGGATGCGCTTCCTGGGTCATTGAGGCGAGCCGCTTGATCCCTTCCCCGTCCCCTTTTGCGCGGCGGTTTCATTTCGGTCCTGACGATCAGCCCGGATCACGTACTGGATGATGTACACGAGTCCGGAGACGGCTCCGAAGATGACGCCGACGATTGCGATCCAGGACTGGTGATAATGCTTGTCAGCCCATGCGCCGATGAGCCAGCAGATCACGACGGAGCTGGGAAGGATGAGGGCGATCTGGATTCCGGTTTCCGCCTTGACGATTGCATCGATTCCGCTGGAACCCTTTGAGCGGGCGTCGGAATTCGGCAGTGGTCGATGGAACGGCATCCCTTGGTGGTTATACACGATCAACGCCGTGATGCGAAGTTGCGGCCGCTCTCTGCGCAAGCCCGCGCAGCTATACTGACGGTTAGACCTCATCGTTGCACACAGAAGGAAATACAGTGTTTGAATCGGAATTTGAGCGCAATCTTTTTGAATTGCGCAGGTCCAAACTGGCTGAAATCGAGAAGCTGGGGCAGGCCGCTTATCCCAACCAGTTCCCAGCCTCACACACGATCCCGGAGATCCGTGCCAAGTGGGGCGAGGCGACTTCGGAGACCCTGGACTCCGAACGTGCAGTTGTGGCGATTGCCGGGCGCATTATGGCGATCCGGGTGATGGGGAAGGCGGGCTTTGCCACGCTGCAGCAGGGTGGAGAGCGGCTGCAAGTGTATGTGCGGCTCGATGCGGTTGGGGAGCAGGGCTGGGCGCTTTACAAGCTGCTGGATCTAGGGGATCACGTGGGCGTGAGCGGGTATTTATTCCGCACCAAGACGGGCGAGCTGAGCGTGCATGTGGACAGGCTGACGTTTCTGGCGAAAGCCATGCTCGCGCTTCCAGAGAAGTATCACGGGCTGGCCGATGTGGAATTGCGCTACCGCCAGCGTTATGTGGACCTGTTCGCGAATCTCGACGCGCGCGAGGTGTTTGTAAAACGCGCAAAGGTGCTGCAGGCCTTGCGGCGGTTCTTTGACGACCGTGGATATCTGGAAGTCGAAACGCCGATGATGCAGACGATTGCAGGTGGTGCCGCAGCGCGGCCATTCAGAACTCATCATAACGCTCTCGATATGGATCTCTACCTGCGCATCGCGCCGGAGTTGTATCTGAAGCGGCTCGTGGTGGGCGGTCTCGATCGCGTGTACGAGATCAATCGGAACTTCCGCAATGAGGGCGTGAGCACGCAGCACAATCCAGAGTTCACGATGCTGGAGTTCTACCAGGCGTACGCAAACTATGAGGACATGATCCAGCTGACGATCGACCTGCTGAACTTCGTGGCGCTGGAAGTGAACGGGACTACGATTTCGGAGTTCAACGGAGTGCAACTGGACTTTGGCAACGTCGAGAAGCTGACGATGCGGGAAGCGATCGTGAAGTGGTGGCCGGAAGAAACGGCGGGATCAAAACCGGGCATCGAGGATCTGGCCATTCCTGCAGTGGGTGCTGATTCGCCAGGCTTGCGCAGCCTTGTCGACCGTCTGCGTGCGTCGGGCAAGCAGGTCGCCTACGAACAGGGCGAGCCAGCCGGCAAAACGATTGCGAGCATTTTCGAGACTGTCGCCGAGCGGTACCTCCAGCAGCCAACCATCATCTACGAGTTCCCTACTGCGATTTCGCCGCTCTCGAAGCAGAAGCCGGATGACCCAGCATGGGTGGAGCGCTTTGAGGTGTATGCGGGCGGTTTTGAACTGGGGAATGCGTTCAGCGAACTCAACGATCCCGTGGAGCAACAGAAGCGGTTTGAGGATCAATTGAAGGAACGGGCACGTGGCGACGACGAGGCGCACCAGATGGATGAGGATTATGTGCGAGCCCTTGCGTATGGACTGCCACCGACAGGCGGCGAGGGCATCGGCATCGATCGACTCGTGATGCTTTTGACGGGCTCGAAGTCGATCCGCGATGTGATTCTCTTCCCGCTGATGCGAGATACGGGACTGAGAGAACAGGGACCGGAAACCAGCAGTTAGAGCGCTAGCGGCAGGAGCTGCACTTTTTTGAACATTCTTTTTGTTGGAGACATTTTCGGGAGCGCGGGACGCAGGATTGTGCACGAGCACATCGGGCACGTGTGCGAGGCGCACCAGGTCGAACTGCTCATTATCAACGCCGAGAATGCCGCTGGCGGTTTCGGAGTGACCCCACAGATTGCTGAAGAACTCTTCGACATTGGCGCAGATGTTCTCACTACGGGTAATCACGTCTGGGACAAGCGCGAACTGATCGATTATTTGAAATCGGTTCCGGCAGAAAGCAAGGACCGTCCGCGTCGCGTTCTGCGGCCTGCGAACTTCGAAGCAGGAGTGCCAGGATACGGCGTCTTCGAAGATGTTACGGAGAGTGGTGTGGCTTTCGCCGTTGTGGACTTGATGGGCAAGGTCTTCATGAGCGGCACCAACAACCCGTTTACTGCGGTTGACGAGATCCTGGCCGGAATCAAGGCTAAGGTGATTGTGGTGGATTTCCATGGAGAGGCGACCAGTGAGAAGGTCGCCATGGGATGGCACCTGGACGGTCGCGTGACCGCCGTTCTTGGCACCCACACCCACATCCCCACCGCAGATGAACGCATCCTGCCGGGCGGCACGGCTTATCAGACAGACGTGGGCATGAGCGGCCCGTATGACAGCGTGATTGGTGTTGAGAAGGATCTGGTTCTGCACCGGTTTTTGACGGGAATGCCGGGCAAGTTTGAAGCCGCCAAAGGAAATCCAAAAATGTGCGCGGCGTTGATCACGTGCAATCCTGTGACCGGACGGGCTTCAGCGATTCAGCGAATCATGCTGGGCGAGTAGGCAGCCGGTTGCGATTTCCAAGTGTCGGTTGACAGTTCAACCGATCTAATCCTGTCCGCCTTGCGGTGCTTGCCAACTGCGCGCGACTGCGGGTTTGTTCGATGCTGGTCTGATCGATTCCATATCCGCCGGCCTGTGCGTTGCTTTGATCAATCGTCCGCTGCGCGAGAAGGTCATTCTCCACTCCATCGCGTGTGGACGACCCGCCATATCATCGAACCGAATCACCTCTTGCCCCGGCGACACCATTTGAACATCCATGAATGCCGTGAGCGCCGGAATGGACTTGTGCACGGCAGGCGACGCATCGGGCGGCACCAACTCGGGCTGTGAGCCCGCCAAAGCTGCGTAGCAAAGTGCGTTTCCGAGCCAGTCGGAGTTCGCGAACTCGCCTTCTTCGGTCCGGATGTGATTGAAGGCTGAGATGGTGAGCGCATTGATGGGCGCCGGAGAGAAAAGCGAATAGCTGCGCTTGAGAATGGGAACGATCCGCACTCTTCCCTCGCCATTGCGCGGAATCGAAGCCGAAAAAACCGAAACATCGCCGGTGCCGTTGTTGCGGGTGTATCGCAGGAATAGATGGTTGGGAAAGGCGGGGCAGACAATTTGGCTATAGCTCCAACCCGTTTGCTGGTATTCGAGACCGGCGAAGCCCGCGTGTTCGGCAATAGAGGATTCCGCGTTGGCAATGAGCAGGCGGTCCTGTTGCGAGAGTTCATCGGCAGATCGGAATTCGACGGTATAGACCGGGGTTTGCCGAGTCGCGACAGTCGAAAACGGCCTTGGCTCTATGGGAGCCGGAACTGTTCTTTCGTGCTTCGGAGATTCCTGAGCAGAAAGGGAGGCACAGACGGCCAGGATCACTGGAAAAACACGAGACGTCAGCCTGGTGAGGGGGATTCGGAGGAGCACCATTCTGCTGTAAGGGTACCATTGAGCGGAATTGGTCCAGCCAAAAGAAAGGGCAGCCTTTGCAGGCTGCCCTTCGACTCTCCAGGAACGCAGTAGGTCTACTGCTTTTTGTGGGTTGTTGCGGCGGGACGACGGCCGGCGGCCGGTTTCCGCGCGGCAGCCTTCTTGGTCTGAAGGATCCCTTCCTTGAGCACAATCTGCGCGCTGGCAGCTGCCGTGGCCGACGCCGGGACCTGCGTGTAGGTGTCGTAGGTTCCATCCAACTCCGGTCCGCCATCCTTGAGCAGCTTGAGCTCGCTGCCGGCGGCGGGGATTTCTTTCTCCGGAATGGGCTCCTTCATGTTGACGATGAAGTCAGCGGTCTTGGCGTCCTTCGCATCCTGCGTGACAGCGACCTTGACCTGGTTGGCATTGGCTTCGATCACGGTTCCCGGGACCGGAGTGTCCTGCCCCTGCAGCAAGGCCCAAAGCTTATCGGCGTCTTCTTTGCTGCCGATAGAGAGGATCGTCTCCTTGTCAGCCAGAGCGAGGGTCTTGAGATCAGGAGTATTCGCCACGAGGTCGTGGATCTGCTCCTCAGGAGTCTTTGCAGCGGTAAACGTGCTGCTGAGGGTTGGCGGTGGGAAGAGGGCCGCAGCGGCCTGGGTCTTCAGATCGTTCAAGCCGTCGGTATTGCCGTGGTACTTCTTGAAGTAGTACTCAAGCTGGGGCTCGATCTGGCTCTTGAAGTTCGCCGGGGCATAGCTCCATGCACGGGCGAAGAACCACGAGGCATACAGGTAATCCTGGTTTGCCTTGTCGGTTGCAGCCTTGGCAGCCTGAGCCGCTGCAGCATCGCCGGGCGCAGCCTTTGCTTTTGCTTGGGCATCGCGCGCCACCTGGGCGTCCGCGAGTTGCATCTTGACATAGGCAAGAGCGAGCTGGAGCGTATCGCCGAGCGCGGATCCCTTGGTGGTGTCAGGCACCGGGTACATCTTCAGTTCTGTTGTGTACTCGTCGATTGCGGCCTTCGGGTCCTTTTTGGAAACGATGTCGTCGACAGCAATCACCGAGTGGAAGAATGGATAGGTCGCGTCGGTCTGCTTCTTCCAGTCCTCGTCGGAAACACCTGCAGGCTTTTGAGCGGTGAGGCCCTTTTGCGCCATGGCGGCTGCATCGTCGCAGGTGGCCTGGTCAGAATTCTTGGCGCACTGCCCCTTCTCGAAATATGCCGCAAAATAAAGTGCCTTGAGGGAATTGGGATCGACCTGCAGAATCTGTTTCGCAGCTTCGAGCGTCTTTTCCTGATCACCGGACTGCTGGTAAGCGTCGAACATCATATCCAGAACAGCCCTTTTGGCGACGCTGTTTGGGTACTTTTTCAGGAAGTCGTCGAGAGCCGCTGCTTTGGCTTTCGGGTCAGATTGCGTGGTCGCCATTTGGTAGGCGTTAAATTCGGCAGGATCCTTGATTTGAATCGTGCCCGACTGGTCCTGTGCGCGCAGCGTGGGTGCGGGAACGAGGCTCAAGCTCGCCAACGCCATCACAGATGCAAAGACAAACTTCTTCATTCAGTGCTCCTGGGAGTTGCGGAAGTGAAATGGTTTTCTTAAGCACTCGCTCGCGGAACTGCCTGACCGGTACGTTGACACTCTACGGCGGTTAGACATGCCCCCGATGTCCAATGCGGTGTTGGGAGGATTATAGAAAGCCCTGCTCATTGTGACAAGGCACGTTATTTGACAAGAGGATATATGGTCCGGGTGCCGTCGAACTACGGCATTCCGGCGCTCAAACGGTATTCGATGCGCCATCGCGAAATCTGACATTTGTGTGACCAAGTATCTGGCGGGAATCTTTCTTCCTCCACAGAGGGAACCGAGGGCTGCCCCCAAGCCCATCGCATAAACGCTTAGACACCGAATTGTGAAAAAGTGTTTCCTGAGGGTCAGGAGGGCGGGGTTTTCGTGGTTCGGAGGGTTATTGGAGCAGTCGAAGCAACTCGGTTTGCTCTGCAAGAAAGGCGTCGTGACCATGGGAACTTGTCATCTCGCGGTATTCAGCGTGAACGCCGGCGGTCTGGATCGCTTGCGCAAACGCCCGCACGGATTCCGGCGGAAACAGCCAGTCTGAACTGATGCCGATGAAGATGAGGTTTGCGCGGATGCGGCCATACACCTCTTTGGCAGACGTATAGCCTGAGAGTGGATCCCACGTATCCATGGTGCGCATGATTGCAAGATAGGCATTCGCGTCGAATCGCTCGTTGAAGCGTTCGCCCTGGTGGTCGAGGTAACCGGCGATGTCAAAACGACCACCGATGAGTCCGCCGCCATGATTATCGAGGCTCCAGGGGTCTTCCCCGTTTCGGTTGGGATTGCGGGAGAAGCGCTCGTTGAATAGAGACGCCGACTTGTAGCTCAGCATGCCGATCTGGCGGGCGAGTGAAAGACCCTGCCTTGGCGGCCGCTGAGGCAGGTAGTAGCCCCCATCCCAGTTCGGGTCGTTCTGGATGGCCTGACGCTGGAGGTGGTTCAGCGCGAGACCCATGGCAGAGAGCGGCGCGACCCCGATGATGGCAGCTTTCTCTACGCGGCCCGGGTCATGAATTGCCCACTCCAGCGCCTGCATGCCCCCGATGGAACCGCCGAGGATGAGCCGGAGCTTCCGAATGCCGAGGGAATCGAGAAGAAGGGCCTGGGCGCGTACATTGTCCCGGATGGAAACGAGAGGGAAATCAGGACCGTAAACCAGGCCCGTTTCCGGATCCACCGAGCCCGGCCCAGTGGAGCCGTAGCAGGATCCGAGCAGGTTGATGCAGATGACAAAATCTTGCTCCAGAGAAAGGACCGCGCCGGGGGCGAATATCTCGGGCCACCAGTCTCCAACCCGCGCCGAACCGGACAATGCGTGGCAGATGAGCACGGCATTATCGCGGGCTGCATTGAGCTTGCCGTAGACGGCGTAGTGCAGCGTGGGTTGCGCAAGGGTGCGTCCGCTCTCAAGCATCAGGTGTCGATCCAGTACGAAATCCCCTTCGTACGTGGGTTCGAGGGCGGATGACCGGGCCGGCGCTGGATCCGGCCCGGTAGCAGTTTCAGACATAACACTCATTTTGCAGCACGAGCCGCGGTTGCGGCGGTATTTGCAGATGAGTGTCCGTTTGCGACTTCGATCGCCTGGTCGAGATCGGCAAGAATATCGCGGATGTCCTCGATGCCGATGGAAAGTCGAACGAGCTCCGGAGTGACGCCGGTTGCGGCCTGCTCTTCCACCGAAAGCTGCTGGTGCGTGGTTGAGGCGGGGTGAATGACCAGTGACTTGGCATCGCCTATGTTGGCCACAAGGGAGAAGAGCTGGAGCGAATCAATCAGCTTTTTCCCTGCATCGTAGCCGCCCTTGATGCCGAAGGTGAGCAGTGAGGATTGGCCCTCGGGAAGGTACTTCTTCGCACGCTGGTAGTAGGAGCTGGATTCGAGGCCGGGGTAGTTGACCCACTCCACGCCGGGGTGCTGTTCGAGATGCTTTGCAACAGCCAGTGCATTCTGGGAATGGCGCTCCATCCGGAGATGTAGCGTCTCGATTCCCTGCAGCAGGAGAAATGCGCTGTGTGGAGCGAGCGCCGCTCCGGTATCACGCAGGCCCTGGATGCGCGCCTTGAGAATGAACGACAGCGGTCCAAAGGCTTGCGTGTAAGAGAGGCCATGGTATGAGGGGTCGGGCTCAGTGAAGTCCTTGAAGCGGCCGGATGCGGCCCAGTCGAACTTGCCGGCGTCGACGATTACGCCTCCGATTGTCGTGCCGTGTCCACCCAGAAACTTGGTTGCAGAGTTGACGACGATGTCGGCTCCCCACTCGATTGGGCGCAAGAGAGCAGGCGAAGTGCATGTGTTGTCGATAACGAGCGGCAAGCCGTTTTCGTGGGCGATGGTAGCCAGTTTCTCGACGTCGATTACATCAAGCTTTGGATTGCCCAGCGACTCAGCGTAGATGGCGCGCGTCTTTGAGTTGATTGCGGCGCGGACGCCATCGAAGTCGTCGGGATCGACAAAGCGCACCTTGATCCCGAGCCTTGGAAGCGTGTAGTGAAAGAGGTTGTAGGTGCCGCCATAGAGAGAATTGCTTGAGATGATCTCGTCGCCTGCCGATGCGAGCGTCGTGATGGTCAGCGTCTCCGCGGCCTGTCCGGAAGCTGTCGCCAGCGCAGCCGCTCCGCCCTCGAGGGCGGCCACCCTCTTCTCAAACACATCCGTTGTCGGATTCATGATGCGCGTGTAGATGTTGCCGAATTCCTTCAGCGCAAAGAGCCGGCCGGCATGATCGGCATCCTGGAAAAGATATGACGTGGTCTGGTAGATGGGAACGGCGCGTGAACCAGTAGCGGGATCGGGCGACTGCCCTGCGTGCACGGCAAGGGTAGCGAGTTGTTGCTTCTTCTCGTCTGACATCCTGTTCTCCTTCGAATCGGTTGCGGTCTGAGGTGCGGCGGGAAATACCGGGAGTGAAAATGCAAAAGCCCGAATCCGTTTTGGATCCGGGCCGCTGGTTCTGATCGGTTGCGCCTAGCGCATTTGCCACTCAGAATCCACACGGACGGATCCACATGCGCGACACATGCACATGGCCATGGCCTCAATCCGGTGAGTGGCTGAGCTCAGCATTGATGGCAGTATCTCGGAGCGCATCGGGGAGTGTCAAACGGGAATTGTCAGGAATTTGTCAAATTTCTGTTGGATTCAATGCGGAGAACCGTGACTATTCGTCGGGCTTCCAAACGTAGGCTCCGGGCTGGGGCAGGCCGATGTGGGCGAGAACGCGGGATACAAACTGCCGGGCCATTTCGGCCGAGTCTACCGGCTTGTTGTAAAAGGCAGGAGTCACCGGAAAGATGACTGCTCCGGCTTCGGCAGCCAGCGTCATGTTGCGCAGATGGATGCGATTGAAGGGCGTCTCACGAACGCAAAGCAGCAGCGGACGCCGCTCTTTCAGGGTGACATCGGCAGCACGCGTGATGAGCGAGTTGGCAAGACCATTGGCGATGGTGGCAAGCGTTCCCATAGAGCACGGCAGGATGATCATGCCGCCTATTGGATAACTGCCACTGGCGATGGAGGCGCCAATGTCGGAATCGGAATGCTGCGTGATTTTGCCGGATCCATTTCCGAGCAGCTTGTCCAGAAGATTGGTCCGGCCGGATACTCCGAGTTCTTCGGCAATCACGCGCAGTGAATTTTCTGACGCGACGAAGTGGACCCGCTGGAGGCGATCATCGGCGTCAAGCGCGCGAAGAAGTTCCTGGCAGAGAACAGCGCCTGATGCTCCGGTAATGGCTACGGTGAGATTCATAGGTTGCTGCTACTGCTCAGTGGCTCCGTTCTCCGGCTTGCCTTCGTTCCACTCCTGCATTAATTGAGCGTACCCCTCGGAGGGGCCGTACTGCTCCAGCCGTTTCATCTCGTCGAAAGCCTCTTTGTGCTGGCCGGCGCTCCACAGCACGCGAAAAAACATGATGGACGAGATCTCAGATTCCGGCGACAGCTTCACGGCTACGCGGCCATGCTCAATGGCTTCTCGATGTTTGCCCTCGCGCGATAACACCCACCCGTAGTAGCTGTGAACGATCGATGCTCCCGGAAACTCCTCTACCAGTCCCTTCATCCACTGCTCGGCCTGTTCCAGTTCTTCATCAGCCGAGTCGATCACTTCCTGGATGGTCCCCAGCACTCGTTCGGCCGCGTGATCAGGAATCTGATTCATCCAGCCTATTCTCCCAGCACGCGCTTGAAGATGGCGTCGACGTTACCGAGCTGGCGAGTGTAATCGAAGGTACGGGCCAGCTTGTCGGGGCTGAGAAGACCGGTAATAGCGGGATCTTTCGCAACTTCGTCGCGGAAGATGAGGTCGTCTTTCCATGCACGCATGGCGTGGCTCTGGACGAGGCGGTACGCATCTTCGCGGAGCATCCCGGCTTCGGCAAGATCGAGAAGAAGCTGGCCAGAAAAGATGAGCCCGCCTGTCGATTCCAGGTTCTTCTTCATCCGCTCGGGATAGACCAGCAGCCGGTCGATCAGGTCCGTTGTTTTTGCGAGCAGGTAGTCGGCGAGGATCGTGGAGTCTGGGAAGATGACGCGCTCCACCGACGAGTGGGAGATGTCGCGCTCGTGCCAGAGAGCCACGTTCTCCAATGCAGCCTGCGAATTGCCACGGAGCACGCGGGCGAGACCGCTGATCTGCTCGCTTGTGATGGGGTTCTTCTTGTGCGGCATGGCCGAGGAACCCTTCTGCTTTTCGCTGAAGTACTCCTGAGCCTCTCGAACTTCGGTGCGCTGCAAGTGGCGGATCTCTACGGCAATTTTGTCGAGCGTGCTACCGATTATTGCAAGCGTGCCGATGTAGGCTGCGTGGCGATCACGCTGGATGACCTGCGTTGCCACTGGCGCGGGATTCAGGCCGAGCCGCTCGCAGATCCGCTCTTCGTGTTCCGGCTTGAGGTGGCCAAATGTACCCACCGCGCCGGATAGTTTGCCGACACGCATGTCTTCGGCAGCGGCTTCGAAGCGCTTCAGGTTCCGCTGCATTTCGGAGTACCAGTTCAGAAACTTAAGCCCAAAGGTGGTGGGCTCGGCGTGGATGCCATGGGTTCGGCCGATGGTGGGGGTGTGTTTGAATTCGACAGCGCGTCGACGAAGCGTCTCCATCAGCAGCTCGATGCCACGGCAGATCAGCGCTGATGCTTCTTTGACTTGAAGCGCCTGGGCCGTATCGACGACATCATTGGAGGTGAGACCGTAATGGAGCCAGCGAGATTCCTCCGCGAGTCCCTGGGCCTTCAGGTTCTCTGCAACCGCTGTCGTGAAGGCGATGACGTCGTGCTTGACTTCGGCTTCGATCTGGCGGATGCGGTCAGCGGAGGCTGAGGCTTTTTGCGCGA
>Ga0157372_10002265_pt1 | contig 20847 bp, 22 predicted proteins | sample C55metaG_FD_115307 | JGI IMG/M metagenome (GOLD analysis project Ga0157372, IMG submission 115307) | Corn rhizosphere microbial communities from Kellogg Biological Station, Michigan, USA - C5-5 metaG | ecosystem: Host-associated > Plants > Roots > Rhizosphere > Soil | place: USA: Michigan... | reverse complement strand
CGCGTCGATCCGCGCCAGGAGCGGCGCGTCAATGGGCAGCTGATTTCGGAACTCGGCAACGGCGACGGCCGAGCCTTCGATCTCGATCGCGACCCCGCTGCTCTCGTTGCCGACCGATCCGGAGAGGCCAAACTTGCTGGCCAGTGCGTACACGAACGGGCGGAAACCCACCCCTTGCACGACGCCGGAGACGACCAGCCGGTGCCGAACGCGATCATCAACCATGACTAGCAACCGCCAGCCGCCGCTTGGCGAGCATCGAGTTGGCTAGCGCGAGATGGCGCCCGCTGTAGCGGTCCAGCATCTCGCGCTGATCGTCATTGATCACGTCACACACCCAGTCCCAGTGCAACGCAACCTGATCACCAACCCGAATCTGGGCTGTGAGACCGACTCCATCAATCCCGGTTCGGACGCTCTCGGTAACCACGGGTCCGACCGTCATCCGATCTTCGTCCCAGGTCAGGGGCGCAGACTCCACCAGGGCTTGATCGTGCGCGATGCTCAGCACGACACCGGATCTGATCCGGCACCGATCGAGCACTCTCATTGCCGGCGCAGTACGCCGGGGATCGCCAAGCATCGACACCCAGGGATAGATGCAGAATACGACGAAACTGTGGTGCGGCAGGGCTCCTGCAGCGAGAGCCTGAGCCAGGTCGGTGAAAAGTGGCCCACAGCGGCCGGCGAATGCCGCCGAGATCGTCGGTCGAATACTGTCCGCGCTTACCTGATCAAGTACGGCACTGCCCAGCCAGTACGCCTCCACGACCCGCCGATCAAGGATGTCAGCGGGGTCGGAATGATCAACGGCATCGGCAATCAGTTGCAGATGCGGCAAGGCACCATCGAAGTTCCGGGCTCTGGCTCGCAGTCCATGATCATCGCCAGTCACGCCGCTACGGAAGAATCCGTCGGCGTCCTCTGGTCCGCAGTAGCCGTAGTGGTTGGGCGGAAACGCGTAGCGGGCGAACAGCAACGGACCGCTAGTGTCGTCAATCATCCCGGGCCCGGCCCATCAGCTCCAGACCTTGGAGCGCTTGCTCCGCCCCGGCGGCGTCGGTGCGCTCCACGGCAAAGCCCATATGGATCAGTACCCAATCACCCGGGGCGAGGTCGTCTTGCTGATCAAGGTCGAGCATCCCGATGTTGATCTTGCGCTGCGCACCCGATACGTCGACCAAGGCGAGCTGGCCGCCATAGCCCTCGAGGCGCTGGATGACCTGACCGGGAATGCCGAGACACATTGCTTGCTACACCCGCTCTCCGACGTTGTGTGGATCATCGATCAGCTGACGGACAAGTCGGCGTACGGCGTCCGCGGCCGCTGGCACCGAGCTTTGCACAGCAGGGGTCAAGCCGATTCCTTCGCTCAGCTCGGCCGGTCGGCAGCCCAGCAGATAGGTCGGCGGGAGCTGCCCGCCGATGTCTGGCAACGTGGCCAGGACAGCGACCGGATCCATCCCGTGGGCATCGAACTCCCCACCAGCCACATCATCCGGGCCGATCTCCAGGACCACCAGATCACCGGCTGCGCCGGATCCTGGGCGCGCATCGATCAACAACAAGGCGGCATAGCCCTCGAGGAGGTCGTACGCCAGGTGCATGCCGCGAATGCCGTAGTCGACGAGCCGCACCTGCGGAGGTAGCGGTTGCGACTCACCGGCCAGGTGTCGTACGACTTCCGGTCCGAATCCGTCGTCGCTGAGGAAGATGTTGCCTACCCCCGCGACAAGAATGGTCGGCTTCTCGTCGTGGTCCTGAGAGCGACTCACATCCGCCGCATCTCGACGTACCTCTTGGCGTCGGGTATGGAGCGAATGCCCACAAAGACTCCAACCGCGAACGCCACGGCGGCCAACACCACCGCCACAATTCCGATGTTCTTCATCTGATCTCACCTTCCTTCATTGCGTAAGACTCACTGCGGGACCACCTCGTCGGGAGAGAAGTACAGGTAGCGGCCGTACCAATCATGAAGATCGGCGGCCGGATCGTCGACCAGCACGACGGCGACATGGGTCTCGTCATCAAGATCACGATGGACGGCCGTGACGCGGGCCAACTGATCGGCATAGAAGACGTCCTGCGCATCGGCGCGTCGGCGCGGATTCAGTCGGACGAGGCTGCCCTTCCGGACGGTCGTACCCGAGATCATGACTTCCCCGGTCTCGGGGTCGTGATCATTGAAGATCGCGAATGGGTCGGAGGCATCATTCCACGATGGTGGCTTAGGGTCCGGATCGCGGAATGTGCCGTGCAGCCGCATCAGGTCCTCGGGTGACATCGCATCGCAGCGATCGATGATCTCGGCGGCCTTTGGATCGGTCGCTCGCGCCTCGGCCTTTTCGGCGTCGGTCATGGTGAGCACCCGCAGCATCAGGATTTCGTCGATCTCGGTGGCGTCGAACAGCGACCCGGTGCTCTCCCCGGCGATCTCGGGATAGTCGTAGAGGATGATCGGCGAACCGAGCACAGCAGATGCTTCGCCGGGCTCGCCCGCCAGGACCGGCCAGCATCGATGCTGGATGCATTGCTGGGCAGCCTCTTGGGCATAGTCGGGCGGATCGATCACTGAGACGAACGCAACCTGCGGATCGTGAGACTCAATGATCATGTGAGTGCCTAGCAGCGAACGACGTACCGCGTCGTCCTTGCCAGCCAGCCCATCGACCGGCTCCTGATTGTCGATGGACACGCTGAGCCGATACAGGCCAGCGATGGGCTCCAGCCGGGCACTGATAGTCGCGGCCACGGTCCAGCGCTGCCGGACCAACCGACCGGCCGCTTTTCCGTTCTGATCATGGACCGGCTCAATGCTCTCCGATGCCTCGGCAGCCACGGTCCAGGAGGCTTCCGAGACCAGGTCTGCTAGGAGCACAGTTCGACTGCACTCCACCTCGACCGCCTCGTCCCAGTTGAACCAGCGCTCCGCGCCGACCCGGAGTTCGGGGACTGAAAAGTATTCCCCGTGATCATCGACTTGCTCAGTGCGCCGCTGCTGGAGCTGCAGAAAGCGGACATGGATGCTGAGCGCGGCCTGCGTCTTCTCGACGGACTGGTTGATATGCATGTCGAGGAGGCAATTCATGGACAGGTGCGAGTCCTCGCCGATTCCGGCGATGTCGGCACCCTCCGGCCCCAACACCCCGAACTGCCATCTGACCTGGTTCTTTCGCGAGGTCGCCCGATACGGATAGAGCAGGTAGCCCTCATAGAGCACCGCATCTGCCACTGCACGAATCCGACCGAGATCAGCCAGTTCAGCGTGTGTCGGCTCGACGCTCACGATTCCCCCACCCGCTGCGGCCTCACTCGGTCGGCCTCCACTCGTTCAGCCCTGAGCAGCCGCTCAACAACGGAGTCCCAGCTGGTCAAACCGTGCTCGGCCTTGTATCGAGTCAGCTCTGCCAGTACATCCCGGCTCAGTCGCAGCCAGCCACTGCCGGGAAAGTGCTGGTCCATGCACTCTCGCCAGACCGAGACAGGCATCCGGTACGAGGCCTCCAGATGCCATGGCACCTGCTCGACGCCGAATCCCGAGGTGCCCTGGGTGAAGCAGGTGCCAGAGAACATGAAGACCAGCGGCACCTCTCCGCTATCCAGCTGGTGGAGATACTTCGAGGCAGTCACCTCGAGGTCGTAGGTCACCGGCATCGGGAGGTCAACAAGCGTCATCTCGCTGAATCCCCGAACCATGGTCGAGCAGTGCATCCAGAGGAACGGTTTCAGGGTCTGCGACCAGCGATCGCGCGGTCCGAACTGGTCGGCGAGTCCGCCGATCTCGTCCAGGTCGTAGCCGCGACGCTGCGGCTCGATCCGCACCTGGCACCGAAGCGCCAGCGCATGGATTTTCTCGCCGGAACGCTCACTGATCTCCAGGCGCGCAGTCAGCTGCGGCACCGCGGCGTACGGCTCGCACACGATGTCGTCGATGCGAAAGGCAAGATCAATCATGTGAGTGGCCCTTCGACAGGCTCAGGGCGCACTCCGGGCTCAGGGCGCATTGCAGGCTGAGCTTGTCGAAGCCCTCGCGACATCGGCTTGCTCCGCGCCTCGACTGTGGCGAAGAAATCTTCGATTACCGCGCGCGCATCTTGGCCGCCGTCGAAGCCGCGCCAGACGCTCCGTAGCCGGCCGGCCAACTCGTAGCACGCATCGATCGGCACTAGAAAGCACTGCGCCTGGTGATCATGATCAGCGCCGCGTACCAGGAGAGCTTCCACGTCGTCGCTGAGTACGCCGAGCTCCGGGTTGGCCTGAAGAACGTCGGTCCACGCTGCGAGGCCTAGCTCCGACTCCGCTACGCCAGCAGGGCCGGGATAGAAGGCCACCATCCGTCCTAGCACCGAGCTGGAGAAGAAGAAGGCCAATCCGACCGGAATGTCCAGCGAGTCCCACTCGGCTTCGGTGAGCTCGAAGTCCGGAAATGACAGAAATCGGTCGGGCACTGCTCGATAGCGCTGGTGCGCAGCGTCGGCGCTGAACAACAAGCCGCAGCCTCGGCAGGTGCACATCAGTTGGCGGCTCTGGATATCGACGACGTGCCGATGATCATCTGTGATCGGCTCGGCACACATGTCGCAGGTCTGTTGGTCCGGATCGGGCTGCGGCCGGGTTGCGATCCTACGCAGCACCGACATTGCGCTCGTCGTCTGCGGGTTCACTGGCACGGCTGGACCCTCAAACGCCCGCCGGTATGGCCACGCTGAGCACGCCATCACGATGCAGCAGCGGCATCGGCTCGAGATGATGATCACCATCCAGGCCGGTACCGGCCCGCCGCGTGTCATAACGAGCACGGCAGTGCGGACAGACCAAGATCAAGTTCGCGCTGCTGTCACCCAGCCGGCGCTCGAGCCTCGCGCCAGCCAACCCTTCGCCGCATGCCGGACAATGATCCCGGTACGCGAACAGATCCGTGCCCAACCGGCAAGCGACGAAGGCTATGCCGTCTTTGGCGAACCCGCCGATCTCCCCGGCGGACAGCTCCGCCAGCTCGGGCATCGGCAGCCATGCAGCCGCGGCTTCACTCTGATCAAGTCGGACGCGCAATGACTCCACAGAAATCAGCCCCGGCGTTGATTTCTCCCCCGGTTCGACCTGGATTGCGGTGACCTCAGGCGCAGCCGCCTGAATCGCGCCCTCGACGGCGAGCTGCAGTGTCACGGTCGAGGATGCACAGCTGTCGCAGGTGCCGAGCAGCCGAAGTGTGACGACGCCGGCATTGTCGATACCGAGCAATTCGACATCACCACCGTGTGAACCCAGGTAGGGCCGCACGCTATCCAGTGCCGCTGCGACCCGGGTCTCCACGTCGTATGGATGCAGGCCGTGTACCAGGAGGAGCCCGGAAACGAGTTCGTCGGCGGCCAGCGCATCGAGTGCCGTGGCATCGAGGCGACCGGCGTCCGCCAGCACCTCGAGCAGTCGCTCTAGGCCGGCACCGTACAGGTTGGTCACCAGCGCCACGAGATCCTCGCCGCGCTGCTGCGCCACCGGCCCCGAGGTACCCAGAGCGCTCAACAGGCCGTCGATCCGCTCGCCGGTCTCACTGAGGTGATCAAGTGACGACTCGGTGTGCGCTGAGCTCGTCGGATTCATGCGCCCTGAGCCTGTCGAAGGGCTCATCCCGCAGTCTTCGACAAGCTCGGACCGCAACGCTCAGGGCGCATGCTCACTCACCAGTGAGCGACTGGGTCGGCGAGTGCAGCACCTCGAGCTTCTTGCCTCCGCCGAGATACATGTGTACGCCGCATGGCAGGCAGGGATCGAAGCTGCGTACGGTGCGCATCACATCGATGCCCTTGAAGTGCTCTAGGTCGTTCTCCTCGAAGATCGGCTGGCCTTGCACCGCGTCCTCGTACGGTCCGGGGGTTCCGTAGACATCGCGCGGATTCGCGTTCCACGGAGTCGGCGGATACGGGTGGTAGTTCGCGATCTTGCCGTCCCTGATCACCATGTGGTGGCTGAGCACGCCGCGTACGGCTTCGGTAAAGCCGCAGCCAATGCCCTCGTCTGGGACCTCGAACCTCTCCCAGGTCTTTGTGCGGCCCGCTCGGATCTCCTCTAGTGCCTTCTCCGCGAAATGCAGCGCGCAGGCCGCCGCGTACGCCTGGAAGTAGGTCCGGGCCCGACCACGCTCGATGGTGTTCGACCATTGCGGAATCGTCCACTCGAAGCTGACCGGCGGCTTGAGTGCGGTCTTCGGCAGGTTGATCTGCACGCTGTGGCCGGTCGCCTTGACGTAGCCGCCGGCGTCGACCAGCCCTGCGAGTGCCGTCGCCCAGAGTCGGGCGATCGGTCCGCCGCCGGTATCCAGCGCCAAGTGGTCGGTGCCGTCGAACCAGCGCGGGCTCATCACCCAGCTGTACTTGCCGTCCAGGTCGCGCTTCTGCGGGCGCGGGTTGGTGTGTTGGTTCCACGGATGCCGCCGGTCGACCGGATTGCCGAGGGGGTCTTTGGTGACAAACATCTCCTGACCCTCCCAGTCGTCGTAGTACGACGAGCCGAGCAGGATCCTGATCCCGAGGTTGATGTCCACCAGGTCGTTGGTGATCAACTTGCCGTCGACAACCACACCGGGTGTGACGAACATCGCCCTGCCCCACTGGGTCATGTCTTTGTAGTTGAAGTTGCACACTGCCGGATCCTGGAACGAGCCCCAGCAGCCGAGCAGCGTGCGTCGCAGGCCGACCTGCTCGTACCCCGGCAACGCCTCGTAGAAGAAGTCGAAGAGGTCGTCGTGCATCGGGACGACCTTCTTCATGAACTCGACATAGCGCATCAGCCGCGACAGATAGTCGGTCATCAGCTGGATCGTGGCCACCGTGCCAACACCGCCGGGATACAGGGTCGACGGGTGTACGTGCCGACCTTCCATCAGGCAGAACATCTCCCGGGTGTAGCGGCTGACCTGCAGCGCCTCGCGATAGAAGTCGCCCGTGAACGGATTGAGCGCCCGCATGATGTCACCGATGGTGCGGTAACCGTGATCACCGGCGTGCGGCGACTCGGTGCGATTCGCCTGCTCCAGTACGCCGGGATTGGTCTCGCCGACCATCCGCTCGCAATAGTCCACCGCGAGCAGGTTCTCCTGGTAGATGTTGTGGTCGAACATGTACTCGGCGGCCTCGCCGAGGTTCACGATCCACTCGCCGATGTGCGGCGGCTTCACGCCGTACGCCATGTTCTGGCAGTAGCACGAGCAGGTCGCGTGGTTGTCGCCACAGATACCGCAGATGCGGCTGGTGATGAAGTGGGCGTCCCGCGGATCCTTACCCTTCATGAAGATCGAATAGCCGCGGAAGATCGAGGACGTCGAGTGGCATTCGCTGACGACCTTTTGCTTGAAATCGATCTTGGTATAGATGCCCAGGCTGCCGACGATCCGAGTAATCGGATCCCAGGCCACCTCGACCAGGCCTTCGGCGTTCTCAGTGAGCTTGCTGGGCTTGGCCATGGTCGTGGTCATTGGACGCTTGCCTCCTTGCAGAACAGAACTTGGGTGCCTACCAGGTGCGGGTCGCGCCCGAGGTGAGCTGGGAACCTCTCTTACGCCACTTGGGTTCTTGATCGATCGTGTGGGTGGTCACCGAACGGAGGCGACGCAGCGTCGAACCCCAGGCGCTGACCACGGTGGTCGACAGCTTGCCCCCCGGCGGCTCGTCCATGAAGGGCATGAATTTGTCGGGGAAGCCAGGCATCGTGCAGCCAATGCAGATGCCGCCGACATTGGGGCAGCCCCCCACGCCGTTCATCCAGCCGCGCTTGGGCACATTGCACTTGACGACTGGACCCCAGCAGCCGAGCTTGACGATGCACTTCGGCGAGCCGTACTCGGTGGCGAAGTCAGCCTGCTCGTAGTAGCCCGCCCGGTCGCAGCCCTCGTGTACCGTGGCGCCGAACAGCCAGGTGGGCCGCAAGGCATCGTCGAGCGGGATCATCGGTGCTTGATCAGTGGCCATATACAGCAGGTAGGTCAGCGTCTCGGAGAGGTTGTCGGGCTGAATCGGGCAACCAGGGACGTTGACGATCGGTATGCCAGCCTTCGACTTCCAGCTCCAGCCGAGATAGTCGGCCACACCCATAGCTCCGGTTGGGTTGCCCGACATGGCATGGATTCCGCCGTACGTCGCGCACGTGCCAGCAGCAACGATCGCCGTAGCTTTGGGCGCCAGCCGGTCCAACCATTCCGACGTTGTGATCGGCTGCCCGGTCGCCGGGTCGTTGCCGAACCCGCACCAGTAGCCCTCGTCCTTGATCTTCTCGTTGGGAATCGAGCCTTCGACGACGAGGACGAAGGGTTCGAGCTCGCCGCGGTCGGCTTTGCGGAACCACTCGAGGAAGTCGTCCTGGCCGCCCGTCGGGCCACACTCGAAGTCGATCAGCGGCCAATGCACCGCGATCTGCGGAAGTCCCGGAAGCGCGCCGAGGGCGATCTCCTCGATGCTCGGCTGGGTGGCGGCAGTCAGCGCGACTGAATCCCCGTCGCAACTGAGGCCGGCGTTGATCCACAAGACGTGGATGAGCGTTTCTTCTGCCTTTACGGCGGCGGGCGTCGGCATCGATGCCACCTTTCCCGACCTGGATCTGCATCGATCCATGCTGCTGGGACCGACGATCGGTCTACTTGTGCAGCTTCCCTGTTCTTAACATTTGGTCCCGAATTACGTCAAGCAATTCGGGCGTTAGGTCACTGTCGGCACTGCGCTACGCAGCCAGGCATACCAGGCATCGAGGCCGTCACCTGACTTGACCGACAGCGGCATGATTTCGGCCGTCCGATTGAGGCTTCGGGCGTAGCCAGAAAATTCTTCAATATCGAAGTCGACATAGGGCAGCAAATCGGTCTTATTGACGATCACCAGGTCCGCCACGGCGAACATGTGCGGGTACTTCAGCGGCTTGTCCTGACCCTCGGTGACCGAAATGATCACCACCTTGGCGTGCTCGCCAACATCGAAGAGCGCAGGACACACCAGATTGCCGACGTTCTCAATGAAGAGCCAGGATCCTGGCTTGGGGTCCAGCGCCTGGACGGCCGACTGAACCATGGGAGCGTCGAGATGGCATCCGGCTCCTGTGTTGACCTGAATGGCGCGGGCGCCGGCGCGCCGAATGCGCTCTGAGTCGAAGGTCGTTTCCTGGTCGCCTTCGATGACGCATACGGGACGCGCGTCACCGAACTCAGCAATGGTGCGCTCGAGAAGTGAGGTCTTACCCGAGCCAGGAGAACTCATCAGATTGAGCGCGGTAATGCTGCGCTCGGTAAACCACTCACGGTTGTGCTGGGCTAGGTGATCGTTCTTGGCCAGGATCGCCTCGCCAATGATCAGATTCTCAGTGCTAGGAGTCGGCCCCTGGATCGCATCTGCCAGCTGATGGCTGTGATCATGGTCGTGATGCTCATGGTCATGGTGCTCGTGGCCATGATGGTGATGATCATGATGCGAATGATCATGTGCATCCAGGGTCAGCACCCTCACCTCGTCATTGTTGCCGCAGCCACAGGTCAGGCACATGACTCCACCTCCAGTTCGACGGAGAGAACACGGAGCTCACGGCCCGCGGTCAGGTCAACCTCAGCGCTGCCGCAACTGCACAGCAGGATGAGGCTGTCGAGCGCGAAATCCTGGCCGCACGATCGGCAGTGCGCCGCGCCGGGTGTCTGTTCGATCACCAGCGTCGAGCCCTCCAAGGAGGTACCGCTGACGATGAGCTCATAGCAGAACTGCATCGCGTCGGGCACGACACCCGACAAGGCGCCCACATCGAGTCGCACCCGGCCGACCCGCCGGCCGGCCGTCCGCTCGACGACCATGTCGACCACGCTTTGGGTAATGGCAAGCTCGTGCATTGACACTCCTGCTGGCAACTCTACGGATGTGCGCCGAGCCTGTCGAAGCGCGCCGCCCTTCGACAGGCTCAGGGCGCAATTCGTACCGACACCACTAGCATCTCTTTATGGGTGAACGGGTCCTCATCCTTGCGGCAGGCATTGGCTCGGGCCATAACATCGCCGCCGGCGTCCTCGAGTCGTCTTTTCGAGCCGCCGAGAACATCGATGAGGTACAGAAACTGGACATCCTCGAGGCGACCAACGAGGTTTACCGGACCCTTTACGACGACGGCTACTTTGCCCTTGTCGAAGCAGCGCCTTGGCTAGTCGGCTGGGGTTATGACGCCAATGATCCACCATTCAAATTGGCGAAATGGACCTCGATGTGGGACCGCATCAACAACACGGCAACCAGCAGGGCAATCAAGGCCTTTCGCCCCACCATCGTGGTGTGTACGCATTTTCTGCCGACTCGGTTGGTGTCGCTGATGCTGACCCGTGGTGCACTCGAGGCAAGACTGGCTGTGGTCACCACGGACTACGACTTCCAGGGACTGTGGTTGACAAGCCCCTTCCACCGCTTCTTCGTAGCGCGCGACGAGACCAAGGCCTACATGTCGGCCATTGGCGTACCACCGGATCGGATCACGGTTTCCGGAATTCCGGTTCGGCCGGGCCTGGCCGACGCGGTTGATCGGGAAGCGGTCCTGCGCCGCTACGATCTCCGCCCAGATTGGCCAATCCTGTTGATCTCGGCCGGCGCTGCCGGGGGCGCGTACACCCAGACGATCGTGCAACAGACCATGCGAATGACCAACGACTTCCAGGCCGTGGTGGTGTGCGGGCGCAACGACCAGCTCAAGAGTCAGATCGAGGGCCTGACCGCCTTCCAACGCGACCGATACCGCGTCCTGGGCTACACCAACGACATGGCTGATCTGATGCGGGCAGCGACCCTGTTCATCGGGAAGCCTGGCGGATTGTCCTCATCAGAGTGCATGGCCGCGGGTCTGCCGATGGTTCTTATCCATCCGATCCCGGGCCAGGAGGTGCGGAACAGCGACTTCCTGCTCGAGGAAGGCGCTGCGGTGCGCTGCAACTACCAGACGACGGTGGGTTACAAGATCGATCGTCTGCTGGCGGAGCCAGATCGCATCAAGCTGATGGCCAGGTCGGCCAGGCGAATCGGACGACCGGAGGCGGGCCAGCAGATCACCGATCAGGTGCTCGCAGATCAGTCCCCACCGCTGTGGATCACACAGGCAGCCCAGAAGTCGGTGCTCGCCTCTAGCGAGCAAGGCATTGCTGCCGCGAACCTGTACGCCGGCCGTCGCGTTCGAACCTTGATCGATGCTCCTACCGGTCTATCCGCTGGAGTGATCACGACGGCGCAGCTGGATTCGTTGCTACCGACAAAGGTCGACGGCCGGTCCCGTACGAACATCGCACTCTCTGCGGACCAAATCTCCAAACTTCGGCGGCGTACGGAGCCCGGACTCTTCTTCACACTGCGCCGCATCCTCGACAAAGCCAGCGATTTGAGACTCGAGCTTCGCACCTGATCCCCTACTGCTGTCGCCGATGAACACGAAGGTGCGCAAGGCAACAGCCCTCCGGCCGTCAGACGCCGGACTGTGCCTCGACTCGTCCATCGGCCACCGCGGCTGCGAGTGCGGCATGATCGCGTTCGTTCTGTCCTGCGTACGTCTCGGCGAAGTCGGTCACTGCAATGTCGAATCTGTTCGACCTACCCAAATACGCCGAGATGGCGATTCGGTCACCAGATCGGGCATGGGCCCGAGCAAGAGTCCATCCACAAAGTCGGGCGTATACCTGCATGCTTTGGGGCGTCATCTCTTCGATCACCGCGGACATTTTCCAGTCACGTAGCTGCCGTACGTAATAGTCCTGGTATCGGGCACCACCCATTGGCCGAGCGCGAAACCAGCCGAGAAAAATGTCACTTGATGCCTGCATGAGGTGCTGTCCGGCGACCACACGTTGTCCATTGTTGTGGTACTGCGACTCGCCCGCGAAGCCGGAAAGGGCCGATGGTCCTGCCTGTTTCGCCTGCATCACCAGAGCATCCTTTTCGACCCCGGCCTCGAGGAGCAGTACCCAGGCCCGCGTCCCGACGCTGCCGACCCCGACGACCTTGTGCCCAATGTCAGTGATCGTGAAGTGATCAAGAAGGTGCCGTCGATCTGACGGGAGCGTCTTGCGATAGGTCTGCATCAGAGTCCCGAGCCGAGCGCGCATCACCTCGGGATCAAGATCTTTCATGTCGTCAAGTCGCATGATCAGTGGTGGATCACTCCTGATCTGCCGGTTTCCATCCACGACGCTGGTTAGCTTTCCGATCGCCTGCAAGCTGTCGCGACTACGCGCCTTGGCAAGCCGAGCCTGAGTCTTTTTGAGTGCGGACTTGCTCTGCTTCAACTTGCGTCGGCTGAGGGTGGCTTTGTACTCGACCAACGCATCTTCGATGTTGAGGTGCGCGTACCACACGGCGAGGATCGACTGCGAGGCGAAGTCTCGTATTGCCGTTCGATAGGTCTCAACGGCGGCCAGGGCTGCCTTTTGGCTTTGCTTCTTGCTGAATCCGTTTTCTCGAGCGGCGATGATCATACTGGCGGCCAATCGCTTGACGTCCCATTCGAATGGGCCGGCCAGCGTCTCGTCGAAGTCGTTGATGTCGAACACCAGGCGACGCTCGGGGGAGGCGTACGCGCCAAAGTTGGACAGGTGCGCATCGCCGCACAGCTGCGTTTGCAAGCCCGATGCCGCTGTGCTATTCAGATCTGCGGCCATGATCAGCGCCGCGCCTCGGTAGAACGCGAATGGAGATACGAGCATCCGACCATGGCGAATCGGCACAAGTTCGGGTACTCGGGTCTCGGCCTGGCTGACCAGCAATCCGACCGGGTCACGAGACTTCGCAGGTCTGAAATCGGCGTGTGATTCCAAGGGCGCCCTGGCACGAGCCGCTTTCCCCGATGCCGCACGCTGTTCAGGCGTTGGACGCGGTTCTTCACGCGGCTTCGTCGGGTTGGGCCTTTCCATCGTCGAAGGGTCGCATAGTCAGTATTCGTTGAGCATCACCCGACCGAGGTGAATGCCGCCGGTACGTTTCGCCGCACAGGCGTCGAAAAGGGCTGCCGATCCGCGGCGTGAGGGGTCGTTGTCCGACACAGGCGTCAAAACGTACCGATGCAGCAGATCTAGTGACTACCGAATTGAGGGCATGTCAATTCGGCCGAAGCGGCTCAGAATAGTTCTTAATCGCCCGAAGACCCGGGATCAAGAATTGCCTCAAGGAGACCACGGTGGCTACAGCGTTGCGATTGTTCTCCGACGAGTTTTACGAGGGACAGCTGGAGAGGACGCTTGCAGCCGCGTACGCCGACGCAGCTGATCTTGGCGAGGTATTCGCCGTGGCCCGTAGTATTCATCGGCCGACGCCGGACCGCTGGTACGGCGCATGGTCGGAGCGTGCGCGTGCGGTCACCAGCCGGGCTGATGACTTGGCGGGATCGGGACAGCGGGACAGCGCGCGTGGCGCATATCTGCGGGCTAGTGAGTATCACCGGCAGAGCTACTTCTTTCTGCGCCATGATCTTCGTGACGCACGGCTGCTAGCGGCCTACCACGCCCATGTCGAGAACTTCCAGTCCGCGATGGCGCTGCTCAATCATCCGGTTGAGGACGCCGCAATTCCCTACCTGAACACACATCTGAAGGGGTACTACTTCGCACCCGACACATCGGGTGAGCCGCGTCCGACACTGCTACTGCCGTGCGGCTATGACTCGACGGCCGAATCCGGGTGGTCCGCTGTGCTTGGGGCAATGCAGCGCGGTTACAACGCTTTCATTTTTGAAGGACCTGGCCAGGGCGAGGCTCTTTATGAGCAGGGTCTGTTCTTTCGTCGTGAATTTGAGTACGTGCTCACGCCCGCCATTGACTGGCTGATTCAGCGTCCGGATGTCGATCCTGACAACTTGATCTTGGTCGGCCGGTCGTTTGCCGGTTATCTGGCGCCGCGGGCTGCGACGGCCGAGCACCGAATCGCTGCTCTGGTGTGTGATCCTGCGCAACCGGACCTGGCCGCCCGGCTGCCCAGTGGGCGGGCGAGCCGCCTCGTCGGTCCGATTGCTGCGCTGCAGATGCGGGTCAGCCGGAATCGGGCGGAATTCTTCGGGGCCCGGATGGCCGCGCACGGAATCAGTCAGGTGGCCGACTACATCGATGAGATGCGCCGTTACACCATGCTGGATAGGGCTTCGCAGATCACCTGCCCAACCCTGGTGATCGAGTGCGAGGGGGATTTTGTAGGCGGAGGCGGCCAAGCTCTGGTCGACGCCGTCTCCGGTCCGGCCACCCTCATCCGATTAACTGCCGACAGCGGCGCCGGCGGGCACTGCGGTGGTGTCGGGCAGCGGGTGTGGGAGGCCGCGGTCTACGACTGGATCAACCGAGTCATTTCCGAGGGAGCGGTAAGACCGCAGCGCACCCTGCAGTAATCCATATTTCCGATGTGTCGGCGTCCGACAGGAGGATGTCACGCGGCCCTTTTTAGACACACTAGGGCTGTGGATGGTGAAACCAATGTCTTCGGTGCCGAGCTGCAGCCGTGCGGTACAGATCCGCTTACGGGCTTCTATCGCGACGGCTGTTGCACCGCGGGTCCAGCGCACGCTTTCCACCTGGTGTGCGCTGTACTGACAGCTGAATTTCTTGATCATCAGCGTAATGTCGGCAACGACTTGATCACACCGATGCCGGAATACGGCTTTCCCGGCCTAAGACCCGGCGATCGGTGGTGTGTCGTTGCCGAACGCTGGGCTCAGGCATACGACGCCGGAGTCGCTCCCCCCGTGGTGCTGGCCGCAACGAACGCCCGGGCTCTGGAGGTGATCGAGCTGGCCAAGCTGCAGCCGTATGCGGTCGACGTTCCCGAAGACCTCAGCTCGCTGGAAGGGCCCGAGTCTGGCCTTTAGGTCGGCGTAAGACAACCACAGAACTCCTCGTTGAATCGATCACGGCGTGTCGGTTTGCGCTGCCATGTCGCCGTTTAGTTAGGTTGGCCCGCTCGCTCTCACATTTTGGAGCTGCTTGCACGAGTCCGCCGCTCGCAGCTCGATCGACTTCCCCACTTCCCCTTGCGAGGAGAGCCATGAGAAATCGCGTGCGCGCTTTACGTGCTGTCCTCGCCGGCGGAATCGCCGTCGTGCTCACAACGCCGATCGCGTACGCCGAATCCATGGACGAAGTCACGGTGGCGCACCGTGGGGCGAGCACATCAAAATTCGGAGAAGGCACGCTGCCGGCTTACAAGTACGCGGTTCGGAATCGCGCCGACATCCTGGATGCGGACGTTCGCTGGACAAAGGATGGTCCCGACGCCGACAGCGTGGGGACGATGGTGATCTTGCATGACAGAACTCTCGAGCGGGTAACGAACTGCACCGGCACCTTATCGTCACGGCTCTGGTCAGAAATCCGCGACAAATGTCGCACCGACATCGGTGACCAACCATTGATGCGGGTCGTCGACCTGCTCAGCTTTGCCGACTCAGTTGGAAAATCTGTCGCTCTGGAGATCAAGGTTTGCTCGATCAGCGACGCGCAGGCGAAGCAGTTGTGGAACGCGATCAAGAACTCGAGAATCCAGCTGCAGGCGACCTCCTCTTGCCTCGATGCACTGAACAAGATCAAGAAGTTGGACGCGGCTGACACTACCCACAAGATCAGTTACGCGCTGATCATCGTCGGTACCCGCAGCTGGCCGTCAGTGTCGACGATCAAGAAGATCGCCCCAGCCGTACACGCCAGACTCACGATCCCCGCCGATGTCGCACGCAGTTACCGGCTTGCCAACATCAAGGTGTTCCTCTACACCGGCAAGAATGCATCCGACGATGCAAAGATGATCGCACTACAGCCCTACGGGGTAGTCGTCGATGACGTGGCGCGATTCCAGCGGTGGCGCGACGCGGCAACTGGATCGATCGATCCTCCACTTTGACGGCGATGTCAAAATCGCCAGCGTGTTGCCCCGCCCGGTGCGATGGTCGCCACTGCGGTGGCTTGATCGGCATCGAGTCGATATACAGACCACGGCGGTGGCCCGGCCGATGGAGCGCTGTACTCGGCGGTGATCGCCTGGCCGCTCTCGTCGACACGAGCAGGCCAACCTAGAGCGGCCCACCGCGTCGCCATGGCTGCCACGGTCTCGCCATCGGTGATCTTGCTAGCACGGCCCTCGACGACGAGATCGAAGTCGTGTGTGGAGACGCTGAGGGCGCATCGGGGATCTCGGGCAATGTTCCGGCCCTTGCGAGTGCCCTCACCTGTCTGGAACCAGAAGGATCCGTCAGCCCACAGGGCGCCGACGGCGGTGACGTGTGGGCCGCCGTCCGCATTGATCGTGGTCAACCAACACGTGTACCGATTGGGACCACCGGAGTCCGGTTCCTGTGTGATGCCCGTGTCCAGGTCGGCTTGGATCTGAGACCAGTCGAGCAGCGGGAGCTCGTACAGATCAGAAAGATTCGTTGCGTCCATAGGTCATTAGACCGCAGGGCTGCCATGGACTCATCGGGCCGCCTAGGTGAAGAAAGTGGTCGCGGACAACACAGCATGCGCCGAAATTGATGGTCTGCGACCACTTACAGTGCAGGACACTCTCGTCGACGAGTGTTCCGGCAACCGCCGTGGGCCGTTCACAACGCGTTCACGCCTGGCCGCCAGAGTGCCACCCGGGCATCCCGCCTCAAGACTGACAACAGGTAGCTATCGGGAGGAGCACCTATGACACTCACTCGACGTCAACTCATCAATCGAGGCAGCGCAATTGGCGCCGGAGCAGTAGCTCTCAGCCTCGGACTGTCCACCGGTGAAACAGCAGGTGCCAGGCCTGGCGAAAGTCAAGGCAGCACCAAACTCTTCCCACCCCTGAAAGCGTCGTCGAAAGACCTACTCGCCCTGCCGCCGGGATTTTCGTACGAGGTGGTTGCGAAGGCTGGAGTGACCAGCATCCACGACGGCTCTGGAACCATCATCGGCAAGACTCCAGATCGCACTGACGGCACCGGGGTGTTCAAAGCTGAGAGGGGCTATCGACTCGTCCAGAATCATGAGCTGAGCCCAGGCGCGACGCTCCCTGTTCCGCAGGTCGCCGATACCGTCTACGACACCGGTGTGACTGGCGGTGGCTGCACCATTGTGGAGGTAAGCCGCGCTGGTCGTCGCCGCTCGGAGTGGGTGGGCATCTCCGGCACGGTCAGCAACTGCGCCGGCGGGGTCACACCGTGGGGAAGCTGGTTGTCGTGCGAGGAGACCGAAGTCAAGACCGGCAACATCATCGCCGGCCAAAAGCTCGAAGCTGATCATGGATTCGTCTTCGAGGTTTTTCCCGACCGTCCGTCGGCACAGCTGCCGAAGCCGATCAAGGCCTGGGGTCGCTTCTCCCACGAAGCGGTCGTCGTTGCGCCCAATCGCACCCAGGTGTATCTCACCGAGGATGCCAGCAGCCCCAACGGACTGCTGTACCGCTGGACCGCTCCAGACGGGTATCGGATACAGCCGCGGATGGCCAACGACCTCGACGGCAACCAGGGCGCCCTCGAGGCTCTGATTGTCCTGGCACCCGACGGCAGCATCCTGCCGGATCTCGCGTACGTCACCAGCGCTCAAATAGGCCAGCCATTCCTGACCCGCTGGACCGGGGTTCCCGACCGGCAGGCCGCGACCACATCGGTACGCAAGCAGTTCAGCGGATCCGACGTCACGCGGTCAAAGAAGCTTGAGGGCGCCTGGGGCACTCGGAACGGCCTCTACTTCGCAGCCAGCTTCGCGTTCGCCGCATCGGATCTGCCGGCCAATGCAACAAAGCACGACGGCCAGATTTGGTACTACGACTACGCAGACGAGACGCTGACCCTCAAGGCTTACTTTCCGTACAACGAGCTGCTGCATACCGAAGGCCCGAATTGGGAAGCTACCCTCGGCGATAGTCTTGATCTTGCCTTCGACGGCCCCGACAATGTGCATGTGTCCCCGTACGGGAGCCTGGTGATCGCCGAGGACGGCAACACGGCGAATCATTTGATCAGCTGGTCCGAGGAGCTCGGCGCGCAGGCCATCGCACGCAATCAGATCGTGCTTGAGCAAAGCTCCTTGGGTGGCAACGTCTATGCGGAGATGACCGGACCAACATTCACGCCTGACGGGTCGTTGCTCTTCGCGAATGTCCAAGAGCCGGGTCATACGTTCGTGATCCGTGGTCCATGGCGGAAATATTTAGGCTGAGCTATCGGGTTTTGCAGACGGTCGGGGTTCGGCTCAGGGCGCCAGATCGTGGTGTGCCAAGCTGGCCATGAAGGAGGTCGCCGATGAACATCATCACCAGAGGCTTCCGCGGACGGCGGGGGGACAGCGGACGGCAGCTGCCACCGGGCCAATACCTCACCCACGACTTTCCGGTGTTGTCCGCCGGACCGACGCCGCGCATTCCGCTGGATGCCTGGGAATTCACTGTGACGACAGAGCAAGGTGACCGCCATCGGTGGAGCTGGACGGAGCTGATGGGCCTAGCGGCGGAGTCGATCACCAAAGACATTCACTGCGTGACACGTTGGTCCAAACTGGATACGGACTGGCGCGGGGTCTCTCTCGACACACTGTTCAGCGATGTCGAGACTGAGGCCGACTTCGCCATGGCCCTCAGCTACGGCGGTTACACGACAAACCTGCCGTTGGAGGATCTGCTCGACGGCAAGGCCTGGATCGCCTACGAGTACAACGGCGAAGATCTTGCCCCCGAGCACGGCGGGCCAGCACGCCTGCTGGTCCCGCACTTGTACCTCTGGAAGTCGGCGAAGTGGATTCGTGGCATCGACTTGATGCTGCAAGATTCGCCCGGGTTCTGGGAGCAGCTCGGCTACCACGACTATGGCGACCCATGGCGCGAGCAGCGGTATCAGGGGGACTGAGGGTACGCCGCGCTTGGCGGCCAGCGGTTCTGGTCGAGCGGCGTGCCGAGACCCCGAGCGCATCAACGCTCGTACTTGATGTGCCCGGATGGCCTGGTCATCTGGCTGGGCAACACCTTGACGTCCGGCTGACCGCGCCTGACGGCTATCAGGCCGCCCGCAGTTACTCGCTGGCGGCGCCAGCGGAGGGCGAGCGAGTCGAGATCACGGTGCAAGCTGTGCCGGACGGCGAAGTGTCGAGCTTTCTTGTGGGAGATGCCGTGTCCGGCGACTCGGTCGAGGTACGTGGACCGGTCGGCGGCTGGTTTGTCTGGAAACCGGAGGACAGCGGGCCGGTGCTTCTCGTCGCGGGCGGGTCCGGCGTCGTACCGCTGATGGCGATGATCCGCACCCGGGATGGAATGAACGACACACCCTTCCGGCTCATCTACTCCGTACGCGAGCCCGAAGACCGTATTTATGATCATGAACTGCGGCGACGTGCGACCGAAGACGGTGGTCTTGACGTCACCGTTGTTTACACGCGCACCGCGCCCGAGGGTGAGCCGCGGCCGACCGGACGGATCAGCATCGACGACCTGATCTCCTACGGCTGGGCCGCCGAGCTGGAGCCGACCTGCTACGTCTGCGGACCGACAGGATTCGTCGAGACCGTCGCAAATTTGCTGATCTTCCTGGGGCACGATTCGAGCAAGATCAGGACGGAACGCTTCGGGCCTAGCGGCCCCTGAGCAGGAGGTTGCCGTAGATGATGAATGCCCAAACCGAAGCCGGCTATGACGGCAATGCTCTGGCCGGACCGCTCTCGGAGGTGTTTGCCGTCGAGGTGACAACGGCGGTCGGCAGATGCCGCGGGTGCGGCACGTCCTCACAGCTGGCCACACTTCGGGTATACAGCCTGGAGCCAGGCCTGGTGGGTCGTTGTCCGGGTTGTGAGGAGGTATTAGTCCGGATCGCGCGTACCCCACACGACCTCTGGCTCGATCTCAGTGGGATGTCCGCTCTGCAGATTCAGATGTCGAACGGCTCTGCCACGGAGACGGGCCAGTAGCCGCTGATCGCGCTCAGATAGGTGGCAATCCAGACCAAGGGTGCGTTCCACCGGATGCAGACGTCGTTGGTGACCTCCGATGTCGGCTCGTCCAGGTAGCAGCATTGCGGCGGCAGGCCCAGCAAGCGGGAGTCGTAGGGAAAGTCTGCACTGGGCCGCGAATTTGCCCCTCCGGCGATGGCGCCCGACGGGGGCGATGGGAGTGCTGGATCGAGGTCGTGCCCGAACTGCCGCGTCCGCTGGTGAGCGGTGTAGTCAGTGCCATATCCGGTGATATAGCTCTGACCCAGAGCGTTCCGCCCCAGCAGATAGTCCATCCCTTCGGCGACGGCAGCTGCATAGCGCGAATCTTCCGACACTAGGTGGGCCACGGCGATCACCACAAGGTTGTTGAGGATCCGGCCATTCGACCCCCAGTCCCATCCCTCGGTCGGCGCGTACGGCTGGCCCCACGGTTGCTGACCCTGCAGCTCGACGAGGCGGTCTGCACCCCGTTGCACACTGTTGATCACCTGGGCGTGGTCGGCGAGGTCACCAGCGACGAGTGCCAGATCGAGCCGAGCGGGCGCGGTCACGCGGTCGAAGTCGAAGCCGGTCAGGTCGAAGGCATCCGTGACGTGCTCGGGAGAAGACATCAGATGCCGGCGATAGTGATCATCATCGGTGGCAAGCCACAGCTCGACCGCCGCCCAGTACCAGTCATCCTCAAGCCGGTCGTCGCCGTACGGACCGCCACCGAAGTGGGCGTGGTCGTCAGGTGCGATCAGATCAGGGTGCCGCTGGGCAGCTTCGTACGCGGCGCGGGCGGCGATCAAAAGCGTTCCTGCGTACGCCGGATCAGCGCTACCGAACAGCCGAGCGCCTTGGGCCGCAACCGCAGCCAACTGCAAGGTCGCAGCTGTGGAGGGCCGATGAACCACGCGCTCAGTGGGGTCTTCGTGCGCCCAGCCCGGCATCGG
>Ga0157372_10002262_pt1 | contig 20875 bp, 17 predicted proteins | sample C55metaG_FD_115307 | JGI IMG/M metagenome (GOLD analysis project Ga0157372, IMG submission 115307) | Corn rhizosphere microbial communities from Kellogg Biological Station, Michigan, USA - C5-5 metaG | ecosystem: Host-associated > Plants > Roots > Rhizosphere > Soil | place: USA: Michigan... | reverse complement strand
GTACAGGTGCTTGATACCAGTTTTATAATTAACCCAGTTAGTGCGCAGGCCATCGGCCGAAAGCTGGGGTTTGAGGTATTGCCCAAACGCTGTCCAGAACGCCTGTTTTAGTTGAGTTGCCTGCTCTTTTGAGTACAATTTACCGGGATTAATGAGGGGCAAAAGTAAGGTTTTTAAAATAAACCGCCATCCTGAGTTTGAAACAGGGTGAACGTTGAAGGCGATATAACAAAGGAAGAGCTGTCAGTCTGAGCCTGTCGAAGACTCGTGCGCAGAGGCCTGCCCGCCATACTTCGACAGGCTACCCATGACACCCAATTTTAATCTTTTCGCGTGTGACCTTCGAAAGACGCACGCTGACACCCCAAGCATAACGCTTTTAATGACTTTCTTCTAACCTTCTTATTACTTATTAAACCATATCTTTACAATTACCACACTAATATTTTATGGCAAGCTACCAGGTAAACTGTATTGATAAACCCAAAGCATCAAGCACACATGAGCAAATAACCCACATCGGTTATTATGAATCGTTAGACAGACCAAGAGTAGTGATCTCCGTTGCCGAAGCCATAGCCCGTATCGAAGTCAACAGCCAGGCTTTTTATGTAAGCACCGAGCGGGGCAAAACCTATCTTACTATAGTAAAACCCGAAAACGGCGGCAAAAAGCACCTCAAATCCCTAACCGACAGGGCCGGTATCGACAACCTGTTGACACTGGAAGAAGTTTAGATAGCAAAGGTCAAAACCTTTCGCCTTTAACCTTTACCTTTCGCCACTAAAAACAATTTACTCCTTTTTATCAACTATGTACGATGTAATTGCTTTCACCTTATCATTTTCCAGCTCATAAAAATCGGCATAGTACATAGCCATTTCTTTGCCATCTTTGTCTTTGCACTGAACAAGGCCGTCAACAGCTGCGGTGTTACCCTCCACTAAAATGTGATCCTTGGTTGATGACACCATTTTCACGTCTTCCATTCCGCCTAAAAATTGCTCCACTTCATTCTTCCCGTTCATAATAGTTACAGATGAGCCTTTCATAGTCCATTTTACGTCGTCGGCAAAAAAACTTAAGATCTTTTCAACGTCATTATTATCAAAAGCGTCGATAACCTGCTGTACAATTTCTTTAGTTGTCATGATAGTTTGATTTTGTTTAAGATAAATTTAAGCCTAATGTGGCCTGGCGAAGAGGGGCAAAAATGCCATTATCGGGGTGCTATATGACTTATATGATTCAAAAAGTACAATTCTTCAATTGATATTATTCCATCACAAATAACCTTCAAATCATTTCTATTATTTATATTGCCTCAAGATAACCAACCTTAACATGATGAATAAACAGCCGGTAGTTCAAAGCCCCAATACCTTCCTGAAAACTATATCAATAATCCACCTGGCTCTGATCGCCGGACAAATTATGTTTGCCGCAGTAACTTTCATGATAACTAACAAAACCACTACTGGGCAGCGTGATAACGTGTTCATTTATGTTGTACCCATAATGGCCTTTACTGGTCTTGCCGTAAGCAACATATTATTTAAAACATTGGTGAACAAAATTGACGGCCAAAGTCCGTTGAAGACTAAACTCGCTGCTTATCAATCTGCCTTGATCGTGAGGTTTGCTTTATTAGAGGGGCCTTCCCTTTTTGCTATTGTGAGCTTCATGCTAACCGGCAACCTGATTTTTTTGGGCATATCCGGAGCTATCATAGCCTACTTTATTTATCTGCGCCCAACAAAGCAAAAAACTGAAGACGATTTAAATTTAGGGTATGAGGAAAAGGCAGAACTTGATGGCGCAGGTAAAGTTTATTGATGATGTATTAGACAAATGAGATCTAAGTTCAAATTTTGGCCTAAATTCCTTATACTGATGTGCCTGTTTTTGAGCTGTCTGATGTTTATTTATATTTTCATTAATTTCGATATTCTTTTTGCTCACGGTAAGCCCCTTCATTTCCTTATATGATATTTAACTGGACTATCTGTAGTTTGATAGGGTATCAACTAAATCATAAAGCCCATAAAATAGTTATTGATGGTGACACAGTAATCAGGGTTCGCTGGTTTTGGATTTGGCTTAAAAAAAGTTTATAAAATAAGCGATATAGAAGGTTTTTTGACCTATTCGATATCTGGCAAGAAAAATGCGAACGAATATCTATACCTGATTGCAGGCGATGAAAAGGTAGCGAAACTATCAACCTATTACCACAAAAACTATCAAGAACTAAAGCTGTCTATAGTTCAGCATCAGATCAAAAATTTGGCGAAAGAACATTGGACGATATGGAAACATCTCACTGCATAATCAATTGGGGCTTTAGTATAAATAACATTTATTTTGCCGGAGATATAACTCTAATTGGCGCAATTCAATCTAATTCGAGAGATTTGTGTCGATCAACTCAAGCCTGATATATGTATCCCGAACTCATCAACCACATTAAAAGATACGTCCAGTTATCTGAGGCCGATGAGACAACCATTTGCCGGCATTTTGAATTAAAGAAGTTTAAAAAGAAAGAGCTCATTTTAGAACCGGGCAAACATTGTGCAGGTAATTATTTTGTACTCAAAGGGCTTGTAAGGCAGTACTTTGTTAACAATAAGCTTAATGAGCAGATCATCCAGTTTGGCCTGGAAAATTGGTGGATTGCCGATCAGGATAGTTTGCTCAACCATCAGCCGGCTACTACTTACATTCAAACCATCGAAGCTTCAGAAATGCTGTTGCTTACCGAAAAGAACCGTATAGCATTATTTGAAGCGGTTCCGCAGATGGAAGGTTATTTCCGGATCATGATGCAAAAAGCTTTCATTGCATCACAGCGCCGCATAGGTTATATCTTTAATCAAAACGATGAGGAGCGTTATCGCCATTTCACCGGTTTGTTTCCAGCTTTTGTTCAGCGGGTGCCCCAATACATGCTGGCATCCTATTTAGGCTTTACCCCGCAGTTTTTGAGCCGGCTCAGGGCTAAAAAAATCTGATTTTCTTAAACTCAGTTCATTTTTTGAGGCCATGTTTATCCCCAATTTTGTATTAACAAAAAAGAAAAAAACATGAATCGCTTAAAAATCAACATCGCCGAACCGGCTGCATACAGGGCCATGTTTGCCCTTGAAAAATACATCGAAAGCACTGAGTTAACCACCCGTCATAAAGACCTGATCAAGATCCGCGCTTCACAAATTAATGGCTGTGCTTACTGCGTGGATATGCACACTACAGATGCACGCAAAGCCGGCGAAACCGAACGCCGCATCTATAACATCAGTGTTTGGCACGAAGCACCTTTCTTTGATGAGCAGGAACGTGCAATATTAGCCCTTACCGAAGAAGTAACCCTGATCGCCGGCCGCGTATCTGACGAAACCTATAAAAAAGCCGCAGAATTGTTTGACGAAAAATACCTGGCACAAGTGATTATGGCTATCATCACCATCAATGCCTGGAACCGCATTGGTGTAACTACCCAACTTCAGCCACCACTCGATTAATCCTTTTTAATTTTGTTGTTTTGATTTTAGGCCGCCTGCATTACCGGGCGGCTTTCTTGTTAACTTAAAACTAAGCCGATATCCAGGCCATCATCAACGCCACTTCATAAGTACCTAAAACATTGGCCGGATCATTGGCAATAATTTCGTGCACCTGAGCCTCGTCATCAACTGTAAGGATGCCAAGGCCATAAACGCCTTTCGGGTCGAAAACCGGGCCAAAAATAAGCACCAAGCCTTCTTTCATTTTCCCTTTCAGATATTCGGAATGAGCTTGCATAATAACGCGTTCGTCATCGGTCATATCGTTAGGAAACGTTGGGCGGTTGCCGGTGAGTTTAATTACGAAATGCTTTTTCATCCTAATAAATTTAAGAATTATTACTGAATGGATAAGTAAGGGAATAATTATTGATGGTTATATTAAATCATTTTGTAACCTTAAATAACCATTCCTATGACAACAGAAGCAGGTGCAACAGTTGGCAGCGCCAATGACGTGGTGCTTTCCTTCATAAAAGCATTAAACGAAGAAAATTTTGCAGAGGCCCGCAATTGCGTGGCAGACGACTTGAAATTTGTAGGCGTACTTGGCCAGCGCGACGGTGCCGATGCCTATTTTACTGATATGCAGCACATGAAGCTAAAATATGATATTAAACGTGTGTTTAGCGATGGCGATGATGTATGTATCTTTTATGATATTGATATGGACCGCGCCACCATATTCAGCTGCGGGTGGTATCATGTGGTTGATGGTAAGATAAACTCCATCAGGGTAATATTTGATCCGAGACCATTGTTGTAAGTAATAGAACAGTTGAAGACTTACGAAATTTTAGAAACTTCGTAAGTCTGGATTTTAGAAGATGGTTACGTTATACTCTGTTATTTACTTCCCTGCCCAATTATCCGTGCGGAAAGGCGAAGCCGGTAATCCGACGCCATTGTACAACGAACTTACCGGGTTATTGGCCCAGGCGTACCTTACGGCAACTGGGTTTGTAACATCCGGGCTGCTCACTATAACCTTATCGCCTTTTATAACAGCGGTAGCCCAATGAAACTTCATATCTTCACCGGCTATGGCAAAACCCTGCATATTGTCGCCTCCCTGTGCTTTTAAACCGCCATCGGTATAATTAAAGCTTAATTCAATTTTATCACCCTCGATTTTTTGTGATTTGTACATCGGCCCGGAATAGGGCTGTTTTTTATGATAGGTTTTATCAAGCGCGACCAATGCCAGCCTCCGGCCAACTTCCTGTTTATTTTTTGGGTGGATATTATCAGCTTCGCCCAGATCGGCAGCTACGGCCATGCCGGTGTTAGGCAGTTCAAGTGTTTGGGTTTGAGCTTCCCGTAATTCGGCCCAGCCGGAAGGAACAGGTTCGGTATCACGTTTTTGCCAGTTAGCTAACTGTACAAAATAAAACGGAAAATTGCCCTCGTTCCAAATGGTGCGCCAGCCGTTTATCATGCCCTCAAATAATTCTTTATACTGGCCCGACCTGCCTGTATTGGCTTCGCCCTGGTACCAGATAGCACCACGGATAGCCATAGGTGTAAGCGGATTGATCATCGCATTATACAACACAGCCAACCGGTTCGGGTTATTGGCAACAGGCATTGGCGGCAGGCTTTTTATATTAAAACCAACTTTATAATCCCAGGTACCGGCTAAGGAGATCTTTTCACCCGATGCTGATACCAATTGCATTTCATCGGCGCCGTACAGACCGCCACCGCCACCGCTGTCAAAAACCCGCACGGTGATCACCGACTCCCCGGCCTTTACCTTTGCAGTAGGAATAATGTAATTACGCGACTGTGTGTAACCATCCGTAGCGCCTATCTTTTCACCGTTAAAAAATGTTATTTCATTATCATCTATCTTACCCAGGCTAATCTTTACATCCTGCCCGGCCCAGGCTGCAGGAATGATGATCTTTTTACGGAACCAAACAACGCCATCGAAATCTCCTAAAGCGCCTTTTTCAAAAAACTGGGGCAGCAACATGCTCCGCCAGCCGGCAGTATCAGGATTAAACGCGTTATTATTGGTATACCCCCAATCGGCAGCGGTGGCAATCTTGTTCCACTCATCCAATTTTTGTGCAAAGGTTGATGGCGTTTCTGTTTTAGCAGATTCCTGCTGCTGTTTGATCTGTGCACTGAAAACCGGGTTATTAGTTAGCGTGTTTTCATCGCTCCAGGCTTCGATCATGGTGCCTCCCCAGTTTGAGCTAATGAGGCCGATGGGAATTTTAACCTGCTTGTTGATCTCCCTGGCAAAAAAATATGCCACTGACGAAAATTCGCCGATAGTTTGAGGCGAGCATACCTGCCAGCCATTATTAGCCACCTTTAAACTGGTTTGCGGGGTAAGGTTTGTTGCCTGAACAACCTGCAACAAACGAATCTCGGGGTAATTGGCATTAGCTATTTCTTCTTTATAATTGTTCACCTGTCCCCAGCCCGCTACCGGCATTTCCATATTCGACTGGCCCGAGCAAATCCACACCTCTCCTATCAGTACATTATTTAAAACCGCCGGGTCGCTGCCGTCGGTTATAGTTACCTGGTACGGCCCTCCGTACGATGGCGTCTTGATCTTCGTTTTCCAGTTACCATCAGCATCGGCAATGGTTGTATAGGTTTTGTTGTTCCATGACGACGTAATGGTTACGGTTTTACCCGCATCCGCCTTGCCCCAAACCCGGGCCATGGTTTTTTGCTGTAAAACCATGTTATCGCTAAAAACACCCGGCATTATCACTTTGGCTAACGCGGCGGTATTGAGCATTACGCTTCCGACTAATATGGACAAACACTTTTTAAGGTTCATTAATTTAGGTTTAATACGGTAATTATTGACGAATTGACTGGCCCTAAGTTAAGTGTAACTGACAAATTAAAAAACGTCCTGGCAACATTTAATAAACAATTCATTTCTGTAAGGCTATGAAAGCAGCATATCAATGGTCAGTAGGGAATTTGCATTTATAAGTTTCGAAGAATAATGAGAGAAGGCGCCTGGATAAAATAGGCTGGCCCCGGGAGGGGAATAAACAATGTGCTATCCCTGGCTAACACATTGTTTTTTTTAACTAAAACTGTATTTTACAATGAAAATACTCATTAAAGAACTATCGGGAATATCGTTAGGCAGCATTAAACGCTGCCTGCTATATTAAATTATACCGTAGGTTTTTCAGCAAAAAACATCGTTAAACCAATCAGCCGGACACAGCCGTTAACATCTTCATATTTTAAGAAGACGACTTTGATAGGGTTATTGTTACAGGATGGGATATTTTTTTCAATACTGATAAGTTTAGGGTTGCTGCAAAACTAAACATTTCGTTAATAAAAAGATTAATTACCATGTAAAAAAGTGTTTTTTTTACATGGTAATTAACAAAAGATTAAAATTACAGATCCCCGGCACATGCAATTTGACGGATATAACCGCATCTTTTTACCATTTTAAAAGCCCGGCCATCATTAACCATGTTATAGCTTTTAGCTATCCGCTTATAGAATTAATTGATTGTGATTGTTGCTATTAACATCCTACTTTTATAAAACTTAATATCTAACGACGGTTTAAGCAGTCTATTCAATTTATAACTATAATTATGGAAAACGGATCAAATGACATCAGTAAATGCCCGTTTCACAACGGTACAATGAAGCACAATGTTGGCGGCGGCGGTACACGCAACCACAATTGGTGGCCTAACCAGCTAAAGCTTAATATCCTTCGGCAAAACTCTTCACTATCAAACCCTATGGACGAAGATTTTAATTATGCTGAAGCCTTTAAAAGCCTCGACCTTGAAGCTGTAAAAAAAGACCTGCACGCGCTTATGACCGACTCGCAGGATTGGTGGCCGGCAGATTTTGGCCACTATGGTGGCTTGTTTATCCGCATGGCCTGGCACAGTGCCGGCACCTATCGCGTAGGTGATGGCCGCGGAGGTGCCGGAGCAGGTTTGCAACGTTTCGCGCCGCTTAACAGTTGGCCCGATAATGTGAGCCTTGATAAGGCCCGCAGGCTGCTTTGGCCTATTAAGCAAAAGTATGGCCGCAAAATTTCATGGGCCGATCTGATGATCCTTACCGGAAACATAGCACTTGAATCAATGGGTTTTAAAACCTTTGGCTTTGCCGGCGGCCGCGAGGATGCCTGGGAAGCAGATGAATCAGTATACTGGGGTTCAGAAACCACCTGGCTGGGCGGTGATATCCGTTATGCACATGGTTCGCCGGGTGTACAGGAAGGGCATGGTGTATTGGTGTCAGATGATGACGCAGACGGTGATATTCACACACGCAATCTCGAAAAACCACTCGCCGCCGTGCAAATGGGTCTGATTTATGTAAATCCTGAAGGCCCGGACGGCAACCCCGATCCCATCATGGCTGCTAAAGATATCCGGGACACATTTGGCCGCATGGCCATGAACGATGAGGAAACCGTTGCATTGATAGCAGGCGGCCACACTTTTGGCAAAACCCACGGTGCCGCGTCGGCGGATAATGTTGGCAAGGAGCCTGAAGCGTCTGACATTGGAGCACAGGGTTTTGGCTGGCACAACAGTTATGGCTCGGGCAAAGGTGCTGATACCATAACCAGCGGCCTTGAAGTAACCTGGACTACAACCCCTACCAAATGGAGCAATAACTTTTTCGAAAACCTGTTTGGCTTTGAATGGGAATTAACCAAAAGCCCGGCCGGCGCGCACCAATGGGTTGCTAAAAACGCCGAAGCTATCATCCCTGATGCTTACGATGCTTCGAAAAAGCGTTTACCAACCATGCTTACTACCGATCTGGCGTTAAGGTTTGACCCTGCCTATGAAAAGGTATCAAGGCGTTTCCTGGAAAACCCGGATCAATTTGCTGATGCTTTTGCACGTGCGTGGTATAAATTAACACACCGCGATATGGGGCCACGGGCGCGTTACCTGGGTGCCGATGTGCCTGAAGAAGTGCTGCTTTGGCAAGATCCTATCCCGGCTGCCAATTATGCCCCGATAGTTGAAAGCGACGTTGTTGCTTTAAAGGGGAAAATACTGGCATCGGGCTTAAGTGTAACTGAACTGGTCTCAACAGCATGGGCTTCTGCTTCTACGTTCCGCGGTACGGATAAACGCGGTGGTATAAATGGCGCCCGCATCCGCCTGGCCCCGCAAAGGTACTGGCAGGTAAACAACCCTACGCAATTGCAAAAAGTACTGAGCGTGCTTGAAGGCATCCAAAATGAGTTTAACGGCGCTCAAACCGATGGCAAAAAAGTTTCACTGGCCGATTTGATCGCGCTGGCAGGAAGTACCGCTATTGAAAAAGCTGCTAAAGATGGCGGGCATGCTATCGCCGTTCCGTTCACTCCGGGCCGTACCGATGCTTCGCAGGAGGAAACCGATGTAGAATCCTTTGGCTATCTTGAACCGGCAGCCGATGGCTTCCGCAACTACCGCAGGTCAAAATTTGCGGTATCAACCGAAGAATTGCTGATTGATAAAGCACACCTGCTCACCCTGACAGCTCCTGAATTAACCGTATTGTTGGGCGGTCTGCGTGTATTGAATATTAATTTTGACGGATCAAAACACGGCGTATTCACCGCGCGCGAAGGTGTGCTTAGCAACGATTTTTTTGTAAACCTGCTTGATATGGGCACCGCATGGAAAGCTACGGCTCCCGATAGGGAACTTTACGAAGGCAGTGACCGTGCTACCGGCGCGGTAAAATGGACGGCAACCCGTGCCGACCTTGTGTTTGGCTCCAATGCCGAGCTAAGGGCTATTGCCGAAGTATACGGAAGCGCCGACGGACAAGACAAATTTGTAAAAGATTTTGTAGCTACCTGGACCAAGGTAATAAACCTCGACAGGTTTGATCTGGCTTAATATTAAAGCCAGCGCTGCAAAACAAGTATAGCGTTGGTAAAAAATGGGTATTATGCTGAGCTTGTCGAAGCATGGCGGGTAGGGCCTCTGCGCATCCTTCGATAAGCTACCCATGACAACTTAAAAAAAGGGGTGTCACACTGAGTCCGTCGAAGTATCGCGGGTAGGGTCTCTGCGCACGAGTCTTCGACGGGCTCAGACAGACAAGCCCCCCTTTGTCATCTAACCTTCAGAGGCCACGGATTTAAACACTCAGGATGACAGTCCCTCTACCCCTAATGTCATTTATGAATACACTGTTGGGCTATTATTCACATGTAATACATGTAAAGTAATAGCCCACAGTTTTTTAATTAAAAATCCGGGTAAACTTAAATAGCGCCCCCGCTCCCCCGGTTTGTCTTTAAATCAATTTATAACTTTTAGCGTTGTGCTTTCTGCTTTTAGCTTTCTTATATTAATTCCATATAACTATAGTCAACATTGGTTGTAATTGGCGAAAAGCGCTTCATCATTTCTTCGGCTTTGGTCACCATATTTTTTGAGCCGATGAAGATCCCCGAACGCTGATGAAGTTCTGTAACCTCCAGGTCCAAAATACGTTCGTATCCGTTACTGGCTCTGCCTCCGGCCTGTTCAATAATGAACGCCATGGGGTTACATTCATAAATTAAACGCAGTTTCCCCTTCGGATCGCTTGCGTTGGCCGGGTAAATAAAGATCCCGCCTTTTATCATATTCCGGTGCAGGTCGGCCACCATCGATCCGATATATCTTGCTTTAAACGGCCTGTTTGTTGAAACATCTTCAACCTGGCAATATTTGATATACTTTTTCACACCATCAGGGAAATGAGAATAATAGCCTTCGTTTATAGAATAGATGACGCCATCATCAGGGATTTGCATTTTGGGATGCGAGAGGCAAAACTCACCGAGTGAGGGGTCTAAGGTGAAACCATTCACCCCTTTCCCTGTAGTGTAAACCAACATGGTTGACGAACCATAAATCACATACCCCGCTGCCACCTGCTCCGAGCCCCTTTGCAAAACGTCCTTAATCGACGCCCGCCCGTCTGCTGTTTTTCTTCGGTAAATGGAAAAAATAGAGCCTACACTTACATTTACATCAATGTTAGAAGAGCCATCCAGGGGATCTATCGCTACAATATATTTAGCATTTTTTGAGATCTCACTGTCGATATCAATATATTCATCACTTTCTTCGGATACTACTACACAACATTCGCCGCCGTGCTGTAAGGCCGAAATAAACTGTTCATTGGCAAAAACATCCAGCTTTTTCTGGCTTTCGCCCTGTATGTTTACCGAACCGTTATCGAGGGTCAGATCAGCCAATCCCGCCCTGTTAACTTCCCTGTTAACAACCTTTGCCGCAATCCCAATATCTCTCAGTAGCCTGGAGAGCTCACCTGTGGCGTAAGGAAATTCTGCTTGTTTTTCAATGATAAACTGGCTTAAAGTTTTTACCGCTTTCATATAATAAAGTTTTAAAATTAGTACCGCTACCCCGATTGAGTAGCGGCTTTAGCATTAGTTAATAAATCGTTCATATCAAGCAGATAGGCATAGCCGTTTCGCCTCTTCAATTTCATCCTCTATTTTCTTGATAGCCATTACTGTTTTAAAAAACGAATCGGGCGTAACGGAGATGCTGTCAATACCCTCTTCTACCAAAAACTGGGCGAAATCAGGATAATCAGATGGCCCCTGCCCGCAGATCCCCACCTTCACGCCTCTTTTCTTTGCAGTTTTTATTAACGATGAGATCATGAACTTTACCGCATCATTACGCTCGTTGTATAAGCCCGCCACTAAAGACGAATCACGATCGAGCCCCAGTACAAGCTGGGTAAGGTCATTGGAACCAATTGAAAAACCATCTACATGATCGGCAAACTGTTCGGCCAGGATCACGTTCGACGGAACTTCGGCCATCAGATAAACTTCAAGCCCGTTTTCCCCACGTTTCAGGCCATACTCGTTCATAGTTTCGTATACCAATGAAAGTTCATTCACTGTGCGGCAAAAAGGGATCATCACCACCACATTATCAAGGCCCATCATCTCTCGTACCTTCTTAATAGCTTTACACTCCATCCCAAAGGCATCTTTATATACTTTAGAATAGTACCTGGATGCTCCTCTCCAACCGATCATTGGATTTTCCTCATTCGGTTCGAAATACTTGCCGCCCGGCATATTGTAGTATTCATTGGTTTTAAAATCCGAGAAACGTACAATTACTTTATTGGGATAAAATGCAGCGGCTATCTTGGCTACTCCATACGATAATTTTTCAATGAAAAATGCCTCTTCACTATCATAACCCAGCATAGCCTCCTCAATATGCGCTGTTAATGAGGCATCATTCAGGTTCCTGTGCTCGAGGAGGGCTAATGGGTGAATTTTTATGTAGTTATTGATGATAAATTCTTCCCTGGCAAGGCCCACGCCCTTTCCGGGATAATGCGCATATTGAAATGCAATTTCGGGCGATCCGATATTCATCATTAGCGGTGTTTCAATTTCAGGCAAATCGTTAAGATCATGCTCCCGTTTAGTAAATGCCACTGTGCCACTGTATATAATTCCGGCGTCGCCTTCAGCACAGGAGGCGGTTATTTCATCACCGTTTTTCAGGATTGCAGTTGCACATTCGCAGCCAACTATTGCCGGAACGCCCAATTCGCGGGCAACAATGGCGGCATGGCAGGTCCGGCCGCCTTTATTGGTAATGATAGCCGATGCTTTTTTCATTATCGGTTCCCAGTCAGGGTCGGTCATATCGGTCACCATGATATCGCCGGGTAAAAAGTTAATTTCGTGGATATTTTGCTTACCAATACCGGAGAGATTATGTACCCTTCCGGTCGCAATTTTATCACCAACAGCGATCCCTTTCAGCAGGATCCTGTCTGCTCTGTCCGGGTCATTAATGCGAAATTCGGCAAGCAGGTTTACTTGCTTGCGAGAGTGAATAGTTTCGGGCCTGGCCTGTACTATAAACAATCTGCCGGTAATCCCATCTACCGCCCATTCAATATCCATGGGGCACCATTTGTCTTTCAATTTGGTGTAATAGGCTTCAATAACAATTACCCAGTTGCTTAACTGAATGATCTGATCGTCAGAAAGGCAAAACCTTGAACTTTCCTCAACAGGAGTATCAATGATTTTTACGGAGGCTTCTCCCGGGTTTCCGTAAATCATTTTTTTATGCTTTTTACCTAACTTTTTTTCAAGGATGGGCCGGAAACCACTTTTCAACAATGGCTTGTAAACGATAAATTCGTCAGGGTTAATTGATCCCTGCACCACCATTTCTCCTAAGCCGTACGATCCGTTGATAATAACAGCATCTTTAAAACCGCTTTCAGTATCTAATGAAAATGCAACTCCTGAAACACCTTTATCCGAACGGACCATTTTTTGAACACAAACAGATAGGCCAATGTTGAAATGATCATAATTAAATGATGCCCTGTAACTGATTGCCCGGTCGGTAAATAAGGACGCGAAGCAATTTTTTATAGCCATTAACAAGCCTTCTTCTCCGCTTATGTTTAAGTATGTGTCCTGCTGGCCCGCAAATGAGGCATCGGGCAGGTCCTCTGCAGTAGCTGATGACCGAACAGCAACATCGACAAAATGATCTTTATATTGGATTGATAGCTCTTTATACGCATCGGTTATTTCATTTTCAATAGCGGCGGAAAAGCGGCCGCTTTGGATAAGCTTCCTTATTTTACTGCCACAGGATAAAAGAACCTGCAAATCGGTAACATCTTTATCCTTAATGATGTCCCTGATCTGCTTATCAAGTTGGTTGTCTGAGATGAACTGATAGTACGCCTTGCTTGTTATGATAAACCCATCAGGGATATCAATGCCAAATTGAGAGATGTTCTGCATCATTTCTCCAAGCGATGCATTTTTCCCCCCTACTAATTCAATGTCGCCTATTGAAGCTTCAATAAGTTTCATAGTAAATTTCTTTTCCTTCATGGCTAAAATTTTATAAAACGAAGTTAGCCGCTCAGCAAATTGCCCAATGCTTAAATATTCATAATAAGTAATACTATATTCACAATATAATGGCTATTTTTATTTTTCATCATCACTATAGTATAAAATGAGGGAGTTTTTCGAGCAAATTCTGAAAGTCGACAATTCAGCTTTTACAATAGCCGAAGCAAAAACCTACCATGCTATCAATAATTTTCACAACCATCCTGAACTGGAACTTATTTATATTATAAGTGGCGAAGGCACTTTTTCGATAGGAAATACTTCAAAAAGAATTTCAGGGGATACCATGATCATCATAGGCTGCAACGTGCCCCATATGTTTAAGTTTGAAACTAACCGCTACTATGATTACTCCATGAAAAGCGGTAAAATACCCAAACCGCTACAGTTGCTTACCCTTCATTTTGATCCCAATAAATTGGGGAGTACTTTCATGACGCTGCCAGAAAACAACCTGATAAACAATCTTTTAAATAGCGCCAAAAATGGATTACTAATCAATGAAAATTCTAAAGCTGTTGCGGTCGACTTTATCCGTCGAATAGAAAATTCGGCCAAGCATGAACAACTTCCGTTATTGCTGCAACTGTTAAATAAAATTGCCGAGGGGGAACAGGTCTCAAACCTGGCCGGTGAAACGGAGAAGAAGATCTTTAACAGGATAGATGAAGTGCGGCTAACAAAGATCTATCTGTATACCATGGACAATTTTTACAAAGACATTAAGCTTAAGGAAATAGCTAACATCATACACATGGTGCCGAAGGCATTTTGCCATTATTTTAAATTGCGTACCGGCCAAACCTACTTTGATTTTTTACTGACCGTAAGAATAGAAAACTCCTGTAAACTGATTAGGGAGACCAATGAAAATATAAACTCAATCAGCCGCGATTCGGGGTTTAACAACCTTTCAAATTTTAACAGGTATTTTAAATTAGCTACCGGGAGCACACCAATGGAATACAGGAGAAAATTCAGGGAGTTTTAGGATCGTTAAAAGCCCGTTTAAAAAAACAAATGCAGGCTTCTTAGGGCCTGCGTTTGTTAAATAAATAATAGAACTAAATTAATAACCCGGATTTTGTACCAGTTTCGGGTTCAACTGCATTTCCGGTCTTGGGATCGGGAAAATACGTTTATTAGGATCGGCATCTGTTTTTATACCCCATTTTTTCTCAAACTGACCAAAGCGGATCAGGTCATTACGACGCCACGTTTCCATAGAAAATTCGCGGCCCCGTTCATCTAAAATATCAGACAGTGTTACCGAAGTTAAAGGCGAAGCTTTTGCACGCGCTCTCACCTGGTTAACCAATGATAAAGGCGAATCGCCATTGGTTGCTGATGCGCCGCGTAAAATAGCCTCGGCTTTTTCAAGCAAAATATCAGCATACCTGAACATAGGGACATCATTGCCCTGGTTACGGTCATTACTTAAGCTATCCGGATAAAACTTATTGTTCCTGTAACCTTCTTCGTTAGCAAGCTCATCATTACCGATGTCAAAAGTTGCCGGGTTTTTCCACACAATATCAGGTGTAAACTCTAACTGGTGGATCACTATATCATTTGGCTTAGGGCCGGAATAACTTGCATCCAGTCCGATATTAGTTGTTGTGATTAATATTGGAGAGCCATCATTGTTGTACTGCTTGCCAACTAAAAATTGCTTTTTGCGAATATCATTTGCATCATTAAACAAGGCATAATACTCCTTGTAGGTGTACACCGGCCCATCTGGCGTGTACGGCATTTTATACTTACTTTTCAGGTTAGGGTTCAGCGTCCAGCGTGCGTAGTACTGTCCCTGCGCCAAAATGCCGTCATAAGGTATGGCAAAAATAAAGTCTTTAACACCCGGGCCGTTATTAGGTTTAAACATGCCTAAATAATCTGCGTCTAAACCATATTGACCGCTTTTAATAACGTTATCACACATGGTAACCGCGTCCTGGTACCTTGGTGTACCAATGTAATATTGCGCGTTAAGGTACATTTTGGCAAGTATGGCATACGCCAAACCTTTGGTCGGCCTACCATAAGTAGTTACCCCTGCTGTCCCGCTCAGATCAGGAATCTGGGCAAGCAATTCACTTTCAATAAATGCAAACACTGCCGCCCTTGGCTGGGTGCCCAGGTTGGTGGTATCGCCAAAGGTTTTGCTGATAGGCACGTTACCAAACAGGTCCATCAGGTAAAAATATGACAGGGCGCGCATGGTTTTAATTTCGGCAATGGTTTGTTTTTTTGAATCGCTTTCGGGCGTAGGTGCCAATAACGACAATACCTGGTTACATAAACTGATGGTTCCGTAACCTCCCGACCAGCAAGTTTCGGTCATGCCGTTATCAGGCGTAACAGTGTGCAGGTTTACGGTTGAATAGGTACCGCCGTCAAGCCAGTTACCACCACGTGCCACAAGTACGCATTCATCGGTACTTAAATTTTGCAACAACCAGTATTGCCTGCCCGGCGCCCCGCGAAACGAGGTATAGATAGGCCCGGTAGCAGCTACATACTGCGCTGGTGTAGTAGGAAAGTTAGCCGTTGTAAGCGCCGATTTTGGCGTGATATCCAATTTAGTACAACCTGAAAGGTAAATTGCTCCTATAAACATGGCAATGAGGCCAGGTTTTATATATCTTTTTAAATTATTCATGTCAGTTAGGTTAAAATTTATTATAAATCAACTTGTACGCCGGCAAGGAAGCTCCTTGTTTTTGGATAAAAATTATTGCTGTCTACCCCGATAAACTGGCCGCTTAATTGGTTATCGATGTTCAGGTTCAATTCAGGATCAACGCCTTTGTATTTGGTGATGATAAATAAATTAGTACCGGTAACATACAACCGGATACCATGTACATAATTACCCGGAACATTTATTTTATAAGACAGTGTAGCATTACTTAACCTGATAAAGGCTCCACTTTCAAGATAACGTGTTGAATAATAATAGGCATTAACATCGGTACCCGGCTCGCTTAATGTTAAAGCAGGTACGCCATGTACCGAAGCCTGGGTAGGCTGGTTAAAGCTGGCTAATGATGCATTCATGATCTTGTTACCGCCCTGTCCCCTGAAAAAGAAGTTAAGGCTGAAGTTTTTATAGGTAAGATCATTACCAAAACCAAATGTGTATGTAGGCTGGGCATTGCCTGCATAAGTTTGATCGGTACTTTGAGGTGTTGTTGTTGGCTGGCCATTAGCACCCATGAAGGTAGATACACCATTGGTGCGACCAAGGTATTTCAGGGTGTAAAATTCGCCAAGCGGATAACCGGCCTCAATGATTGATGTTTTGATACCGCTTTGTCCTGGACCTTCCGGATCGCCTGCATATATTTTTGAAAGGTTTGGCGCCAGTGCAGTGATCTTATTTTTATTAAATGAGATATTGCCATAGCTGCTCCAGGTAAAATCTTTTGTTTTTATTGGTGTTCCGTTAAGGGCTATCTCAACACCTTTATTGGTCATACTGCCTACGTTTTCAACTTTTGTATTTACAAAGTTGTTAATAAGCGATACCGGTACCGTGGTGATCATATCGGTTGTTTTTTTATTGTAGATATCAACCGAGCCGCCCAAACGTCCTTTAAATAAGGAAAAATCAACGCCGCCGTTTAACGTAGCTGTACTTTCCCATTTCAAATCAGGGTTTGGGTTTTGAGTTACACCAATTGCACCAATATAAGCGTTATTGTAATAAAAGCTACCGGTGGTACCATAAAGCGTGAGGGGCGTATAAGGCGAGAAGCCTAATGAGTTACCGGTTTTACCATAGCCAACGCGCAATTTCAAATCATCAAATAAGGATTGAGATTTCATAAAACCCTCGTCGATAACCCGCCATGCGGCCGAAGCGGCCGGGAAATAACCCCAGCGTTTATTAGTACCAAAGGCATTTGAACCGTCACGTCGTAAAGATGCCTGTAAAAGATATTTGCCCCTGTAGCTATAATTAAGACGAGAGTAAAAGGATATCAAACGTAAAGTTTCGACGTTAACGTTACCATAATCAACCCGGTAGTTCCCGGAAGGCGTACCTAAACTAAGATTGTCTGAACCCGTAGCATCCGAAATAAATCCTTGATTGGTTGATTGAAAGCCATTCCCGGTGGTAGTTTGATCTATTGAATAGCCAAACAGGGCTTTAAAATCATGTTTATCGCCCCATTTATGAGCATAGGTCAAATAGTTTTCAAACAACTTTTTGTTATCCTCATAAGTTGAACGGATGGCTTTGCCGTTGAGGCCAGGTGCCAGCTCTGATGCAGAGTTGTAATAGGTATTATTGTCGGTATTTGTTTCCTGGTAAGCTAAGTTAAAATTGTAAAGCAAGCCTGCAGGCAGTATCAACTCACCGCGTACATTACCCAGCAACAAGTTAACTTTTTGTTTGTAGCTATCGTTAGTAATAAGCCCTACCGGGTTATAACCTAATTTTAAAGTAGGATCGTTGTAAAAAGTACCATCGGCATTGTAAATAGTGCGGGTAGGTAAATACTGTACTATCGATTTAAACAACCCGGGGCTTTGTCCATTTGCCGATGATAGCGGAATATCATTAACTAACAGGTTAGAATTGGTTACCGAATTACTTAACGAAAAATCCAATTTCAATTTATCATTCAGTGCCTTTTGGGTGATGTTGAGCCTGCCTATAACACGCTTCATATCGCTGCTTTTAACGATACCCTGATTTTGCAGGTAGTTTATGCTTCCGTTATAAGTAGTTTTATCGGTGCCGCCACCAAAAGAAAGGTTATGATTTTGGGAAAAACCGGTGCTGCGCTCAACAGCTTTTTGCCAGTCGGTATTGCCGCCATTATCATTTGCAGGTGTAAAACTTTGTCCGTTGGCTTTTACATAAGCCCTTAACTGATCAGCAGTGGCTACTTTAAACTGGTTAGATACTTTTTCAAATGATCCGTATCCGTTATAAGTCATCCTTAACTGGCCTGCTTTTGCCCTTTTGGTAGTAACAATGATTACGCCATTGGTAGCCCTGGTTCCGTAAATTGCCGCAGCCGAAGCATCTTTCAATACATCTATAGAAGCAATATCTGATGGAGCCAGCAAATTAAAATCGGCGCCGGGCACACCGTCAATTACATAAAAAGGCACAGACGCTGCACCAGCCCTTATTGAAGATGGACCACGCAGTGTTACCGAAGCTTTACCATTAGGGTTACCATCGTTGGTGATATTTAAACCGGCTACTTTACCCTCTAACAGATCAGCAGGAGTTGCAACAACCCCGGCATTAAATTGCTCGGCTTTTACAGTTGCAATAGCGCTGGTCAATTCCTTTTTGGTAGTAGTACCATAACCAATTACTACAACGGTAGATAACGAGTTTGCCGAAGGCAGTAAAATTACTTTTATAGATGTTTGTTTGCCTACGGCTATTTTTTGAGTTTCAAAGCCTATGTAAGAAAACACCAGCACAGCTTTTTCGTTGGCAACCTGCACCCTGAATTTACCATCTATATCGGTTACCGCACCTGTCGCAAGGCCTTCTATTTTAACAGAAACACCTATTAAGAGCTGCCCTTTATCATCAACAACAGATCCGGTAACAATAACAGGCGGTGGGAGCTCGATCTTCTTCTCTACCGGTGGCTTTGGCGCGGGTTTAACCAGCAAACTTCCTTCAACCTCGGTATAAGTAAACTGGTTATCCAATAAAACTTTTTTCAAAACAGCCTGCAGCTTTTCGTTATGAGCTGTAAGGGTTACTTTGACATCGCTTTCAATGTTATTCCCTGTGTACATGATCCGTACGCCGGTACTGGCGGAAATCCGCTCCAGTGCATCAGCAAGAGGGGTATTTTTTAATTTAACGGTAACTGGCTTTTCCAGCACGCTTTGTCCGTATGAATTATCAGCCATGGCAATGGTTGACAGGGAACAGACTACTAATAAAATGATCGCATTAATTTTCATAACAAATGTTATGGCTCGAAAGACTCTTTCGGGTATGTTTATTTTCATATTTTTGCTATATTAAAGTGTTATAGGTCAAGCTGGAACGTGCTGCGGTTGTGAGAGGCCCTGTGCATGGTCCATTAAAAAATCTTTACATTTTATTCCTCCAAAACTGGCCCGGCCATTTTGGAGGATCATTTTCTCTTTCCTTGGTTTAACTCATAGCAATTTCATTTTTTTAGGTTGTCAAACATTTATTTGTTTTTATAATTGGTTTATCAGGTACATTAATTACAGCCTTTGCCCTTTAACGTATAAGCATCGCCTGCCTTTTTAAAATGGGCATTTATAAGGGCCTCCGTCAGCTTCAATACTTTTTCTAACGGCATATTGTTAAAATCGGCGTATAACGTGCAGTTCAGTAAATTTTTGTCGGCCCTGATTGTTACATTATATTTTCGCTGCACATCGGCCAAAACATCAAATAAAGGGGTGTTATGGTATTGCAGCTTGCCCTGCTGCCAGCTGATCACTGACGAAGCATCCTCAATTTTTTCGGTAATCAGTTTTTGGCTGGTTTTATTATATACCATTTGCATATTCGCTGTGAGTAATACAGCTGCATGTTTTGAGATCGTTGGAACAACTCCTACTTTTCCGCTTACCACGGTGATCTTAACCGATTTATCTTCGGTATAAGCTTTAACATTAAAGCTGGTACCTAAAACAGTGGTTTTAATTTTACCCGAGTGAATGACAAACGGTTTGCTGCTATCGTGTGCTACTTTAAAGAAAGCCTCGCCTGTAAGTGTAACATCCCGCGTTTTCTCTTTAAACTTATCCGGGTACTTTAAACTACTGCCGGCATTAAGGCAAATGCTCGTACCATCGGGCAAGGTGATCAGTTTGATTTCGCCATTTAGCGCTACCGTTTCCTGGTAAGTAACAGGGTTCAGCCAGTTATCCAACTGTTTTCTGAAGATATAGCCGGCACTAAAAATAGCGGTTAAAGATGCGGCTACAGCTATGTTTACCAGCAAACGCCAAAGAGGAAACACCTTTCTGGGCGGAGGCTTTATTATACGCTGATGGATATTGTTAAGTATCTGATCAGATGCTTCTCCACTCAAAGAGATCTTCTTTTCCAGTGCATCCTTACTGAAACCTTCAAGCGCTACAAGGTATAATTCTGAAACATCTCCTTGCAGGTATTCGGCAAGCCAGCGCCTGTCCTCAGGAGTTAAATTCTCGGTATTATAAAGCCTTTCTAAGCGTTTGACTATAGTTTCCACAAGCTATTTTTATATAAATACGCCGGGAGCTTTAAAACGGGGGGATGGAATTGCGATTATTTTTTATTTTTTGATCATTGGCGATTTCTGAAATGCAAATAATTACAATATAAACCTGAATGACTATAAAACATGCCACTGCGAGAGGCCGCAAG
>Ga0157372_10002260_pt1 | contig 20878 bp, 16 predicted proteins | sample C55metaG_FD_115307 | JGI IMG/M metagenome (GOLD analysis project Ga0157372, IMG submission 115307) | Corn rhizosphere microbial communities from Kellogg Biological Station, Michigan, USA - C5-5 metaG | ecosystem: Host-associated > Plants > Roots > Rhizosphere > Soil | place: USA: Michigan... | reverse complement strand
CGCCGTAGCCTCTATTTTTGAAAATTTCTAACGCGACGGCCCGTATCTTTGCGGTCCCAAAGTAAAGTAAGAGATAGATGAAAATTATGAAATTCGGGGGCACCTCCGTAGGCAAGCCCGAAAGAATGCGTCAGGTCAGTGAACTCATCACGGCCGACAACGAACCAAAGATCGTCGTCCTCAGCGCCCTCAGCGGCACCACCAACTCCCTCGTCGAGATCGGCAACGCCATTGCCGCAGGCCAGCGGGAAAAGGCAAAGGAACTCATCGACAAACTCGAAGCACACTATCAAACTTTCATAAAGGATCTCGTAAATAAGGATGCCTCACTGAAAAAGGCAAAGTCCATTGTCGCCGAACACTTCGAATTCCTCACGATCATCCTGAAGATCTCCTTCAGCGAAGCGCTCAGCAAGGATATTTTGGCCCAGGGCGAACTCTTGTCCACCAAACTGTTCTCCGTCTTCTGCGAAGAGAACGGCATCGACCACTTCCTGTTGCCGGCCTTGGAATTCATGAGCATCGACACGCACGACGAACCCCAGATCAATACGATCAAGAGCCGTCTCGACAATCTGCTCCGCCAGCATAAGGATAAGAAGCTCTTCATTACCCAGGGATACATCTGCCGCAACAGCCGCGGCGAGGTCGATAATCTCAAACGCGGCGGCAGCGACTACAGCGCCTCCCTCATCGCCGCGGCGATCAACGCCAGCGTCTGCGAGATCTGGACCGATATCGACGGCATGCACAACAACGACCCCCGCGTCGTCAAAAAAACCGTCGCCATCGAGCAGCTCAGCTTCGAAGAGGCTGCAGAGCTGGCCTACTTCGGCGCCAAGATCCTTCACCCCGCCTCCATCTGGCCTGCCCAGTTCTATAAGATCCCCGTTCGCCTGCTCAATACCATGCAGCCGGAAGCAAAAGGCACGCTGATCACCGAAGAGGCCGGCTCCGTCGGCGTAAAAGCCATCGCCGCAAAGGATGGCATCATCGCGATCAACATCCGAAGCAGCCGCATGCTCCTCGCCTACGGGTTCCTGCGCAAGATATTCGAGGTCTTTGAAAAATATCGTACGCCTATCGATATGATCACCACCTCCGAGGTGGCGGTATCCCTCACCATAGAAAGCTCTACCGATTTGAAGGCCATCGTCCGCGAGCTCGAACCCTTTGGCAGCATCGAAGTGGAAGAGAACCATTCCATCGTATCCATCGTGGGTAACGAGCTTGCCACCACGCCCGATCTGCTGAGCAAGCTGTTTACTGCGCTCACCACCGTGCCGATCCGGATGGTCAGCTACGGCGGCAGCAAACACAACGTATCCCTGCTCATCCCGTCCGCGTATAAGACAGAGACGCTGCAGCTGCTCAACAAGGGACTCTTTGGATTAGAATAAGTCCTACATTCATGGAGTGAAGCATTGGCTCCTCCTGATTGCTCTTTTTACCGCCCTGGGCGAAGCCCAGGCCCAACTCACCGGCACGGTAACCGACAGCGTCACCGGCCGGCCGCTCGCGGCCGTAAGCGTATATCTCAACAACACCTCAAAAGGCACAGTCACCAATAAAGACGGTACCTTCCACCTTATCATCCCGGCAGGAAACTACGAGTTGGTCATCTCCGCCATCGGCTATACAACCGTGATCCACAGGATCAACGGCCGCGAACAAACGCCCCCGTTAAACATCCGTCTTCACCAGGCCGCAACAGAATTAACAGCCATCACGGTCGAACCCTACGAAAAAAGAGGCTGGGGCAAATACGGGAAGTTCTTCCGCGAAAACTTTATCGGCACCGGAACAAACGCCTCCTCCTGCGAGATCCTCAACCGGGAAGTCCTCCGGTTCCATTTTTACAAACGCAGCAACCGGTTGACCGTAACCGCCACCGAGCCCTTACAGATCGCCAACGACGCCCTCGGCTACACCCTCGAGTACAGGCTGGAAGAGTTCATCGCCGACTTTAACAACAAGATCACCACCTGGCAAGGCTATCCGCTATTCCACGAGCAGGAAGCGAAGAACAAGGACCGGCAACAGGAATGGCAGTTCAACCGGAAAATTACCTATCGCGGTTCGCTCATGCATTTCATCCGCAGCCTCTATGCCGGTCATACGCTCCATGAAAGCTTCCTGATCCAACGCGAGCTGATCGTGCCCAACACCGAAAAGATGCGGATAAAGGAGATCTATCGCCCCGATTTCCAGAAACCCGGCCTGTTCCCGATGGATACCCTGTATCATTTCTGGGAAGTACTCCGCCAACCCAATATGATCCAGCGGCGCATCGCCGTATCACCGGACTCGCTGACCACTCCGCATACCGGTAGCCCGGCGCTTGACCTCAATTTTGATGGGACATTGCTCGTCACCTACGGCATAAGCAGCCGCAGCGACAGCTTCTATGTATCTGGTATCCGCCTGCTCGGCGCTCAACCCGTCACGATCGAAGAGAATGGGAATTATTACCCCGGAAAAGAACTGCTGACCACCGGGCGCTGGGGCCAGTCCGAAAAGATATGCAACCTGCTGCCGCTGGACTACTTGCCTCCACCTCCGGATCCCCGCTATCCCGGCCTCCATTAAAGCCATCCTCCACTCGCCAGCCAATTCTTCAACCGGTCCGGCCACTGATCCTTCGTCGTATGATTCCATAACCCAAACCCATGCCCGCCGGTGGGATAAAGATGCATCTCCGCCGGCACATGATGCCGCAGCAAAGCCTCATAAAAATAAATGCTGTTGACAACAGGCACCGTCTTGTCATCTTCCGCATGCACAAGAAAGGTCGGTGGCGTCTGATCCGTCACCTGCAGCTGGTTGGAGTATTTCTGAATAAGTGCAGCCGGAGGATGCTCACCTATGAGATTATCCCGGCTTCCCCGATGCCCCGTGCTATCGTCAAAGCTGATCACCGGGTATAACAAGATCGAAAAGTCCGGCCGCAAGGAAATACCCGCCGGGTTGGCGATCACCGGTGTCATAAAATGGGTCGAAGCCGTCGACGCCAAATGGCCCCCCGCCGAAAATCCCAGGATGCCGACTTTCCCAGGGTTCACCCCCCACTCCGCCGCCCGCTGACGCACCACCTGGATCGCCCGCTGCGCATCCTGCAACGGCCCGATCGTCTTGTCTATCATCGTTTCGTCACTGGGTAACCGGTACTTCAGCACAAAAGCCGTGATCCCAAGACCGTTCAGCCAGGCCGCCACATCCGTCCCCTCATGCGTCATGGCCAGGTGCACATACCCACCGCCGGGAACAACAATAACGGCCGTCCCCGTCCGCTTGCCCGCCGGGGGTTGCCATACCGTTAGGGTAGGGTGGCTCACTTTACTGTACGAATAATGCACCGGATTCCCGCTGGAATCCACCGTCTCGGCATTCGCCACATTCCTCGAATTGGGGACCGGGTCTGACCCATATAAAGGCATCTCTTGCTGTGCAGTAGCCATAAAAGGCAATAGTAGTAGAAAAAGTAATCGCATAAAAAAACCGGCCGTCAGGCCGGTCTAAATTTACAATATCAACATCGCATCTCCATAACTGAAGAACCGATATTTATCTTTTATCGCCTTCTTATACGCATCCATCGCCAGATCATACCCCGCAAATGCACAAACCATGATCAGCAGGCTCGTCTTCGGCAAATGGAAATTGGTGACCAGCGCATCGGCAATATTGAACTGGTAAGGCGGATGGATAAAGGTATTCGTCCAGCCTTCCGATGGCTTCAATAACTTCTCAGCCGTAAAAGAGGACTCGATCGCCCGCATCGTCGTCGTCCCGATCGAACAAATGCGATGACCACCTAAGCGCGCCTTGTTCACGATCTTACACGCATCTTCCTCGATCCGGTAGTACTCGGCATCCATCTTGTGCTTGCTGAGGTCTTCCACCTCGATCGGGCGAAACGTGCCAAGACCCGTGTGCAACGTGATCTCGCTAAACCGCACCCCTTTGATCTCCAAACGCTTGATAAGCTCTTTGCTAAAATGCAACCCAGCCGTCGGCGCCGCAACAGCCCCCTCATGCTTGGCGTACACCGTCTGGTAACGCTCCTTGTCTTCTTCGTCGGGCTTGCGCTTGATATATTTCGGCAACGGCGTCTCCCCAAGGATCTCCAACACCTGGCGAAACTCCTCATCATTCCCATCCCACAGGAACCGGATCGTCCGGCCCCGGCTCGTCGTATTGTCGATCACCTCCGCTACCAGCTCGTCATTGTCGCCAAAATACAGCTTATTACCCACACGGATCTTCCGGGCCGGATCGACGATCACGTCCCAAAGGCGGTTAGGCTTGTTCAATTCGCGGAGGAGGAAAACTTCGATCTTGGCGCCGGTCTTCTCCTTACGGCCATACATCCGGGCCGGAAAGACCTTGGTATTGTTGACTACAAATACATCTTTATCGTCGAAATAGTCGAGGATGTCCCGGAAATGCTTGTTCTCGATCTGGCCGGTCTTACGATGAACGACCATCATTCGGCTGTCCTCTCTTTTTTTCGCAGGGTGCTGGGCAATAAGGTTTAAGGGAAGATCAAACTTGAACTGTGAAAGCTTCATGTGGAATGTTGATTTTTAATATTTCTCTTCTCACATGATATCAGGGGGAGGGTAACTTTAGAGCCTTATCTGCACAAACCAGGTCTTACGGTACCGGTCTGCTATCATGAAATTTCCAAGCGGGCAAAGGTACAACAAAAAACACCCTTTTCCAAATAAAATAATTTACGGGAATTAGCGTCTTTTGTGCATATTGTATCGTATCGGTATTAGAATAACTCCCCTATAATGAGATCTATCCCCCTCAGGATTTGTGCGCAGGCAACAGTTCTTCTTCTTCTCCTCGCAATAGCGTCACCAGCACAACGCAGGCTGGACAAAAAATACCCTGCCCTCCTCTGGGAGATCACCGGGAATGGTCTCAAAAAGCCATCCTATCTCTTCGGCACCATGCACGTCAGCAGCAAGCTGGTCTTTCATCTCAGCGACTCCTTCTATCTCGATATCCGCAACGCCGACGTCGTAGCCCTCGAGCTCGACCCCCAGCTCTGGCAGGACCAGCTCTTCCGTTTCGAAAATCTCCAGTCCAACCTCCGCTTCTACACCCAGGGCGCGCCCGCCGACGGTATCAACGAACGGTCCTTCCAGCTCGAACGCTATGAAGACCGCCTGAAATCCGCGCTCAGCGAAGAACCAACGGTCATCAACGGCTTGCTATACAGGACGTTCCGCACCCAGGCCGATTTCGAAGAAGATACCTACCTCGATCTCTATATTTACCAGACAGGCAAAAAGCTGGGCAAACAGGCCACCGGCGTCGAGAACTACTTCCAAACCGAACGCCTCGTCATGGAGGCCACCCAGGACATGATGAAGGATCGCAAGAAAAAGGCGCCGGACACCGACGGCGAATCGGCCTTCGAGATCGAGCGCAAGACCCAGGAGGCTTACCGCAAAGGCGATCTCGATCTCCTCGACTCGCTCGAACGGCTGATGGAACCCTCCGAAGCCTATATGGAGAAATTCCTCTACCGCCGCAATGAGATCCAGGCGGCCTCCATCGACAGCATCGTCCATCACCACTCTCTTTTTGTCGGGGTGGGGGCCGCCCATCTCCCCGGTAAACGCGGGGTCATCGAACTCCTTCGCAGAAAAGGCTATACGCTGCGGCCGGTCGTCATGCCCGACCGGGACGCCACCCGCCGCGACGACATCGATAAGATAAAAGTTCCGGTTACCTTCTCCACATTCACCTCCGAAGACGGCGACTTCTCCGTCCAACTGCCCGGTAAGCTCTACCGCCGCAACGAGAGCCGCACCCCCGACTCCTGGCAATACGCCGACATGGGTAACGGCGCTTATTATATCATCGGCCGGGTTAAGACTCACAGCAGCTTCCTCGGCCAAAAGGACGAGACGGTGCTGAAAAAGGTCGATAGCCTCCTCTATGAGAATATCCCGGGAAAGATCCTGAAAAGGACCCCCATCACCCGCAGCGGCTACAAGGGCTTCGATATCACCGCCCGCACCCGCCGCGGGGATATCCAGCGCTATAATATTCTCGTCACGATGTCCGAAGTATGGGTGTTCAAGATGAGCGGCACAAACGGCTATGTCGAAGGCGCCGAGGCAGACCAGTTCTTTGGCTCCATCCAGCTCCGCAACGGCCTCGCCGCCGGCTGGACCAACTTTGAGCCGGTCCGCGGCGGCTTCAGCATCGCCTTCCCCCGCACCCCCTTCCAGAACCGCAACACCGCCACCACCGACGGGATCACCCGCTGGGAATACGAGGCCACCGACACCACCAACGGCGACGCCTTCCTCCTTTGGAAGAAGACGGTGCAGAACTACCGGTTCATGGAAGAGGACACCGCCGACCTCGCACTCATGGAAGAAAGCTTCCGCAACTCGGACCTCATCGACCGGATACTGTCGCGTAAGCCCGTCGCAATAGCCGGCCACGCCGGCCTCGAAGCCGTCTACCAGGAAAAGGACGGCTCCTTCCTTCGCGCCCGCTTCATCCTCCACGGCGCCGACTACTACCTGCTGGCGGCCCATAGCCGCAGCCGCACCCGGTCATTCAACAACTTCTTCACCTCCTTTGCCTTTACCCCTTACCGCTATCCCGGCTTCCGCAACTATGTCGATACCTTCACCCACATCAGCGTCACCACACCCATGGTGCCGGATATCGACACCGGCATGCGCGGCATCATCGAAAGGGCCAGCAGCGAGGAATTCCTCAACTCCCTGCCGGACTATAACAGCTACTGGCCCCACGCAAAGACGGCCCTCTTCCAGGACGACTCTACCGGTGAGGCAGTCTACGTATCCGTCGAATCCTTCCCCAAATATTACTATCCAAAAGACAGCGCTTCCTTCTGGCTCGAGGAGACCAATGAAAAACGCCTCCGCCGTGATTGGGTCATCGCCAAAAGACAAGCATACACCAATGGCGATGAAGCCGGCTACCGCTATATCCTGACCGATACCAACACCACCCGGCAGATTGCCATGTGGATATTCCTGAAAGGCAACCATCTCTATCGCATCGTTTCGCTCTCGGATTCGCTGACGCCCCCCAGCGAATTCACCACCCGCTTCTTCTCCACCTTCCGGCCCGTCGTTCAGCCCACCCCCGTGTCGGTCTTCGACAGCAAACTGGATGCATTCTTCCGCGACTTCAACAGCAAGGATTCCCTCGTCGCCAAACGCGCAAAGGAAACCATCCCGAACGTCTATTTCGGACCCGCCGGGGTTCCCCGCCTCCTCGACGCCATCGATCATCTGCCCTATAACGGCAAAGACTATTTCGATACAAAGACAAAATTGATCACCGAACTGGGATATATCAACGACTCCGCCGCAACACCGGGCGTCGTGGCCGGATTGAAACACATCTTCGAACGGGCCGGCGACACCAGCCTGTTGCAAAACGCCGTGCTGAAAGCCCTCGCCCATCACCGCACCACCGCGGCATACCAGCTGCTGAAGCAGCTCATGATTGAAGACCCGCCCGTCTTCGATAACGCCTCGGAATATACCAGCCTCTTTCGGGACATCGGTGACTCCCTGCCCCTCGCCCGCACCCTTTTTCCCGATCTGTTGAAACTTTCCACCGTCGACGATTATAAAGCCAACATCCAATCCCTGCTTGCCAGCCTCGTCGATAGCAACTATTGCAAGGCCGCGGACTACGAACCCTGGTTCAGCCAGATCTGGTTTGATGCGAAGATCCAATGGAAAAAACAGGAAAGCAAAGACGAACGGCGCCTGCAAAAAAAGGAGGACGAGAACGACGACAATACCGACGCCGATAACGACGAAGCGACCGGCAATGAGCTTGACGACTATGCCATCCTGCTCCTGCCCTTCTATGACAAGAACCCGGCGATCCCCCGCTACTTCGACCGGCTGCTGACAAGCCGCGACCCCCAACTGCGCCTCAGCACCAGCCTCCTGCTGCTGCGTCACCATCGCCCCGTCGCCGACTCGACGCTCCTCGCCCTGGCCGCGGCCGACGCATCACGCAGCGCACTCTACCAGGGGCTTAGCTCCATCGATTGCCTCGACCGCTTCCCCCGTCGTTACCGGACCCAGGAAGACATGGCCCGCAGCCTGCTCGTCGCAAGCCATGGCAACAGCGAATTCGCCGGTATCCGCCTGGTGGACAGACAACCGGCCCAGTTCAAATCGACAAAAGGATGGGTCTACTTCTTCCAATACAAGATCAACAAGGACGATGAATGGCAGATCGGGCTCAGCGGCATCCAGCCCACCGGCCATAAGGACCTCAGTACCGACGCCTCACTCGCGGTCCTCACGTCCAAAAAACTGAAAGCCGGGTTCCCGCCGCTCCAACAGTGTTCCGAACAATGGCGAAAGCTCCTGCTGGCCCGCCGCAAAAGCGCGGCCTCCTTCTTCCAGGATAGCGAGTATCGCGTCAGCCAGCCTGATGAAGATTAGGGATAGCGTCGATAAGCTTGCGGGTATACTCACTCCGGGGATGCTGATAAACGGCCTCGGCCTCACCCGCCTCTTCTATCCGCCCCTTATTCATCACCAGGATGCGATCGCTGATATACCGGATGACCGAAAGGTCGTGAGAGATAAAGACAACCGTAAACCCAAATTCCTTTTTCAGATCGTTCAGCAGGTTCAGCACCTGCGCCTGCACACTCACATCCAGCGCCGACACCGATTCGTCGGCGACGATGAACGCCGGCTTCAATGCCAGCGCCCGCGCGATAACTATCCGCTGCCGCTGCCCGCCGGAGAACTCATGCGGCCACCGGTCATAATGGCCCGCCGTAAGGCTAACCTTCTCCAGCAATTCCACCACCATCTGCCGCCGCTCGTCATCCGAAGCCCCCATCCCGTGTACCTTCATCGCCTCCGCGATCGCTTCACCGATCGTCAGCCTCGGATTCAGGGAAGAGTAGGGATCCTGGAAGATCAGCTGCATCCTGCTCCTCAATCCTTTCATCTCCGCAGCCGAAAGCTCACCCAGCGAACGGCCTTCAAAAAAGATCCGCCCATCCGTCGGCTCCACCAACCGCAGCAACGCCCGGCCCAGGGTCGTCTTTCCGCAACCCGACTCACCCACCAGCCCCAGCGTCTCTCCCTTATACACCTCGAAGCTCACCCCATCCACCGCCTTATTATAGGTCAACACCTTACCCAAAAAAGTCCTCTTCGCAGGATACCAAACCCTGAGATCCTCCACTTTCATCAACACCTCGCCCTTGTCAACTCTCACAGGCATCACCTCGATGGGAACCGCAGGCTCCTTCCCCTCCAGGTAATCACTCACAACCGGCAACCGCTCGCCCTTCACATGCAAAGCAGGCCGGCAATTCAGTAATCCCTTCGTATAAGGATGCCTGGGAGCCCGGAACAATTCCCCCACCGGCCCCTGCTCGACAATTTTTCCCTTGTAAAGCACCACCGCCCGGTCCGCGATCTCCGCCACCACCCCCAGGTCATGCGTGATAAAAATGACCCCCATATCCTCCGTCTCCTGCAATTGCCGGATCAGCTCGAGGATGGTCTTCTGCACCGTTACGTCCAACGCCGTCGTCGGCTCGTCACAGATGAGCAGCGATGGCCGGCTGCTCATCGCCATCGCGATCATCACCCGCTGTTTCTGCCCCCCACTCAGCTGATGCGGCCACCGGTCATACATCCCCGCCGGATCGGGTAGCCGCACCTGTTCGAAAAGGGCGATCGCCTGCTCCCTCGCCTCGGCCGCCGACACCTTCCGGTGCACCCGGATCGCTTCGGCCACCTGGCCGCCACAGGTAAAAACAGGATTGAGCGAAGTCATCGGCTCCTGGAAGATCATCGCTGCCCCCGCGCCCCGGATAGCCCGCAACTCTTCGGCCCCCAACGCTAAGAGGTCCACGGTCCGTCCGTCCCTGCCCGTAAAAAAGATATTACCGGAGAGATACCGCGCAGGCGGCGAAGGCAGCAGACCCAGGATGGAAAGCGATGTGATCGACTTCCCCGATCCCGATTCCCCTACCAACGCAACGATCTCCCCACGCCGGACCTCGAAGCTCAGGTCTTCGACGCCCGGCATCATCCCCTCGGCCGTAGCAAAACCAATTCCTAAATGTTCAATGGATAAAAGAGCCGGCATTCCTTAAAATCTTAGATGTCTCACCGTAAGCCCGTTATTGATCAGCTGCTTCAGCGAATCGATCCCGATCTTGATATGCCGCTCCACAAATTCGGACGTGATCTTCAGATCGCTCTCCGCCGTCTTGACGCCCTCGGGGGTCATCGGCTGATCGCTCACCAGCAACAGCGCTCCCGTAGGGATCTTGTTATAAAACCCAACCGAAAATATCGTCGCCGTCTCCATATCGATCGCATAGGCCCGTATCTTCTGTAAGTATTCCTTAAAGACTTCATCATGCTCCCAGACCCTTCGGTTCGTCGTATAGACGGTGCCCGTCCAGTAATCCACCGAGTAATCCCGGATCGTCGTCGAGATCGCCTTCTGCAGCGCAAAGGCTGGCAGGGCAGGCACCTCGGGCGGGAAATAGTCGTTGGACGTACCCTCGCCCCGGATAGCCGCGATCGGCAGGATCAGGTCTCCCAGCTTGTTCCGCTTCTTCAAACCCCCGCACTTCCCAAGAAACAACGCCGCCTTGGGATGGATCGCCGTCAACAGGTCCATGATCGTCGCCGCCCCCGGACTGCCCATCCCGAAATTGATGATGGTAATGTCCCCGGCCGTGGCGCATTGCATCGGTTTATGCTCCCCGATCACCGGTACCCCATGCCATTCGGCGAACAGTTGCACATAATTATCGAAGTTGGTCAACAGGATATATTCACCGAAATTCTCTAATTTTTCACCCGTGTAACGTGGAAGCCAGTTATTTACGATCTCTTCTTTGGTCTTCATTTCGTAAATTTAGCAAATAGTTTTGGCCTATGATTAAAATCTACTATCCTTCCTACCCCTTTAAAATACGCGAACCCGAGAAGAAGAAGGAGGAGATTTGGGACGAACTGCGAAAGCAATGGGTCCGCCTTACCCCTGAGGAATGGGTGCGCCAGAACTTTATTCAATACCTCTTACAGATAAAGAATTACCCCGCCTCCTATATGGCCGTCGAACGTCGCATGAAGCTCGGGGAGCTGAACAAACGCTTCGACCTCCTCGTCTTCGACAAGGCCGCCCAACCCTGGATGCTGGTGGAATGTAAGGCCATGGAAGAAAAGCTCGACAGCCGCGTCCTCTGGCAGGTGCTCCGCTATAATATGGCCATCCCGATAAAATATCTCGTCATTACAAACGGGGAAGAATGCCACGCCTTCATCAAAGGCCTGACCGATTTCGAACACATCGCCGCCCTCCCCGCCTACTCCGAGTAAGCCTACTCGCTTCTCAGCGATCGCGCCGGATTCATCATCGCCGCGCGCACCGACTGGAAACTTATCGTCAACAAGGCAATGATCAATGCCGATAACCCCGCCGCAATAAAGATCCACCACTCGATCCCAATCCGGTAAGCAAACTGCCGCAACCAATGATCCATCGAAAACCAGGCCAGCGGAAACGCGATCAGCGCCGACAACCCCACCAATTGCAGGAATTCCTTCGACAACAACCCCGTCAGCCCCGTCACACTCGCCCCCAGCACCTTCCGGATACCGATCTCCTTCACCCGCCGTTCGGCCATGTACGCCGAGAGCCCAAAGAGCCCCAGGCACGAGATAAGAATGGCCAGCACGGCAAATACTTTCGAAAGCTGTCCCATCAGGGCCTCACTCTTGAATATGGAATTGAAATCATCGCTCACAAAACTATAATCGACCGGATACGCCGGGTTATCTTTTTTCAGCACGGCCTGCAATTTTGCAACCGCTGCCTCCGCCGGGACATCCTTTTTTATCCGTACATAAAGGAAACGCGCATCGGGATTATCATTGTACGAGCAAAAGAACATCACCGGCTCTGCCTTCCCATACATATCGCCAAATACAAAATCCTTTACGACCCCGACAACGAGAAAGGGCGGATTATTATCAAACCAGATCCGCTTACCGATCGCGCTGCCCTTCCCCATCGCCTTCGCAAAGCTTTCCGTTATGAGAACATGCATGCTGTCGGCTTCCGGCTTGTCGGACCGGAAATCCCTGCCTTCCGCCAGGCGCATCCCCGCCGTCGCTAAAAATCCCGGGGTGACGGTACGGTAGGAGATCAGCAGATCCGCACTGGCATCCTTCCCCTCCCATTTGGCGCCCGATCCGTTATTGCCGATCCAGAGGGTATTGAAGCTGTTGAGCCCGGCATTCTCGATCACGCCGGTATTGAGGAGGTCCTGCCGGATGGTATTGAAATGTTGGTGGATCTCCCCCTGGGCCTCGCAAACGATAAGATGGTTTTGGTTGTATCCGATGTCGCGGTTGCGGATATGTTCGATCTGCTGGTAAATAATGATCGTGGAGATGATCAGCGCAACGGCGATGGTAAACTGTGCGACCACCAATCCTTTCCGGATAATAGCAGCCCCGCCGCCCCGTGTCCTGATCCCCTTGAGTACAAAAGCCGGGCTAAAAGCCGACAGGTACAAGGCCGGGTAGCTTCCGGCGACAAGCCCGCATACCAGTGCGATCGCCAAAAGGACGCCGATATGCAACGGCTTCATCAGTCCCAGTTCCAGCGGTTTGCCGATCAGCAGTGCAAAGGCTGGCATCACCAGGCTGATCAGGATGACCCCGATAACCACGGATAATAATGCCATCACAATCGCCTCACCGATGAATTGCCCGATAAGCCCCCGTCGCTCCGCCCCCATCACCTTCCGGACCCCCACTTCCTTCGCCCGCTTGTCGCTCCGGGCCGTGGCCAGGTTCATAAAATTGATACAGGCGATCAGCAGAATGATCCACGCGATCACCACGAACATCCGTACGTATTCGATACGTCCACCGGTGATCTTTCCGTCTTCGAAATGATCCCTCAAATGCCAGTCCCTGGCACTGTAGAGCCAGGGCCTCGCTCCGGCGCCCTTTTGCTTACTTTGAATAAAAGAATAAAGCTCCTTTCCGATCCGCCCGGCATCGGCGCCCCGCGAAAGCAGCACGAAAGTGTTCGCGAAGTTCGTGCCCCAGTTGTCCATCCATCCCTCCGCCTTGTGATCGTTATAGCTGCGCTGGTAAGATGCGATCCAGTCGAATCTCCAGGTGGTATTCACCGGCATATCCTGCACAACACCAGACACGCGATATTCGTTATCGTTATCCAGCTTGATCATTTTTCCAATCGCCTTCTCCCCGCCGAAGAACTGGCGGGCTACGTTATTCGTAATAACGATATTGGCGGGATCGGCAAAGGCCGTCCTGGCGTTCCCTTCCACAAACGAAAGATCGAACAGGTCGAATACCGTCGGGTCGGCCCAGGATCCGTCTTCATAGATGGCCTTGTCCCCAACCCTAAACAACGATTTCGATCGCCGAACCCGGCAGCTCTTTTCAATGCCCGGGAGCTCCCGGACAAGCGCCGGCGCCAGGGGCCCGGGAGAGGAAAAGAAGGTGTGAACCTTTCCCTCATAGGTCTGGTTGGTCGGCAAAAAATACAGCCGGTCCTTTTTCGAAAGCGACTGATCAAAGCTCAGCTCGTCTTCCACCCATAAAAAGATCAGCCCCGCACAGGCGATACCTATTGCGAGGCCGAATATATTCAGGAAACTATAGCTCCTGTTCTTCCAGAGATTCCGGAAGGTGATTTTAATGAAGTTGAGGATCATGCGAACTTCGGACCAAGTAAAATGCCACATTCCAACCCCCTCACAGTCAACAACATGCGGCATCCGCCAAATCTCCACTGTCCGTTTTCGATACGCAGAATGTCCGCCTACGGAAAGATACCCAGCTCCGCATAGCTCGTACCGACCTTATTGATCGCCACCACATACGCCGCCGTCCGCATATCCGGAATACTCGGATTAGCCCTCCACGCATCCATTATCTCCCGCGTAGCCAGGATCATCGTATCCTCCAGTCCACTATACACCAGGTCCACCTCATCCGCCCCATGACCGATGAACTCCTTCTCCTTCTGCGACACCTTCTTGCCCGTCAGCCCCTCGATCTGGTTGAGGATATGCATATTCATATTCTCCGTAAACCGCTTGTCCATCCGGCCATACCGCACATGGCTCAGGTTCTTCAGCCACTCGAAGTACGACACCGTAACCCCGCCTGCATTCAGATACATATCAGGTACGACAAGGATACCCCTCTTCGCAAAGATCTCATCGGCCTCAGGCGTCAGCGGCCCATTGGCCGCCTCCCCGATCACCTTCGCCTTCACCTTCGGAGCATTCTTCCCGTTGATCACATTCTCGAGCGCCGCAGGGACCAGGATATCGCACTCCATTTCCAGTGCATCCCCCGAGTTGGCGAGATTCGTCGCCCCGGGGAAGTTCAGAATGCTGCCGGTCTTCTTTCTATGCTGGAACACTTCTTCCTCGTTCAGGCCCGCCGGGTTCATGATCGCTCCCTCGAACTCGGCCAGCGCAATGACCTTGGCCCCGCCTTCGCGGAAGAACTTGGCGGCATGATAGCCGACATTCCCAAGACCCTGCACCACTACCGTCTTCCCTTCCACGCCGGGCTTCAGACCCTGCTTTTTCATGATGTCCTCCATATTACAGACCTCGCGGATGCCGTAGAAGACCCCAAGACCCGTCGCCTCACGCCGTCCCCGGACCCCACCCTGGGTCACCGGCTTACCCGTGACACAACCCAGCGCATCGATCTCCCCGGGACGCATGCTCATATAAGTGTCGAGGATCCAGGCCATCTCCCGCTCACCCGTACCATAGTCGGGCGCCGGGACGTCGGTACCCGGCCCGATGAAATTCTTCTTGATCAGCTCGGACGTGTACCGCCGCGTGATCTTCTCCAACTCATATGGCGTATACTTCTTCGGATCGATACTGATCCCGCCCTTGGCGCCGCCAAAAGGCACATTCACGATAGCGCACTTAAAAGTCATCAGCGCCGCAAGCGCCATCACTTCGTCGAGGTTTACTGATGGTGCAAATCGGATACCTCCCTTGCAAGGGGTCTTATGATGCGAGTGCTGCACCCGGTAGGCCTTGATGACCTCGATCTTATCCCCGATCTTCACGGGGAAGAACATCCGGTACACCGCATTACATTGTTTGATCTGCTCCAGGATGCCGGGATCCCAATTGGTAAAAGCTGCTGCTTTGTCAAAGCTTTTCTCTACGGCTTCAAAAAATTTGTATTCCATTTGGCTTGCGTTATTAAAAAAAATGGACCAAAAGGTCCCATGTGTGTGCTTGCTCTATTTAAGTTCCTTTTCCAGCTTGCCGATCTTGCGGTCCAGCCTAACCATATAAAATAACACCCCGGCCAGTATCGTCACCAGCACCATCACCACAACATAGATCTTCCCGTTGGCCCGAAGTCCATCGGCCATTTCAACTTTCCGGGTCGTATCGGCCTGCGCCATCAGCGGCAACGCCAGCACCCAGCAAAAGAATAGGATCAGCAGCTTTCGAAGATTTGTATACATCAATGATTAGAATATTTTTTTTCCGTCAATAGGGCCAGCCGGATCCGCAGGGTCGCGATCCATACGCCAAGCAGGGTCCAGCCCGGGATTGCCCCAACGACCCACACCAACGCCATCCGCGAGTCCAGATCGTTAAAGGCAGGATTCCCGCCCATCCCCCCCGGATGCAGGCTCTCCACCATCCTCGGAAGGATCCAGATCGTAGGAAATAACATCGCAAACGCAAAAATATTGTACACCGCCCCAAGCCGCGCCCGCTTATCGATGTCCGGTATCCCGTTTCGGAACACCAGGTAGGCATAATAGATCAGCATCGCGATCACCGCACCCAGCTGCTTCGGATCGTTACTCCAGAACGCTCCCCAGGTAAACCCCGCCCACTCACTGCCCGTGATGATCCCCAGCGTCCCAAAAACGATCCCCACCTTCGCATATTCCAGCGAATAGATATCATAGGCATGATTCGGCTTACGAAGGTAAAGAATGGCATACACCACGGAAACGGAGAGAAAGACCATCATGGCCATCCACATGGCGACATGGAAGTAGAGATTGCGGATCGTCTCATTCACGATCGGCTTGGCAGGAACGGCGCCCAGGAAACCCGCGATAACGGTATAGGCTAATAATAGAACACACAATATTTTCCACCAGGTCTGACGAAGCATAAGTTCTTCTTGGAGGGGCAAAGGTAGGCTATAGCCTATTAATCCTTCCATAAAAATGGGAAAAGAATAATAGCCAGCACAACCAGCAATACATCCAGCCCGGCCATGATCCCAAGCATCCACCCAAGCCCCCCCTGCAGCACATCCTCAAAGGCAACGGTCGAGATCCGGTTCAACAACATCAGCTGCGGGATCACCAACGGAAAACCGAGGATCGCCATCAGCGCCGCCCCTTGTTGCGCCCGCGCCGCCAGCGCCGAAAGAAACGTAAACACCAGGCTCAGGCTCACTCCGCCAAGACAGGTGATCAACACAAAATAACCCTCATGTCCCATAGGGTCACCCAGCATGAACAAGAACAGGACCAGACTCACCCCGCTCATCAGGATCATCAGCAGCGCATTGAACACCAGCTTCGCCAGGATGAAATCCCGCGCGCCCGCGATCGAATAAAAATAGAGCAGCCGGCCCCGGCCCTCCTGCAAAAAGCTCTTGGCAACCGCATTGACGCAAATAAACAGCTGGATCATCCAGAAAAGCCCCTTCCATACCGGGCCCTCCGGCTGCCCCATCGACAGGTAAAGCACGAAAATGGTCGCCGTCACATATAATAGGATGCCATAGAAGGTGTACTGTTGGCGCACTTCGAGCAACAGGTCCTTTTTTAACAAATTAATGATTTTCATAATAGAATGTTAATTTCACGGGAGACTATAATAACAATGCCGGCATCTCGGTTCATATAAATCCCCTTCACCCAGCAGGAACTGACCCTGTTTGCTTGCCTTTCGGAAGGAATAGTTCGCAATATTTCCACATTTGACACAAATGGCATGCAACTTGGTTATGTATTCAGCTTTAGCCAGCAGGTAAGGCATCTGACCAAAAGGTTTAGCCAAATAGTCCATATCGAGACCGGCGACGATCACCCGGATGCCCCTGACTGCAAGCTGGTCGCAGACTGCCGGTAATTGATCGTCAAAGAACTGGGCCTCGTCGATGCCGATAACATCGACATCCCCCGCCAATAACAGGATAGTCTGCGAATTTTCGATGGGAGTGGAGTGGATCGCGTTCTCATCATGCGATACGATATGCTGCTCATGATAGCGGGTATCCATGGCAGGTTTGAAGATCTCGACTTTCAGATTGGCAATTTTAGCACGCTTTAGCCGCCTGATCAGCTCCTCGGTCTTCCCCGAAAACATCGATCCGCAAATGACTTCGATCCAGCCTCGGCGCTCACCCAATAGATGGGGTTCTATGAACATAGATTCGGTGTATAAATTAGGTTCGGAATTTGTTATAACTTTATATAGGTTTTATAAGGTCTTTCTACTAACCCTTAAAGTGCTGTTTAGCTTTGTACCATGGAACGACTTAAAGAACTGATCACTCAATTGAAGGAGCAGTTCGACCGGAAGGCCGAACCCGCCCAAATGCTCGAAACCGCGCACCTTCTCGAAGCCGAGCTTCAACAACTCGCCAGTCAGCCTCAGCCTGTTCGGGTAATGCCGACAAAAATAACGGTTATGATGCCATCCGCAACCAAAATATATGCCGGACAGCAGAATGGCCAGGTTGTATCCGAACCACTTGCCGAACCAAAGAAAGAGCCTGCCAACCAACGGAATAACAACGTAAATGGCACCCCGGCAGCCGCTACCCCGCCCGTCGCCGTACCCGAAGAGGATACCCGCTATATGCCACCCGCAATGCCGGCCCCGGCGCCCGCTGTCCAACCTTCCGTGCCGGCCCCAATTGCCGCCAGGGAAGCCCCGGCGACCGCCACCCTCGAAAAGCCGCTCGATCGCGGTCAATGGCCATTTAATCCCCTGGCAGACAAGCCAACAGACCGGTTTACCCTCTCCCAGCGCGCCCGTGAGGTCAACGATGTTATCGGACTCACCAGCACCTCCCTCAACGACAAGCTGAAATCGGAAGTAGCCGACCTCAAATCGGCCCTCAACGATACCCCCGTCCGCGACCTTAAAAAGGCCATCGGCGTCAACGACCGCTATGTCTTCATCAACCAGCTCTTTCGCGGCGATGAGGTCATGTATGAACGTAGTATCAAGACGATCAATGGATTCCGCATCCTGCCGGAAGCCGAATACTGGATGGAAAGAGAACTGAAGGTAAAATTGGGCTGGGACGAAAACCGCGAAACCACCCGCCACTTCTATCAACTGGTCAAAAGACGCTTCTCGTAAATGTAGTTGACGATCTTCACCGTCGCCCCCTTCTTCGAATGCACATACCGCCCCGAGGCCTCACCGGTCTCCTTGAGCTCTTCAGCATTCTGTAACAACCGGTTAAACACCTTTTCCGCCTCCAGCGCGCTGTCGATGATCAGCCCCCCGCCGCACTCCGTCAGCTCCACCGCCTCTATATATTTTTCGATCACCGGACCGAACACCACCGGCTTGCTATACACCGCCGCTTCCAGCACATTGTGCACCCCATCGTCGCCAAATCCCCCGCCGACATAAGTGATCGTCGCATACCGGTACAACCGGCTCAACATCCCGATATTATCGATGATCAATACATTCGCCTCCGGCCATGCACTCTGCCCCCGCGCCGGCGCAGCACCACCCCCCGCCAGCACAGAATATCGTATCGAATGCCGGAACAGTCTCTCCACCTCCTGCAACCGCGCCTCGCTGATCTCATGCGGCGCCACAATAACTCGCAGGCCTGGATGGGTATTGGCAAAATGATCCAATTCCTCCTCATCCTCCTCCCAGGTCGAACCCGCCACGATAACCGGCCGCCCCGCGCAAAAGCCCTCGATCAATGGCAACGCCTCTCCACCCTCGGCAATCTCTATCACCCGGTCAAATCGCGTGTCCCCGCTGACACTCACATTCTCCGTCAGCCGCAGCCGCCGCAACAGCAACCGCGACATATCCGTCTGTACGAAAAGATGCGTAAAACATTCCAGCATGTACCGGTGCAACCGCCCATACCACTTGAAGAAAGGCTGATCCTCCCGGAAGATCCCCGAGATCAGCAGCGTCGGGATCCCCCGCTTTTTCAACTCCGCCAGGAAATAATACCAGTAGTCATATTTCACCCATAGCACGATATCCGGCTTCACCAGGTCGACAAACTGCCGGGCATTCCCCGGACTATCCAGCGGCAAATAGAAAATATGGTCGGCGCCCTTGTAGTCTTTTCGGGTAGTATACCCCGAGGGCGAAAAAAAACTAAGCACGATCCGGCAACCCGGCGACCGCCGGCGCAATTCTTCCAGCACCGGCCGCCCCTGCTCGAACTCGCCGAGCGAGGCGCAATGCATCCAGATCACCGGACCCCCTTTACCCGCCGCCGCCAGCTCTGCCCTCATCCGCTCAAAAAGCCCTTTTCTACCCTCCATCCAAAGCTTCGCTTTCCTGTTCCAGGGGGAGATCAGCCGAACGCCTGTTCTATACAAAAAAAGGAATACATGATAAAAGATGATACTCATATTATGCTTGCCGAACTACCCATTGGTAGCATTGGATAAACCACATTTTTGCAGTAGTTTCGTGCCCCCAAGGACTATAATTATTTCTATGCGACCCATCCAAATGGTTGATCTAAAGCGGCAATATACAAAAATAAAGAGTGAAGTGGATTCGGCGATCCAGGACGTGATCGATAATGCCGCCTTTATCAATGGTAAGGCCGTCACCGACCTCGCAAACGCTCTCTCGGCATACACAGGCTCCAAACACGTCATCCCCTGTGCCAACGGCACCGACGCCCTCCAGATCGCCATGATGGCACTCGATTTGCAACCCGGGGATGAAGTGATCACACCGTCTTTTACATTCATCGCCACAACAGAAGTCGTTGCCCTTCTCAAACTGAGACCCGTATTCGTAGAGGTCGACCCGAAGACTTTCTGTCTCGATCCGGCCGCCATCGAGGCGGCGATCACCCCCCGAACCCGCGCCATCATACCCGTCCACCTCTATGGCCAGTCCGCGCCCATGCACGAAATAATGGACATCGCCCGCCGCCATAACCTCTACGTCATCGAAGATAACGCCCAGGCCATCGGCAGTCATTACCGCTTCCCCGACGGCACGGTAAAAAAGACGGGGTCCATCGGCCACATCGGCTGTACCTCCTTCTTCCCATCAAAAAATTTGGGCTGTTACGGCGACGGCGGAGCAATATTTACCGATGACGATGCGTTAGCCAACCGGTTAAAAATGATTGCGAACCACGGGCAAAGCCGGCGTTATTATCACGACCTGGTCGGCTGCAACAGCCGCCTCGATTCCATCCAGGCAGCCGTGTTGAATGTGAAGCTGAAAAGATTGGACGAATACATCGCCGCCAGAAGGGCCGCCGCCGATCATTATGATCAGGCATTCGGCGCCCACCCGAAGATAAAGACGCCCTACCGGGCACCTTATAGCCATCATGTCTTCCACCAGTATACCCTGGTCCTCGAAGGGGTCGACCGCAACGGACTCAATGAGTTCCTCGCCGGCCGCAATATCCCGTCGATGATCTACTATCCCGTCCCCGCCCACCGCCAGCAGATGTTTGCCGGCTTCGGTGGGGCTGACTACCACCTCGAAACCACCGATTGGCTGACGGAACGGGTCATCTCCCTTCCCATGCACACAGAATTG
>Ga0157372_10002258_pt1 | contig 20891 bp, 17 predicted proteins | sample C55metaG_FD_115307 | JGI IMG/M metagenome (GOLD analysis project Ga0157372, IMG submission 115307) | Corn rhizosphere microbial communities from Kellogg Biological Station, Michigan, USA - C5-5 metaG | ecosystem: Host-associated > Plants > Roots > Rhizosphere > Soil | place: USA: Michigan... | reverse complement strand
CGGAACCGGATTATCGATCGCTTCCGCAAGAAAAAGCCGGAGCCACTGGCGGACTTGAACCTCGAATCTGAGGAAGGCGAATCGTTTTCGATCGAGGAATTTCTGCCGTCTTCAAATGCCGGGCCGGAAGCGGCTTACGCGCGGACGGTATTGATCGAAGAACTCGAAGCGGCCCTGGATGAATTGCCGGAGGAGCAGCGGCGAGTGTTCATCCAGCATGAGATCGAAGGCAAAAGTTTTAAGGAACTCGCGGCTGAAAGTGGATTGAGTCTCAATACGCTATTGTCGCGAAAACGATATGCGGTGCTGCATCTGCGGCAACGGCTGCAGTCGGTGTACGACGAATTATGAAGTTCAAGGAGAATCGTATGGAGAACCACATAGCAAATAGAGCGGTGCGGTTTGTGAAATTTCTGGTCGTGGCAATTGTTTTTATCTCAGTTTTTGTTATTGGGTTCGGCGAGGCCGTCCTGCACCTGTGGAACTGGTTGATGCCGGCGCTATTCGGACTTCACCAAATCACCTACTGGCAGGCGGTCGGACTGCTGGGCCTGAGCTGGATTTTGTTCGGTGGCCAAAGAGGGTGGATGCGGCCGCACATGGGACGCGGCAGCTACATGCGCGGGCGCTGGGAGAAGATGACTCCGGAAGAGCGCGAAAAATTTCGAGCCGGCATGAGAGCCCGTTGCGGGCATATGAAATCTCCCGCTACAGAAACCACGAGTTAAAACGGGCCTCAGAAAAGCGGTACGGCTGCGGATTTCAAACTAGAACTCCGCAGCCGTTTCGTAAATTAGTCTTTGACCACCTGCAAGTTGTCGGTGACGGAGAACACTCCGGAGACGCTCTTGGCACGGATTTCAGCAGTGTTCTTGTCGGCTTCACTATCCACCACGCCTTCAAGGGTGACGTGGCCATTCTTAACGATGATCCGGATTGGCTTCAGGACAGGCATGGCATATTTTTGAAGCGACGGGTATCCGTAAATGGCAACGAAGACCTGACGCCTTATGCCATTGTCCATCGGCGAAAGTGGAAGAACCTCGATCTGGTTATCAACTTTTTCAACGCCTTCAATGTGCTTCACGGCGTTTTCCGCGTCGGACTTCTCGACCGGCTCTGTCACCTGTCCCATAAGGGTGACTGTGTAGCCATCGACCCTGTACGCCAAATTATCGAACACGCTTAGACGCGGCAGCAGCAACAACTGATGCCGTACTTCCTTCTGCAGACGATCTTCGGCCTTCGCAGGTGCCGGGGCCTGGTTGTTTTGTGCCCAAGCCGCCGAAGCGACTAGCAAAACGGCTGAAAAGATGAGCAATCTGGCTTTCATCAAAACCTCCTCTTGCATTTAAGGGGCAAGTGCAGGTATTTGATGGCAAATGCCGAGCAAGGGATTACCACAAAGAGGAAAGTTCCTAGGCTTCTTCCTGCTCTTTCAGCTTTGCGATTACAGTGAAGTCCTCGAGGGTCGTGGTATCACCCTTTACTTCGCCGTTGGTAGCCAGTTCGCGGAGCAGGCGGCGCATGATTTTGCCGCTCCGGGTCTTCGGCAACGAATCCGTAAAGCGAATGTCATCAGGTTTCGCCAGGGCGCCAATCTCTTTTGTCACCCATTTGCGCAGCTCTTCCTTCAGCTCGGGAGTGGGCTTGCGGCCGCCTTCGAGGGTCACGAATGCCGAAATCGCCTGTCCTTTCACTTCATCCGGACGCGCCACCACTGCAGCTTCGGCCACCCAGGTGTGCGCAACCAGAGCGGATTCGACTTCCATGGTGCTCAGGCGATGACCGGAAACGTTGATGACGTCATCCACCCGGCCCATGATCCAGAAGTAGCCGTCTTTGTCTTTACGGGCACCGTCGCCGGTGAAATACATGCCGGGAATTTGCGACCAGTACTGCTTCACATAGCGATCGGGATCGCCGTAAATCGTGCGCAGCATTCCCGGCCAGGGCTGCTTAAGCACCAAAAATCCGCCAGAGCCAGCGGGGACGGGTTCGCCATCCATGGTGACGACCTCGGGCACCACACCCGGAAACGGTTTGGTTCCCGAACCAGGCTTGGTAGCAATCGCGCCGGGAATCGGCGAGATCATGATGTGGCCGGTTTCGGTTTGCCACCAGGTATCGACGATAGGGCAACGGTTGTGGCCGATCATCTCGCGGTACCACATCCAGGCCTCAGGGTTGATCGGCTCACCTACTGTACCGAGCAGACGAAGGCTGTCGAGTTTGTGCTTTTTGGGCCATTGGTCTCCCCAACGCAAGAAAGTTCGGATGGCAGTGGGCGCGGTGTAAAAGATGCTTACTTTATGGCGATCGATGATGCTCCAGAATCGATCAGGCTCGGGAAAGTTGGGCGCGCCTTCGTACATTACGGTAGTGGCGCCGTTCTGCAGCGGGCCGTAGACGATGTAGCTGTGGCCGGTTACCCATCCGATATCGGCGGTACACCAATAGATGTTTTCCTCGTGAAGATCGAAAACCCATTTAGTGGTGATGTAGGTCCCGACAGAATATCCGCCGGTGGTGTGCACTACGCCCTTGGGCTTTCCCGTGGTGCCCGAGGTGTAGAGGATATAAAGCGGATGCTCGGCGTCGAGCGGTTCGGCTGGGCAATCGTCGGAGGCCTTGGCCATCAACTCATGCCACCAGTGATCGCGTCCGGGCTGCATGTTTATTGCGGTCCCGGTGCGTTTGTAGACAACCACGTTCTTCACCGTCGGACATGATTTCAGCGCTTCTTCTACCGCTGGAAAAAGTTTGACTTCGGTTCCGCGACGGAAAGATCCGTCCTGAGTAATCACCATAGTTGCCTGGGAATCGTGGATGCGATCGATAAGAGCGTTCGACGAGAAGCCTCCGAATATGACCGTGTGCGGGGCGCCGATACGCGCGCAGGCCAGCATGGCAATCGGCAGCTCGGGGGTCATGCCCATGTAGATGGCGACGCGATCGCCTTTCTTCACCCCTAACGACTTGATAACATTGGCGAACTTCTGCACCTCTCGATGGAGTTGCTCGTAGGTAAGCGTTCTCACCTCGCCGGGTTCGCTCTCCCAGATGATGGCGGTTTTATTTTTTCGAGAGGTCTGGACATGGCGGTCGAGGCAGTTATACGAGAGATTGATCTGGCCGCCGACAAACCACTTTGCCCAGGGATTTTTCCATTCGAGGACCTTGTCCCAGGGTTTGAACCAATGCAGTTCGGAGGCGATGCGGCCCCAAAACTTCTCCGGCTGCTCGACCGACTCCCGATAAATGCGCTCGTACTCTTCAGCACTTTTGATGTGCGCGTTCCGGCGGAATTCTTCTGATGGTTCGAACTTGCGCTGTTCCTGAAGGACGGAATCGATGTTGGTGCTGGGAGCTGGTACGGTTGCCTTGTCTGACATTCAAGCGCCTCAGGTCAAATTAATTTCTCGCACTGCATTTTACTGCGAGGCGGGAGAGATTGTCTGCTGGGTTCGAAGCTTTTAACCGCAGAGGCCGCAGAGAAGAGCCAGAGATCGCAGAGAAAACAAGTGCTGTCACCTTTCTGGCTGCCTGTAATATTGCGCGTTTGTCTAAGCTCAAGCTTTTCTCTGCGTTCTCGACCGCCGTTCTCTGCGATCTCTGCGGTTAAAAGCTTCGAAACTGGCTTTAAAGCGAATCCGCAAATTGCAGCAACGCAGAAACTCCGATACGAAATTCCGCTTCGGTAGCAATCAGGCTGAGCACAAGATAGCCATCGCCGGGAAAATCGTAGAAATGGCCGGGATGGACGTGCACGCCCGAGCGCTGCAGTAATTCAATGGCAAAGTCTTCGTCGGATCGCGTGACTGGGATTCGCAGGACGGCGTACCATCCGCCTTGAATTTCGAGACGACCGCAGGATTTCTGAGCTGCGAGTTGACGATCCAGTTCGCCTAGGTTGGCACGGACGCGCCGCATGAGTTGCGGCTGAACGGTTTTTCTCTGGTCGAGAAGAACGGGCGCCGCGAGTTGAATAGGGGCATTCAAAGATAAATAGGTGTCGGCGATCACCTCGAGCCTCTGCATCGCGGGATCAACCTCGGCAGGCGGTCCGCTTACCGCGACCCACGCCAACTTCATCTGCGGAAGCGCGGAGATTTTAGAGATGCCGCTGAGAGTGAAAGTGAGTGCATCGCGGTTCGCGGCGAAGGTCGGCTGCGGTTTGTCATGTGCATAATCTAGAAAAACTTCGTCAACGATTAAGGAGAGTTTGTTTTTCTGGCATAGCTCGTTTAGATCCTGGCGTTCCTGCGCGCTTATGTAAGAGCCGGTCGGATTGTCGGGGTGAACCAGAACAATTCCACGCGACTTGGGCGTGAGCGCATTTTTTAGCGAATGGAAATCTGTCTGCCAGCCGTGATCGTAGATCAATGAATATGGAACGAGCGTGACGTCCTGTAGTTCAGCCAGAAAATCAAATAATGGATAGCTCGGTTTGGGAACGAGAATCTCGTCGCCCGGATTACAAAGCAAGCGGAAGACAAAAGAATATCCTTCGCTGGTGCTGGCGGTGAGGATTAGAGATTCGGGATCGATTGCTGGGGCGTAGTACTCGGCCACCGCTTCTCGGGCGCTGCGCAAGCCTTTGGGCTGTGGATCGTAGTCGAGTGCTTGCGGATTGCCGAGGGCCTTCAGAATTGTTGGTTCGTCGTAGTTGATTTCCGCGCGGGTGGGATTTGAGATGGTGAGATCGATGATTTTTTTTCCGGACGCAATGGCGGCCTGATGGGCGACGGTGAGGCGATTAGGCTCAAGGTTCCATTGCGTGCGGTGGGAAAACATAGAGGATCATGATAATGGGTGCCGTCCCTTCGGGACTCAAATCGGTCGCTCTGCTTACCCACCGCTTACGCGGTGGGCTAATTAAATGGCGCCCGCTTTGCGGGCTCAAGGTAGTTACGACCACGGTCTATTCCGCCCGCATGGCTTACGGAGTTCCGTACAGCTGGCGATAGACATTCGCATTGCGCATGATCGCCTGCACGTATTCCCGAGTTTCGGTGAATGGAATGGACTCCACGAATTCCTGCACGTCACGATACTTCCCTGCTGATTGCCAGTCTTTTACGCGATCGTCGCCGGCGTTGTAGGCCGCTAGAGCATATTCGAATCCGCCGAATTGATCGACCATGGATCGGAAGTAGCGCGTGCCCAGCTGCAGGTTCACCGCGGGGGTGAAAAGCTGGGGTGCGGAAAAATGTTTCAGCTTCACTTGTTTGGCGACGCCTTTTCCGACTCGCGGAAGCAGTTGCATCAGGCCCAGCGCGTTTTTGTTCGACACAGCATTGGGATTAAATTCCGATTCCTGGCGGATTAGAGACGCCACGAGATACGGATCAAGTCCATTGGCATCGGAAAATCGTTTTAGATCCGGCCAATACGGCTTTGGAAATAATGCCTCCCAATAAGACCGGGGCATCGCGCTTAGATCGACGGCAAAATAGCTGGGCACAGCACGCTTTAACGTCTCGACCGCGATGTCGTAACGGCCGGCGTCCTGGTACAGGCGCGCAGTTTCTGCGGGCAGCCAGGTGCCTTTGTCCTCTTCGGCGGCAGCTTTCAGTTCGCGGACGGCAAAATCCAGTAAGCCTCCGTTTTCCAGCAGACGGGCCTTCTCCACTCGGAGATCATCTTCCGGCGGAGGATCGTCGGTGATCGCCGTCATCCCGTTGATTGGTGGAACGTGGTCCAGAATCGCGTAATGCGGCGGATCGCTGACCTTCAGTTTGCTGAGGCGCTCGCGGGCCAGGGGGCCGTAATAATAATTGCGAAAGCGATCAGAAACTTTCTGGTAGTAAGCGCTGGCCATAGCCGCGTCGCCTTCTTCTTCAGCCAGACGTCCACGCCAATAGAGGGCCGCAGGAATTTCAGTTGAGTCAGGATAAATTTCAATCTGCTTCTCGAAACCGGCCTTTGCGTCAGCATTGCGTCCTTGCCGCAAACTCAGCCATGACGCTTTCCAATGTGAATACGGGGCGCGTGCGCCTCCAGGAAAGCGAGTTTCGATTTCGCGATAGGCATCGATGGCCTTGTCGTAATCCTTGCGGAGCAAATAAATATTGCCGACATATAACAATGCCTGCTCTAGCCACGGACTGGTGGGAGCGGCCTCCCGCATCTGGTCGACCGTTCGCAGGAATGCGTCGTCATCGTTGGCGGCGCGCTGCAGTTCGCCGATATCCCAGAACCTGCGCGCCGCGATCTCTGGTGACGTGGTGTCCACGGAATTCAGCAGCGCCTTGACCTCGCGATCCTGACCGGAGTGATGTAGCGCCTCAGCGTATGCCAGCTGAATTTCAGGCTTGTCGGTTGGGGTAGCGGTGCGTAAGAGGTTACGGTACTCGTCTGCAGCCTCGGTGAAGCGCTTGGCGTGGACAAGGGCATCAGCGCGACTCTTCTGCTCACCGAAAGTTAGAGGAGTGATTCCCGGAGTGGACGACAATTTCTGCAACTCTTGTTCCGCAACCGTGGCTTCAAAGCTTAGTGGCAGCCCGACATACAGATGCTTCATTACCGCGTAAGCCTTCGCCGGATCACCGGATGCCTCATAACCCCGCCCCAGAGTCAGTTCAAGGTCAGCGCGAATGGGTTCCCGGTCTTTTTCTAGCAGCGCCGCAGCTTCTTTCGCGCGGTTGGCGGAGATCAGGGCGTCGGCGTAAACCAAGTGGGCATCACGAATCAGCAGAGACTCGGGAAAGTTATCGTCAAACTTACTTAGCGAAGCCAGCGCTTCGGCTGATCGGCCGCTTTGCAGTTGCGAGCTTGCCAGATAAAACGCGACATAATCGCCGATCTCCCCGGCGTGTGGCTTGGCGCGATCGAGTGACTCGATCGACCTCGCATATTGGTGATCCAGAAAGTATGCGTACCCGACGGCCAGCCATGCCAATGATCCTGCGTCTTCGCTATTGTGCCGACGGGCGAATGCCTCGACGCCCGAATAGGCTGCTGGGGTGCGGTTTTGCAGCAACTGCAAAGCCATCGGCTTCAAAGTAGAAGACCCGACGAAAGCCTGATGCATCTTGCGATAGCGCAACGTATCGCGATGCGACCGGGCGGAAGAACGCGGCTTACGAGATTTAGTTTTGCGCGTCCTTTTCTTCGGAGCAGGCTTGGTTGATTTGGTAGTGGCTGCGGGGGCTTGGACGTTCGGGTCTACGTGGTTCGTTGTGGGTTTCGCGTCGGTAGATTTAGCGGTGGCCTGCGAATCCGTGGATTGTGGAGACGCAGATGAGCACACGAACGCAGAAAAGATTACAACCAGAAAAAGTAACTTAGAATAATTCCCCAACACGTCTCTATGATTATCGCTTAGTAAGATGCTGATGACATGCATCAGCGTTGATTATTAGCGTTGAAAAGTTAACGCTAAAGGCTACCGCTGAAAGTTCTTCCCCAACAGGGAAACGTCGTCTTCGGCCAGGCTGCGAATCAGTTCCTGATTGAAATAATCCCCGCTTGCCGCCGCCGTGTTTCCATAACGCTTTAAATACGTCGCCCGGCTCTTTTCGATGTCTTCCTGCAGGCGATCATACAGATCTTTGTGCTTGCGTCCCTCGCCAACTTTGGCTTGATTGTAGAGTTTGATTTCGTCCATCAACAGGCGGGCGAAACGCTGTGCCTTGCGATGAACCTCGGCGTCTTCAGCGCTGAGAGCTGGCGCAGCAGCGGCTGATCCACCCGCAGCCGCTGCGGCCGACATTGCGATTGCAGGCTCGCTTTCTGGCAACGGCTGGGCCTTAGCACTGTGCAACGGCGCATGCGAAGCAAAAGGGTCGTTTACCGGGGGCGCGGCGTGCATCTCCGGCTCCGCAGAACCATCTTTTTGCACATGCTTCCGCTGCGAAATCACTTCCAGCCACGCGCCGGTGGCATGCACCAGAACATCCAGAGCGGCCGCATCGAGCGCCCCGGCTTGCGATCCGCCGTCAGCGTAGATCAAAGCGGAAATCTTGTCTTTCAACATCAGTGGCAGCAGCGATACTTTGCCATCCGACGGCGCACCGAACTTTGAAACAAAGGCCTGATCAAACTCAGAGCCCGGACCATTTTCTGCGGCGCGCGAGGCCATCACTCGCGCGGCGAGCCCAAAATTCATATCCAAAGAAAAATCCTTGATCGCGTCATTGTTCGAAAAACCAGTTCCCTGCCAGCCAGTTGCGGTGCCGCTTTTCACGACAAATAAAGCGGCGCGGCCGCTGTACAAAACCGTATTGTCGAGCAGCGCGCGCAGAATTTCTTTTTGCGTGGTCCCGGCCTGAATTCGCGCAACCGCCTTTTGCAGGCCAGCTGCATTGCTGCCCCCCACGGCGGGTTTGGGGCTGAGAGCCGGTCCGACCTCACGCAGGACTTCCTGGACCACACTTTCACGAAATGATGCGAGTTGGCGCTCAAGCGCCTGGGCGACGGCGGTGCGGACGATCTCTTCAGCGGACTTTTCGGGCATAAATTCGCTAAATCAGGGCGGATTCGTATTTCGATTATAGGGCGAGGTAGGGTGCGGATAGCAGGTCACTTTAGTCACTTTGGAGCCTTCGGTTAGAAAGCAATAACCACCAAAGCAGAAAGATTTGCAAAGTGGGACCTGCATCATTCTTTGACCAGCGGCAATTCGATAAAGCTTTCTTGGCCAGGTGCGTGATAGATCCGCTGCGTGGCCTTTTTATAATTCTCAGGCTTCGCCCAGAAGATCGAGGGGACGTAAGTCTGGGGGTTGCGGTCGTACAAGGGGAACCAGCTCGACTGCACTTGCACCATAATGCGGTGACCCGGAAGAAATACGTGGTTTGCGGTCGGCAGCGCGAAACGGTACAGCAGCGGCTTGTCCGCAGTAATGGCCTTTGGATTCTCCAAGCTCTCGCGGTAACGCCCTCGAAAGATATCGGCGGAAACCATGAGTTGATAGCCACCCATCTCTTCATCGCTTGCGACTTCATCGGGATAAACATCGATCAACTTCACCACCCAATCGGAGTCGGTGCCGCTGGTTGAAGCGACCAGATTGGCCACAGGCTGCCCGCTGATCTTGACTGGCTCGGTGAGGACATCGGAGGTTAAAACGGCGACGTCCGGCCTTCCGGAAGCTTCCCGCTGGTCGTCCACCAGCCATTCCGGCCAAGTCAGGCGCCCACTGTATCCCACCGGCTGGCTTGGACGCGCGCGATACGGCACTGGCTTGGCGGGATCGGATACGTACTCATCGTAGGCGGCGTCACCTCGGTGGGGCTCGGAGAAACTCAATTTCAAATTGCCGTTCAGATAAAGCGGCGTTGGCTTTGGCGCGCATCCGCTTTCGCATCCCGCAGGCCACGCGGGAAGCCGTTCCCACATATTGGTGCCGGTTTCAAAAGCGGTAACCGGAGCGACGGTAAGTTTCGGGGCATCGTCTTTCAGAAAGTGGTCGAGGAATGGAAGAAGAATATGCATCCGAAAGTAGAGAGCGGTATCGCTATTAAACTTGAGCGCGCCAAGTGTGCTGCCGTCCTCGATCTCCTGCCCGTGATGCCACGGCCCAAGAACTAGAAACACTTTGTCATTGTTCACATCCTTGGGTTTGATGGCCCTGTAAACTGCTGGAGCGCCGTAAATATCCTCCTGGTCCCAAACGCTGTGCACCAGCATGACCGGTACCTTCAGCGGTTGCTGGGCCAGGATCTTGTCCATCGCCTGGTCTTGCCAGAACGAATCGTAGGCAGGGTGCGCGATCAGCTTTCTCCAAAATCCAACTTGGTCCAACCCATGAGTTCGTCCAATTTCTCCCGCCGAACCTTCCATATACAAGTCGTAGTCGTCAAAATGATCGGTCCACCACTTCGCATCATTCTTACGCGTCGCTTCCTGTTCCAAAATGTAGGGCATGTTTTGCTGACGGAATGCGCCGTTGTGAAACCAGTCGTCGCCCATCCAGCCATCGACCATGGGATTCATTGGCACCGAAACTTTCAACGCAGGATGAGGATTGATCAGTGCCATTAGCGGCAGAAAGCCGTCGTAGGAAATTCCAAGTATTCCGACCTTGCCATTGCTCTCGGGAATATTCTTCACCAGCCAGTCGATAGTGTCGTAAGTGTCGGTAGCGTGATCGACTGGGGTGGGATTGAGTGGCCCATGCAGCGGGCGATTCATCACGTAATCACCCTCGGAGTTGTACTTACCCCGCACGTCCTGCACCACACGAATGTACCCGCCCTTGACGATCACTTCGGTTGCGTTGTCGTATCCCCAAAGCTCGGGACCCAAATGAGAGCTTGCGCTGTGGCTGGTCAGCGCGTCGGCGTCATATGGAGTGCGGGTAAGCAGAATGGGCGCATGATTTGCGCCTTTTGGGACAAGGATGACCGTGTGCAACCTAACCCCGTCGCGCATGGGAATCATCTCGACGCGGCGAGTGTAATCCCAAGTAGATGAACTGGGCTGGAAGTGTTCCGGAGTTTCGCTGGGATAATCACGATATTTTGGCTGTGCGGATTGCGCCAAGGAAAGGCCGCACAATGCAGTGACTACGAAGAGAGACCAGATGAAAGCGCAAGGACGGCGGACGAGTCTCATGAAACCTCGCGTACAAAAGTGATTTTGGAAACGAGGAATTATAGATGACGCGGACGTTTGGCGTTTACCATCTTCTTTGAAAACAGGGACGGTCTAGTGCGTCACCTTCATGGCCGCATCCTTCACGCCGACGTCGCAGGTGGGGTTCTGAAGACACTTGCGAAAACTGGGGACGACTAGGGCCTGCTCCACCGAAAGGTCGTTGAGTTTGGCCAGCACTTGCTCGGTATGGCGTGCGCCGGAAATATATCCGGTCATACGGTAGGCAGTCGCCAGGCGTTGCAGAGAAAGCGGGTTGTTGCCGTCCTCCTCGAGATGCGCAATTGCTTCTGTGTATTTGTGTTCGTACGATAAGTGCGCGCCAAGCGCCCCATTAAACGCAGAGTCAATGATTTTGTCGTCTGAGTTCAGCGCCAGTTGCGCGAGTTTTGCCACGGAAGAATCTACCATTACGGAATCGCCCGCCTTAATTGCCACTTCCACCCGGGTGCGTAGAATCTGAGCCGCCTCCTGGTGAGCATGAATTGCGGAGACATTATGACCTTCGCGCACGGCGCTCTCGGCTTTGGCTAATAATTCTAGTGCGCGATCAGTCTTTGTCTGGTACATCGCCATTTGCCTGTATGTTTCGGCTTCTGCCTGACACAAGTGCATGCTATGCGAATATTCGGCAAGTGACTGGAAGGCCTTATCGGCCCCAACTATATCGGATTCATAGATGTAAGTGGTCGCCTGGTGCGTCATCCAGCGGATTCGATCCAGCTCGCCCAGGGAAGAAAATTTCTTGAACGCAGCGTCGTATTCCTGGCGAGCGCGGCCCTCGTCGCCCATCAGCAGATACGTGTCTGCAATCCCAAACTGTGACGAGTAGAACTGCGGATTAATCCTCAGCGCGACGCGATAATGGTCAATAGCAACGGCGTAATAGCCCGCCATACGTAAAATTTCGGCATAGGAATCTTGCGGATTGGGATCCTTAGGCAGCAAGGAGACGAACTTGTCCATCAGCGAAAATGCCTTGCTGAATTGCCGCATATTGGCATAGGTGTAGGCAGCATTGTTGACCAAACCCGGCGAATTGGTGAGTCCGGAGTTCTCATAAATAGCTGCCGCACGTTCGTATTGAGTCTGCTCCATCAGCCACGAAGTCGCCAGAAACACCAGCCAGCGATCGTGTGGATATTGGTGCAGCACTTCGTTCATGCTGGTGATGGCTGGAATTAATTTGTGGTCGGCCGCGTTCTGAAACCACTCGATTACGACCTGCTCCGAAGCGTTAGCGTATCCACGATTCGCAAAAGCCTGTTTCTGTTCGCTGACTTGCTCGGCGGGTTCGAGGCTGATCTGTGCCAGAATTTCGTGTCCCATCGCGAACTCGGGTTCGATCTTCACTGCTTTACGCATGACTTCGATGGCCTTAAACTGCTCGCCCTGATCGGAATCCAGAACCCACGCCTCATTCAGCAACTGAGAAACGCGGGCAGATTTCACGCTTAGCGGCATGTCACCGCCCTGCTGGATTTTCTGGGCGGATGCACTCAGCAAAAACAACAAGCTGGCAACAAGGACAGTCGAGAACGATTTCATTGCTAGTTTCCTCGCAGCAAGTACCCCTGTTCGACGGGGAGCTTTCCATTAATCTTGACCACGTTCACATCCTTGGTCAGTGAATACAGGTCCACAATTCCGACTGCGCCACGATTGGTGGAGACGAAGCGAAGAACAGCATCGTCCGAGTTCGCCACAATGATGGAGGGTTTATGAGCTTCGATGAACGATTGTGCCTGGGCAGCGGTCATGTTGAATATCTTGCGCAATACCAGTTCCATGTCTGACGATGCCGGGTCGCGGACAACAATGATGACGGGTTTACCATCAGCCCAAGTGTGAGTGTGCGCGTTGAAAAGCTTGATCAGTTCGGCGGCGGTGAGATTGGTGGTCGGGTTTGCAGTATCAGTGACAACAGCCAATTGTTTTGCCTGCACCAGGCATGGGGCGGCGATAACCAACCCAAAAAGGAGCAATTTGCGCCAACATAACATCGGTTAGATATTGTGACTTGCGCGAGTAATTCAGGAAAAGATAACCAACGTAATGTGGACCATATGCGATTGCGGACATTTGCGGACTAACGAAAACAGGTCTTTAACCGCAAAGAACGCAGAGAAAATCCGCAGAGCACGCAGGGAAAATCAATTGAAGCGCTATCTTTACGCCTCTAGGCTCGTAGACTCTTTTCCGGGGATTGTACTTCTCTGCGCTCTCAGCGGCCCTTCTCAGAGTTCTCTGCGGTTAAAAGCTTTTGGCGAGCGTTAGCCAAACTAGGTCTTACACATTAGAATGAAAAGACGATCCAGGCCTGCAATTTAATGTGAAAAATCCTGCATCGAATGACGAATGGGTGCAATCCAACCAAAGGTAAGCGAACCGGTCAGTGATGAACTGTTACTGGTGCAACGCGCGAAAGGCGGCGACGTCAGCGCGTTTGAAGAACTTGTCCGGCGTTATGACCGGAACGTTTTTCGCATTGCACAGCACATCACGCAGAACCGGGAGGACGCGGAAGACGTTGTTCAAGACGCCTTTTTAAAGGCGTACAACAATCTGGCGCAGTTCCAGGGGCAGTCGAAGTTTTATACCTGGCTGGTGCGGATTGCGGTCAATGAAGCGCTGATGAAGTTGCGGCGCCGTCGCCCCGAACGCACGATTTCGCTGGATGAAGAAGTAAAGACGGAAGACGATTCAGTTCCTCGCGAAGTCGCGGACTGGTCGCCCAATCCGGAGCAGCAGTACACGCAAGCTGAATTGCGGGACATTTTAGACCGGACGATCCACGGACTGCCGGCGACATTCCGTACGGTGTTTGTGTTGCGGGACGTTGAAGGTCTTTCGACGGAAGAGACAGCTGAAGCGCTGGATTTAAGCGTGCCGGCGGTGAAGTCGAGGTTGTTGCGGGCACGGTTGCAATTGCGCGAGCGGCTGAACAAATATTTTCAGAAGAGAGAGAGGTCGAATGGATCGCAGTCAAAACCAAGCAGTGGAGATGGAACACAGTGAAATGCTCTGAGTTTCTCCACGAACTGACCGACTACCTGGACGGCGTCATCGACGCCGGTACAAAAGCCGAACTTGATGAGCACCTGGCTTGGTGCCATAACTGCTATGTAGTCTGCGATACCACCAAGAAGACCATCGAAATCTACCGCGATTCCAAGCTTTACGAACTCCCCGAAGACCTCGAAACCAAGCTCAGATCAGCCATAGCCAGCCGTTGCAAGTCCCACAAAAAAACTGGCCCAGAAGGCTCGGCCCGGTAAATCCTTTCAATTCCCAGAGTTGCACAAGTCGCAATTTTGCTTAGTCACCGACGAACCCTTTCCAGAGAAGCCGAATCTAAGTAGCTGAATGCCACTTCGTCGGGCTTCCCAGCCTTCGCGGCATTCTGTGGGAGGTAGAGGGATGTTTGCTCGAGTCGTCGATGTGCTCTTCGGCTGCTGGCACCACCGCTACAGTTTTCCTATCACTATAAAAAAAGGGGCGCGTAGCCGCGCCGCATTCGCGACCGGGACATACGTCGTATGTCTGGACTGCGGGAAAGAGCTTCCGTACGATTGGAAGCAAATGAAAGTTGTGAGCGCACAACCTGACCGATCAGCCGTCAGGTCACTTGCGACAAAAGAAGCAGCATAAAGTCTCCTGCTGCTGCAATGAAAACGGCGGGCTTCGGGGCCCGCCGTTCTTTTTTTGCTTTTCCTTCGTGAACCTTAGTGTCCTTCGTGGTTCATGCCTTTAAAAATCAATAACCACAAAGGACACGAAGGTTCACGAAGGAAACAATAGCTAGTTGTTATCGTCCGGGCGCCGCTTCAAGGTTGGACGGCCATCGTCTGAAGTCTTGTCGTCACTTCCGTTCTTATCAGTGGAAGAGGCGCGCCGCAGAGATGGCTTCTTGCCATCTTTTTCGTCATTGAGTTTGTGACGATTCTCGATTGCCGCCAAACGGGATTTGACATCGTCGAACTCAGAGGTCGTGACCACATATTCAGACTTGGGCGGAAGTATCTTGGCGATCTCGGCCTGCGAGGCCTGAATGCGATCGGGCGTCTGCGGATGAGTCTCGAAGGCCTTCGAAATTGTGCCTGGCTTCTTCTTTTCCTGCGCCTGCACTTTTTCAAAGAACGATATGAAGGCTTGAGGGTCGTAGCCAGCCTTGTACATGTATTGCACGCCAAGGTAGTCGGCCTGAGCTTCAAATCCACGCGAGAACTTGAGGAAGGTTAACGGCACCGCGAGCCCGGCGCCTTCGTAGGCGGCGTAGCCGATCGGGCCACCCATAAAGATCAATGGAATGGTCATCATCTGCATGAGGTTGGCACGGGTATTTTCGCGGGCCGCGTGGCAGGCGGCAACGTGTCCAATCTCGTGCGCCATCACACCGGCAAGTTCGGCTTCTTCATCGGCGGCCAGAATCAGGCCCGAGTTTACATAGAAAAATCCGCCGGGGAGCGCGAAGGCGTTGATGTCGTCGGAGTCAATGACCTTGATGGTGAATGGCACCTGCGAATCAGAATTGCGGACGATATTCTGCCCCAACCGGTTGATGTATTCGGAGACCACCGGGTCATTGATAATCTTTGACTGCGTCTCAACCTGCATTGACACCTGCTTGCCGAGCGCGATTTGCCGCTCCAGGCTGTACCAGTTCCCCATGCCGCGGGCGCAGCCGACATTGCGGTTGCCAATAGCGTCAATGTCATTTATGCCGCCGTCGTGCACGACCTTGGTGGCGGATGGCTCGGCCGGAGTGGGCGCGGTTTTGGCAGTGGTTGACGACGACTGGTCTGCATTTTTATTTTTGTCAGCCGCGAAGGACGGCGAGGTAAGGCAAACCGCTACTACGAAAGCCGCGGTGAGTGATAGCAAGTTTTTCATAAGCATCTCCGGATTCGCCCAGGCCTATGACCCTTGTCTGTAATTATAGTCCTGGGTGCGCAGGAATCGGGTAGGCAGAAAACCCCCATGATTCGCTACTACATTGGACGCAGCTTCCCCTCGCAAAGTTACCCGCCTGCTGCCAGAAGTGACACTTTCACCGTTCGGCTACGCCATTCAGCCTCAGCAAGTTGCAAAAGCTGAGCGCATACGAGAACATACTCGTTTGCCCACAATCACTTAATGTCATAAGGAAGATGCCCTCAATGGCTGCACGCCCAAAGCCCGCTTCGAACAAGAGCAATATCTCGGAAATCCAGCCCGCCAAGGGCAAACTCGGGATCATGATCCCCGGCATGGGAGCCGTGGCGACCACCTTTGTTGCCGGGGTCGAGGCCATCCGCAAAGGTTTGGCCAGCCCCATCGGCTCGCTCACCCAGATGGGAACTATTCGCCTGGGCAAGCGCACCGACGGCCGGTCTCCGCTGATCAAGGAATTCATGCCGCTGGCTTCCCTTCCCGATCTCGTCTTTACCGGGTGGGACCCGTTTGACGACGATATGTACACAGCCGCGCGAAAGGCTGGAGTGCTGGAGCGCGAACTGCTGGATCAGGTGAAGCCTTTTCTGAGTTCCGTTAAGCCACGGCCTGCGGTTTTCGATCGCAATTATGTAAAGAAGCTCGATGGTCATCACGTAAAAAAGGGCAAGAACAAGATGGACCTGGCGGAGCAGGTCCGGGCGGATATCCGCGATTTCAAAAAGACTTCAGGTGCTTCGCGATTGATCACCATCTGGTGCGGATCGACGGAAATTTTCCTTAAGCCAACCTCGGCGCACCAGTCAGTTAAAGCGTTCGAGAAGGCCATGCAGTCGAACGATGAAGCCATTGCTCCATCGATGATTTACGCCTACGCGTCGTTGATGGAAGGCGTGCCATTTGCCAATGGCGCGCCGAATCTGACGGTTGATTTGCCAGTGATGCTGGAGCTTTCGCGCAAAAACGAAGCCCCGATCTGCGGCAAGGATTTCAAGACCGGCCAGACGCTGATGAAGACGATTCTGGCGCCGGGATTCAAAGCGCGCCTACTGGGGCTTAACGGCTGGTTCTCTACCAACATTTTGGGTAATCGCGACGGCGAAGTTCTGGACGACCCGCAATCATTCAAGACCAAGGAAGAATCGAAGCTTTCAGTTCTGGAGCACATTCTGCAGCCGGAGTTGTATCCGAATCTCTACGGCAAGATGAGCCACGTGGTGCGCATCAATTACTATCCCCCTCGCGGCGACAACAAAGAGGGCTGGGACAACATCGATATTTTCGGCTGGTTGGGATATCCCATGCAGATCAAAGTCGATTTCCTCTGCCGCGATTCGATTCTGGCAGCCCCGATCGTGCTCGACCTGGTTCTCTTCCTCGACCTGGCGAAGCGCACCTCAAACCTGCGAGGCATCGGAATCCAGGAGTGGCTAAGCTTCTACTTCAAATCGCCCATGACCGTGCCGGGCCTGTATCCCGAGCACGATTTATTTATCCAGTTGATGAAGTTGAAAAATACATTGCGGCATTTGAAGGGCGAGGAACTCATTACGCATTTGGGGTTGGAGTACTACGACTGAAATGGCTGTGTGGCGCGGGCGCCCCCGCCCGCGAGTCCATCACCAATTGGGATACTTCGCCCGAACCTGCTCATAGCGCGGCGAAGTCGTACCGTGATTCTTGTGATAGTTGAGAATTTGCCGTTCGCGGCCTGTTGGCCAGTTCTGGCCACGCTCTACCCGCTGCGGCATGTGGGATTCCACTTCACCAAGATTTTTTATCCGATCGCGAGAGAGCGTGATCTTTCTTCCCGTCGGGACAACCTGCGCAACAATGTGGTTCTTCTTGCGCACCAGTGAATCGCGTTCGGCCGAGAAATTCCGATCCTGCCCGACAAAATTCACGTAGCGAATCGAGACAGGGTGTTCAGGAACAAAGTCACCGCGAGTGGGTACGGATGTGTAACGCCGCACCAGACGTCCCCCAAATGCTAGGCCGGAATCAAAATTTTGGCAGCTCTGGTTCTTGCAGTGGATGAGCTCGTCACTCGTCTTGATCGCGCCGGCGCTCCCGCAGTTCGGGCACTCAATTTTCTCTCCGCGAGAAAACAAACTCCTTATCAGGTCGAGCAATCCCATAATCTTTCCTACCAATTCCAGAGCGCTCAAGGGGACGGTTTTATAAACGACGATCCGCTTTAGCGGCTATCGTATTCCATCACACCCATGTACAGGCGGCCGCCCTCTCCCACGGGCTTTTCAATGGCCGCTGCTTCTGGGCACGGAGAGAAATCGGCTGCTCCGCACGAGGCGCGCATCCGACTAGCAACCGTCCCCTTGAACGCTCTGTCTGCTTTTTGTTGCTGCCAAATAAAAAACGGACTGTCTATCTTTCGGTGCAAAATCAATCGCTGCCGGTGCACCAGAGATGGCAGGCCAAGCTGGCGAAGTTCCTGATAAGTGATTTTCGCAAAGTGACCTCTCTTGTGACCTCCAAAGACCAGGCTGAGAATCTCCTCGGCAAGCCAGCGATCCAACAATCGTAACTGCGAGCTTTCATTTATGTGTTTGAGGTAGTAATCCAGAATCGCAACATTACGCACGCCGCGGTCGATGGTTTGGCACGCGATTGCGATCAGCGTTCGAGCACGCTCGCGTGGATCGGCCAATTTCTTCCAGCGACGCCGGCTCCGGCGAAAGGCAAAGCGAAACAGATTCTGAATCTTGCGCTGTTTGTCGCGCGATAACGACACCGACCCAGCACAACCAAACTGCAAACCCAAATGGCGAAACGCGATCACTCGCCGAAAAGGCAAATCGTCGTTCGCTGCCGACCCTGTCAACACCAGATCTGCCCGGTGACTCGCCTTAGTCGTGAGCCGGAGTTCGTTCAAGGTCTGACGCATCCGCTCCTCGGCAACCAGCACCGCTTCCCGATTTGCCGAGCAAATGAGAATGTCGTCCGCATAACGAAAGTAGTGAACATCAGGCACGCTCTCGATCTGGCGATCAAGCCCCGTCAAATACACGTTGGCAAATACGCACGCGCTGGCGCACCCAAATGGGACGCCAATCGCAGCGCGGTGCGAACCGCTCTCATCCTGATATTCAAAACGAACGCGCTCGGAAACGAGCTTAAACAAATAGTCATCCGGCGCAATGTGGTTCTCAAGCAGGCGCAGGAGAATCTCGTGGTCAATCGACGCAAAATAATCTGAGATGTCCCGCTTGACCACGTAAACCGGAGACCGCGCGGAGCCCAGCAGCGATCTTATTCGCGACTGACAACGATCCAATCCGAAGGTGTTATCTCGATAGGCATACGAAGAAGCCGAGAACCAGTGGTGCAAGCGAGCGTTCAGCAAACGATAGATCAGCAGATCGACAATTCGTTCCTCCCAAGGAGGAATGTAGAGCGTTCGGCGCTTGCCATTGAAGTTGTACTTCAAGCCTACCGACGCGCGAAAGTGAAACCGTTCAGATCGCAGTTGCTGATGAATGGCAGCTAAGCCGTTAAGTCCATGCGCCGCCAAGTCGTACAAGGTTTTGCCATCAGCGGACACGTTGAGCGCCTTGCGCCACTGAAACAGCGGCTTGGTATAAACCCGGATGGCCGCTTTGTAAAGTTCAGCTTCGCGATACACATCTCGCCAACGGAGAAGCGGGGCACCGTCGTTACTGAATTTCCCTGACACGAGTGCACAGCAATTTACTCTGAAATCGACGGCGGAGCAAGTTGGCGGAGGAACTGATCACCCGTCTGAGTTGAGGTACGACTGAGCTTTGAAAGATTGTGGAGCCGGGCGCCCGCGGCAAATACTTTCGGAACTTCCCTAACCTAATCCTGACCTCGAAGCTATTGACTCCGCAGTCAGCCGGTTCAGCCCAGCGTCGTCATTTCGAAAACAAAATTCCCACAACAAACATTGCGAGCACGACTAGAAGGCCGCAGCTGATCAGCAGGGCCTTGTCTTTTACTCGACCCCATCCCTGATGACGAGCGGGCCGTGGAAAAATTCCCGAAGCCCCTCCCTCGATAATCACTTCTTCTGTCAGCCGCGCGATGCTCGGATACAAACGATCACCCGCCCATTCAAGTGAGTCGCCAAACGATTTAGCACTGGGACAGTGTTCATTCTTTTCCTTTAGCAGGATTTCACGAATGAGGCTTTTTGACTTCTCTCGCAAATCGGACGGAATGGAACATTCAGTGGAGAGAATTTTCTTTTCTTCGGAATTCAAAGACAATCCGCTTACGTTGGCCTCCGCAGAAAGCATGTCCACCATGTTTTCGATTGCTTCATTCTGATCGCGAAAGGGGCTCTGGCGAATCCAGTTCATCAGCTTTAGTTCTGGTCAATTTTGAAGGAACGAAACCAAGTCTTCTCGACTGAAACCCGCTTCCCTGAGCAGGGACATCAGCGTGCCTTTTGGTATATCACGATTGTGCTTAGGAACGACGGCGCGGCGACGCCCGGTCGGGTGGTAGTAGATGAAGTGGCTCCCCGACGCGTGATCCAGGATAAAGCCATGCTGTTCTAGAAAATGACTTCACGTGGCCTAATGGCCGGAAGCCGGGGCATATTCGAGGTCCAAGGAAGTAACCAGCGTTTCGTCGTCGCTCGGAATGGGTTCTTTGTGTTTCTTCAGGCTTGTGATGTATCCGGTTACAGCATCTTTCGCCATCTGGCGGGCTTCTTGGAGTGTTCGTCCATAAGTCACGCAACCGGGTAGCGCCGGGACGACAGCCGTAAAACCGCCTTCTGGCTCTGGTCTGAGAATAACGTTGTAGCGATATCTGGCTTTGGCCATCTCTACGGCGATTCTATCCGGCCTCGTTAGGTCGGTCAAAGAATAACAGGACGTACATTCACTTCCGGAACTTCCCCACCCCGATCCTAATTTCGAATGTATTGACTCCGGGATTCAGCCGGCTCAACCCAGCGTCCGAAATATGCAGATACCGTCCTTCTAACGTCCACGCGAATCTGTCGCGAAGATAATGGAAACCCAGTGCTGCCGAAGGCGTGAAGTTCACGCTTGAGGTACCGGCCGGCACATCGTGCGTGGTGAATAACAAGCCTCCGCTGAGTTCGGCATATGGAACCACGTGTCCATGCCGTTCGAAATTCCACTTCAAGTTCAGTGGGTTCACGCCGATGCCGTAGGCAGTATTGCGCGGCTGAAAAATCACATATATCGGCACCGCATCGATTGCATATTCGAAGCGACCTCTCAAAAAGCTGGGGCCGTGAGAGTCGAGCAAAACCCAGCCGTAGCGCAGGCCAGCATCGAAGATTCCGGTATTGCCGCGGCCGCCTGAAACCGAATGTCCGCCGGTCGTCCAGACCTGAATTT
>Ga0157372_10002257_pt1 | contig 20891 bp, 20 predicted proteins | sample C55metaG_FD_115307 | JGI IMG/M metagenome (GOLD analysis project Ga0157372, IMG submission 115307) | Corn rhizosphere microbial communities from Kellogg Biological Station, Michigan, USA - C5-5 metaG | ecosystem: Host-associated > Plants > Roots > Rhizosphere > Soil | place: USA: Michigan... | reverse complement strand
GTCCTCGTGCGTGTGGATGCTCGCCCGCGCGATGTACCACGGCCGGTTCAGTGCATGCTCGGCGGGTTCGCCCGTGAAGTATGTCGGGATGGCGGTGAGCGCGGCGATGGTGAGCGTCGCCGTCGCGTAGAGCCACACCCCGCGCCGACCGCGCAGGGTACCGAGCAGCGCGGCCAGGGTCCCCATCATCACGAGGATGACGGGGAAGTGGTTGATCATGATGTGGATGTGTGGCCAGTCCGGCCGCATCGACAAAAAGTTCATGGTCGGGTCTTCAGGTCATGTTGCGGGTGGGCGTTGCGAGATTCAGGCCGCGCCCGCTATCTGGTGACGCCGGGCACGTCGTCGGAGCCATCGCGCTTCCTGGCGGGCCGCGCGCCAGGTGGCGCGCGTCACGAGGCCCAGGGGTGATCCCTGGGCGAATGCCGCGGCGATCGCCCAGAGCGCGCGCGGGGAAAAGTGCGCCGTGTCCGAGAGGGCGACGATCTCTTCCCACGCATCGGGCGCGAACTTCGCCTTGAACCGGTCCAGTCCCTCGAAGTTGTAGAAGCGGCGCCCGTGTGCGCGCACCCACTTGAGCACGAGCCGGAGCCAGCGCGGCATTCGCTGGCTGTCGAACCTTGAATGACGCGAGAGCGGCGACAACCCGAGCGTGACGTACTGCGCTCCATCCACGGCGACCGCGCGCATCGCCGCATCGAGCAGCAGTTCGGCTGTGCCATTCGGTGCCGCATGACCACGAATGATCTGCTCCACCAGCCATCCGTGGCGCGCCGGAATCGGTGACGCGAGGAGGAACCCCACGACCTCCCCATCGCGCTCGCCGACGAACAGCCGCCTGTCCTCGAGACGCCCGAGCGTCTCCGGCTCGATGAGGAAGTGCAGGGGCGGCAGCCGCCGGTCGGCGAGCCACTCGGTGAGGCAGCGGCGCACGTCCGGATTGGTCGCGCCGCGCGTGGCGTCCCATTCGGTGACGATGACGTGCTTGTTGCGCGCGCGATTGAGCTGGGCTCGCAGTGACGCGCGCGACGCGACGATGGCCGGCCATCCGGACGGATCCCAGCTTGGCTGGGCGCCGAGGCTGGCGACGCTCCACTTTCCGGTGGGCATGAGCAGGCTCTCCAGACGCGAGCCGGCACCGAAGTAGCAGACATGCTCGCCCGCGGCCGCCGCGCTGGCGCCGAACTCGTTCACCACGGCCGGCAGCCGCTCCGCGCTGCAGACCGGCGCGCCCGCCACCACCCGCGTTCCCGCCTGGCTGACGAACCCGATGACCGCGTCACCGAGGCGTGAGAACCAGTGCTCGATCCCCGGGTTGAGGATCTGGTACGCCGTGGCGTTCCAGCCGTAGGCGAGGATCAGCTCGCGCGCCCGGACGGGATCGGCGTGTGCGCTCACGGCGTTGGCGTCTGACGGAGCGCCGAATAGGTTGCAGCCATGACCGTCAAATTATCTCGCGCGCGGACGACGCGCCCCGGCGCGTGAGCGCCCAGACCCTGGACATGCTGGAGACGCCGGCCGCGGTGGTGGACCTCGGCCGCATGGAGCGCAATCTCCAGCGCGCCGCCGAGTACACCTCGCAGCACGGTCTCGCGCTCCGGCCGCACGTCAAGACGCACAAGTCGCCGCTCATCGCCGCCGAGCAGCTTCGTCTGGGTGCCGTCGGGCTTACCTGCGCGACGCCGATGGAGGCCGAGGTGATGTCGCAGGTCTGCTCCGACCTGCTGGTCGCCTACCCGCCCGTCGGGGCGACGCGCGCGGCACGCATCGCGCGGCTCGCCGAACGGGCGAAGGTCACCGTCGCGCTCGATTCCGAGCGCGCCATCGTCGACATCGCCGCGGCAGCCAGGGAGGCCGGCGTCACGGTCGGCGTGTATGTGGAGCTCGACCTCGGCATGCATCGCGTCGGGGTTCCCGATGCTGCCGGTGCCGTCGCCCTGGCGCGTCGCGTGATCGCCGACCCGACGCTCGAGTATCGCGGGCTCGCGTTCTATCCGGGACATGTGCGCGAGGCCGTGAGCGATCAGGATGCCGCGTTGCGCACGCTGAGTGAGTCGCTCGGCGCCGCGCTCGACGAGCTTGCGCGGGCCGACGTGATGCCGAAGGTCGTGAGCGGCGGATCCACGCCGACGCTCTGGCGGTCGCACGAGATCAAGGGCGTGACGGAGATCCGGCCGGGCACGTACGTCTTCAACGACCGCACCACGGCAGCGGTTGGAGCATGCGAGCGGGACGACTGTGCGCTCACCGTCCTGGCGACGGTGGTCTCCACCGCCGTCCCCGGGCAGGCGGTGATCGACGCCGGCACCAAGGCGCTGGGCCGCGAGCCGATGCGCGGGGTCGAGGGAGAAGGATTCGGCGCGCTGCGCGACCGCCCGGAAGTCGTCGTGGCGCGGATGTCGGAGGAGCATGGCATCCTCGATCTCGCGCGCACTGACTGGCGTCCGCGCGTGGGCGATCGAGTGCGCGTGATTCCAAATCATGTCTGCATCGTCGTCCACCTCAACGACCTGATCTACGGAGTGCGTGGCGCGAGCGTGGAGCGCAGCTGGCGCGTGGAGGCGCGTGGACGGGGACAGCTCGAGATCGCGTCGGCATAGCCCCTGCGAATGCAGGGCCAGACGCCAACCCGGAGCGCATGAGATTCGTCATCGCCACTCTCCATTTTTCGGGGCTCGGCTTCGCGCTCCGGTTGCAGGATGAAGGGCACGAGGTACTGCTCGCCGCTGCCGGCACCGCCGATCGCCGGCTCGAGGAGCGGTACAGCCGGGTCGGCGAGGGCCTCGTGCCCCGCATGTCGCTGGCCGACGTCATGAAGCAGCGTGGCGATTGGCGGGACGCGATCTGGATCTGGGACGAGAATCATTCCGTGCCGGAGAACGAGGCGCTGCGCAGGGAAGGGTTCAAGGTTCTTGGCGGCGGCAGCTACGCCAATCGGATGGAGCACGATCGCGACGCGTGTCTCCGACTGATGGGTGAGCGCGGGCTCGCGCCGCCGCCGTCCTTCGCGTTCACCGGCACCGGCGACGCGCTGCGGTTCCTCGACGAGCATGTCGCGACCGCATACGTCTACAAGCCTGACCAGGGCGAGCCGCACGACACCTGGCTGCCGCAGAGCGCCGATGGCGCCGAGGCGAATCGTGAGTTGCGCCAGCACCTGCGCACGCTGGACCGCGAGGGCGCCTTCGTGCTCCAGGAGCGCAAGGACGGCGTGGAGACCAACGTCGAAGTGTGGTTCGTGCGTGGCGAGCCGGTCTTCGCCTTCATGACGCTGGAGTCGAAGCACAAGCTCACCGGCGATCTCGGTGACCTCGTCGGATGCGGGTTCGACTTCGCGTTCGTGGTGCCGCTGGAATGCCGCGCCGTGCAGGAGACCGTCGGCCGGTTGTTCGACCACTACCGCGAGATGTGCTACACCGGGTTCGGCGATGCGAACTTCATCGTCGCGCGGGACGGCTTGTGGTTCTTCGAGAAGTGCGAGCGCTTCGGCTACAACGCCCATCCGAACCTCTTCTGGAACCTCAACCGGGCGCCGCTGGGCGAGACGTTCGGCGCGTTGCTCGACGGCAGCTTCGTCCCCGACTTCGCGCCCGGCTTCGGCGCGTCCGTCACGATGTACATGGATCACCCGGCGCCGGGAAAGGCCGTACACTTTCCCGAGACGGTCGCCGACCGGCTCTACCTGCTCGACGTCTACCGCGAGAACGGCCAGCTCCTCACCGCCGGCTACTATGGCGAGGCCGTGCTGTTCGCCTGCGGCTTCGGCTACACGATTCCCACGGCATGGGAAGCCACGATGGACGTCGCGTCGAAAGTCCACTTCCCGGGACGCTCCTACCGCCTGGACGGCGCCGGCACCGACTTCCCCTCCTCGCCACTGCGGCGCTATGAAGCGCTCACGGCCATGGGCTACCTCTAGCCGGTGCGGCAGTGCCCCTTTGAGTTGAGTGCGTGCGCGGGCATCTTTCCGAACGAGTCACAGCACGATGCACATGGCGCTCTCTCCGCGATCCACGATGTCCCAGACCCGCCGAACCATCCGAGACACCGACGCGACGCCGCGCGAGCCGCTCCTCGAAGTGCGTGCGCGCGCCGACGCGTTGTACCGCGCCGCCGTGGAGTGCTGCCGGCAGCACGATCGCGCCGCCAGGCTCCACCGCGACAGCGAGCCGGAGCTCGAACATCAACATGTCGACGCCTTGTGCGCGGTCTGCGATGACTCGCTGCGCGAAATGGCGGAGGCGTATGCCGAGGCCGCGGCCGACCTGCATCCGGAACGGGACGAGCCGTGGTGGCACAAGGCGAACTCGCTCTGGCATGCGTCGCGCGAGTACTCTCGCCGCCACGCCGGCTGCGAGGCGATGAGCCGCAAGGTCTCCAGCAACCACAAGCCGCAGCAGCTCGCCGGCATGCAGATGGAATACGAGCTCCTCGCCTCGGCGATGCTCGCCATGCGCCAGGCCGCCGATGCGTACTGCCGCACCCGTCCCGAGCTGGCGTAAGCCGGCCGCATGCGCTCCTTTGTCGACGACGCCGGCACGGCGTGGCAGGTGACGTTGGGCAAGGAGTCGTGGGGCACGCTCGTGCTGCTGTTCACGCCCGCAACGGGCGGCGAGGCGCGGACGAGCATCCTCGCCGCCGAAACCATGTTCGATGCGAGCGCCGAGCTGGACGCGCTCGATGACGATGCCCTGCGCGAGCGACTGCGCGACAGCCGCCCGTGGACCTAGCCCCTCACGATTCTCATGCCGCCGAAGACGACGCACCGCAGCACCCGCTCGAAGAGCTCGAAGAACTCGAAGAACGCGAAGACGTCGACGCAGTCGAGGAGTTCGAAGAACTCCCGGGCTGCGAAGCGACCGGGCACGAAGTCCGACGCCGCGGCGCGCACGAAGCGCGCGTCTGCGAAGCGGTCCGCGGCGAGGCGCGGCATCCAGGCGCGATATCCGTGGAAGGAGGAGCCGAATCCGTACCTCGAGATTCGCGAGTCCGCGATCCAGGGCCGCGGCGCCTTTGCCACCCGCAACATCCGCAAGGGCACGCGCATCATCGAGTACCTCGGTCAGCGCATCTCCTGGCGCACCGCGGACAAGCGCTACGACGACGAGAAGATGGGGCGGCATCACACCTTCCTGTTCACAGTGGATGATCGCATCTGCATCGACGGCGCGGTGAACGGCAACGAGGCGCGGTTCCTCAATCACTCGTGCGACGGCAACTGCGAGGCGATCACCGACCGGAAGCGCATCTTCATCGAGGCGCGGCGCAACATCAGGGCCGGTGACGAGCTGCTCTACGACTACCAGTACGAGCGCACGGACGATCACACCGAGGAGGACGAGAAGTTCTACGCCTGCCGCTGTGGCGCGGCGAAGTGCCGCGGCACCATCCTCGCGCCGAAGCAGGCGGACGCGTGAACGCCCACGCCGCGCCGGTTGCTGCCGCGCTGCGCGCGCTGCTCCAGGGCGTGGTGGATTACGCCGGGCTCTTCCCGCCGGCTTCGCTGTCCATGCCTGACGCCGTGGCGGAGTTTGCCCGGCAGCGTCGCTCGCCGGACGCGTGGATGCTTGGTCGATTCGTGCTTCCGGTGGCGCGGTTGAGGGAGCTCGCGGCAGCATCCGCTGCCCAACTGCAGGCGGAGCGTGAACCGTGGTCACTCAGCGCGCTCGTGAGCGCCGATCCGGCTGGCGACGTCCAGACGCTGCGCGCCTTCAACGCGGCGCACGAGGGCCGGCTCGTCGTGGAGTCGGTGGAGCTCGCCGCGGCGACGGTGGAGGCGATCGACTGGGCCCTCTCGCAGCTCGGCGGCGCGTTCGAGTGCTTCGTCGAGATCCCGCTCGATCCCGATCCGCGCCCGCTCGTCGAGGCGATTGGGCGCCACGGCGCTCGCGCCAAGGCGCGCACGGGCGGCGTTTCCGCCGACGCGTTCCCGCCCGCCGACATGCTCGCGCGCTTCATCGCCACGTGCGCGGAGTTGCACGTCGCGTTCAAGGCGACCGCCGGCCTCCACCATCCGCTGCGCAGTGAGCAGCGCCTGACCTACGAACGCGACGCCACGTCGGCGACGATGTTCGGCTTCCTGAACGTGTTCGCTGCCGCCGCGCTCGCGGGCGCCGGAGCGGACAGGGCGACCCTCGTCAGGCTGCTCGAGGAGCGCGATCCCGCCGCCTTCGCCTTCGACCGGGACGGCCTGCGCTGGCGCGATCAGCGCGTCGATGTCGGACAGCTCGCCGACACCCGTCACGATCTCGCGCTCTCGTTCGGCTCGTGCTCCTTCCGCGAGCCCGTCACCGACCTTCAGCGGCTCGGACTCCTGTGAGCACTCGCCTCGACGACACGCATCGCGCCGATCTCCGCTCCTGGGTGGAGGCGGCGAACGACGCGAACGCGGATTTTCCGATCCAGAACCTTCCGCTCGGGATGTTCCGCGCGCCCGGCCGCGACACGAGGCCCGGCGTGGCGATCGGGACGATGATCCTCGACCTGGTGGCAACGCGCGACGCCGCCCTGCTGGACGGCGAAAACGCCTCCATGGTCGAGGCGTGCGTGCAGGCGCGTGCCCTCAACCCGCTGCTTGAGGCCGGCCGGAGCGCGATGACTCGCCTTCGCACCGCGCTCAGTGTATTGCTCCGCGCGGATTCGCCCGACTCCACGCGCGCGAAGGCGAACGCCGGAAATCTGCTCGTGGCCATCGACGAGGCCACGCTCCTGCTGCCGGCGAGCGTCGGCGACTACACCGACTTCTACGCATCCATTCATCACGCGACGAATGTCGGGAGCATGTTCCGGCCGGATAATCCGCTGCTGCCCAACTACAAGTGGGTGCCCATCGGCTATCATGGTCGCGCGTCGTCACTCGTGCCGAGCGGGACGCCGGTGATGCGACCGTGGGGACAGACGCGCGACGATGCCGCCGCACCGCCATCGTTCGGCCCCAGCCGCCGACTCGACTACGAGCTGGAAGTGGGCGCCTACATCGGCACCGGTAACGCGCTCGGCCAGCGGATCCCGCTCGACCGCGCCGAGTCGCACCTGGCGGGCTTGTGTCTCGTCAACGACTGGTCCGCCCGCGACATCCAGACCTGGGAGTATCAGCCGCTCGGCCCCTTCCTCGCGAAGAATTTCGCGACGACGGTTTCGCCGTGGATCGTCACGCTCGATGCGCTGGAGCCATTCCGGGTCGCGGCCTTCTCACGACCCGCCGGCGATCCCGCCTCGCTGCCGCACCTGCAGGATGAGACCAATGAGCGCGCCGGCGGGTTCGATATCACCCTCGAGGTGCGGCTGTCGTCGCACCGCATGCGTGACGCCGGGATCCCGCCGATGCTCGTCAGCCGAGGCAGCTTCACCTCGATGTACTGGACGGTCGCGCAACTCGTGACGCATCACGCGAGCAACGGGTGCAACCTGCGTCCCGGCGACCTGCTCGCGAGCGGTACGGTGAGTGGCACGACGAAGGAATCGCGCGGCTGCCTGCTCGAGCGTACCTGGAAGGGCACCGAGCCGCTCCAGCTTCCGTCCGGTGAACAGCGACGCTTCCTCGAAGACGGCGACGAAGTCACCATGCGCGGCTGGTGTGAGCGCGAGGGCGCTCGCCGAATCGGGTTCGGTGAAGCGCGGGGCAGGGTAGACGGATAACTCCGTCTACCCCTCGCATCCGCTGCTACTTCCGTTCCGGCACCACCCCTTCGGGGAATTTCATCGGCTGCGCGGTGAACGGCTTCACGAGCATCTTCTCTCCGATGCGGATGCGATTGCCCTCGATGCCGTTCCAGGTGCGCAGCGAATCCGGTGAGGTGTTGAAGGTCTTCGCGATCGACGCCAGTGCGTCGCCCCGCTTCACGGTGTAGTACCACTCGCGCCGCCCTTCGTAGATGGCCACGGAGCGGGCCCGGGCCTCGGCGCGGCGCGCCTCGCGCCGCTCGCGGCCGACGACCCGCAGGGAATCGTACCGCCACTTGATCTGCCCGAGCAGTGAATCCACGCTGGCGTCGGTCGCGCCGGAGACCGCGAGCGTGAGCGGAGCTTCGCGTGGGGCGGTGATCTTGAGCGCTCGCGAGAGGAGCATGAAGGTGCGCGTCGGTTCCACCACGACCGAGGTGTCCACCGGCCACTCGCGTTCATCGAACGTGGGCGGCGCATCAGGTGGGCTCAGCGGGTCGCGTGGCTGGAGTCCGAGATAGATCAGACGTCCGCCGAACGGCCGAATCGAATCGCCCGGCGCCGAGGTGAGTACGAGGATGCCACGCGTCGCGCGGAAGTAGTCGATCGCCGGACGCTGGGAGACCTTCACCATCGCCACCGCTTGCTCGTCGGGGCGCATCACCGAGAGCCGAAGCTGTCGCGTCGAGTAGAGCGTCGCATCGCGCGGATCGGAGCGCGCGGCGTGGTAGGCGATCTGCGCCGCCGTGACGAGGACAGCAAGGCCCACCACCCAGGCGAGATACTTGAGCCAGATCGGATAATGGCCGCGGCGCTTGCGACGCCTGTTGCGGCGCGGCATCGCGTCCCAGTTGGGCAGGTCAGCGGGGTCGCCGCTCCAGATTCCTTCGGCCGGTATCGGTGCTGGTGCGTCTGTCACGTGCTCGTGATGTGCGTTGAATGGATGCGAGAACGAGGAAGAACAATGCCGCCGTGCTCGTGATTCAGGATACAGCGTGGTGCAACGAATGTCGCGGTCGAGCTTGCCTACCTGTGCAACCCTTGTTACCCTCCGTCTGCTACCCCAGCGGCGACACCAGTCCAGTCGCCTGCCTCGGCCTGTTGTTCTGCCCGACCGGAGGCAACGATCAGCATCACTCGACTCGTCCGTCAGTTCGTGTTCGCCACGGCGGCTGCCGGCACCGTGTACTACACGGCTTCACAGGTACGTCCCGTCTTCCTGGGACGCGCGCCAGTGGCGAACCGCGTGCTCGCGGGCGCTTACCTCGACTCATCGGCTACCAGCCGCGCGCCCTGGCTTTCGCTGCCGGAGCCGCTCGCCATGAAGCACCCGCAGTTCCGGCGTGACATCGCGGCCTTCGCTGCCGACCTGCGTGGTACCGGCCAGCTCGACGACGCCCGTGCCGATTCCATCGCCCGTGTTGCCGTGCGGGAAGCGTACCACCGGCGCGTGCCCCCGGCACTCGTCCTCGGCGTCATGCTCACGGAGAACGACGCGTTCAAGCGTAACGCCCGCTCCAAGGTGGGTGCGATGGGCCTCATGCAGATCATGCCCCGGCTCTGGACGCCGAACCTCGGGCATCTTCTCGGTCGCAACCTGAAGGACGACGAGACCAACCTGCGATACGGCGTCTACATCCTGAAGCACTTCGCCCGCTCGACGGCTGACACGCTCGATCCGGCCGCGGCCACGCGCACCGCGCTCCTTCGCTACAACGGCTGCGTGCGCGGGAAGAACACCCCCGACTGCCGCGCGTATCCGGAAAAGGTGCGCCGCCACGTGGAGAACGACGCGCAGAACGTCTGCGCGGGTCGTGGCTTCCATGACTGTGTCGCCGTTCCACTGTGGGCTGCGCTACGGGACACGCTGTCGCCGCACGTCATCGTTGCCTCCGCACCGGCCAGCCAGGTGCCCGCCGCCGCGCCCGACCGCACGCGGCCCACGGTTCGCCGCGTCGCGCGTGTCGATCGCATGGGGAACTACCTGCTCGGCCTCGTTTCGCCGAGAACCGAGTAGCGACCACGGCCCGTCGCTGGTGGTCGTGAACGCGAAAGGGGTGCGGTCCGCGGACCGCACCCCTTTCGTCATCCAGCGAGCTTGTCGATCCGCCCAGCCTGTCGGTCAGCGAAGCGCTTCAATCGTGCTCGTCGCGGACTGCTTGACGCTGATCTCGGCGTTCTGCGAAAGCACCGTGACCTTCACGTCGATGTCGTCGTTCTGCCGACCGCCAAGGTAGACACCCTTGGGGCTGAGGAAGAACACTGCATCGCTCGTCGTTGCCGACTCGACGGCGATCGGCTGTCCCTGGGTCGTGCCACTGCCAGCTGCCTTCGCCTGCGAGACGCGCGAGACCTTGAACGCCTTCTCACCCGACACGGTAGTGTCGCCGAGCACCTTGTAGTTCGAGACGACGGTGCGATTCAGTTCCATGCCCTGCTGATTCACCTTGTCGCTGAGCGTATCGGCCCACGTCATTCCCGCCCGCAGGTTGGACCGATAGCTGGGGAGGAAGCGAGACACGCCCTCCGTCACCTGCGTCACCATCGGATTGGTGCTCTCGGGCGCCTTGCTCGAATAGAGCTTGCCGGTGGGCGAGATATACGTGACGAACTTCGCGCCGAGCAGCTCCGACATGTCCGGCTTGCCCTGGCTGCTCTCGATGCTGAGCGAATCCACCGTTACGGTGGCAACGACGGTGTCCTTCGCCGGCCGCGTGAGGTTCACGGTGAGCAGTTGCTTCAGGTCGCCCTGAAAATCCTGGCTGCCCATCGGGGACGTCTGGCTTCCCTTCGTGTGAGATGAGAGCCGGTAGTGCATGGTGCCGGCGGCGTACTCGATGCCCTGGGCGCGCAGCGGTGAAGCGGCCAGCGGGGCGAGGAGCAGCAGCGCTGCGGGAAGTGCGAACGAACGAACGGTCATCGAGGGGAACTCCGGAAAGGCGAAGAAGGCGCCGGCGGTGCGCCAGCGCTGCACAGTATACGCCCACCCGGGGAAAAGGTTACCTGCGCGGTATCGAACACGCCTGTCATGCGCCCTGTCGGACGCTACCTTGCTCAGGATGCAGAACCCCGAAATCGTCATCGAAGCGCTGTACGAGGACGTCGTCCTTCCGGCGCGGGCTACGGCTGGCTCCGCTGGCCACGACCTGCGCGCGCACCTGCGCGACCGAACGGTCAGTACCTCCGATGGCGCGCAGCAGGGCACGCGCGCCGCCACGACGGAGCAGGACGAGTGGGGCGTCACGCTGCAGCCCGGCGAGATGGCGCTCATCCCGCTCGGCTTTCGCACTCGGCTTCCCGTCGGAATGGAGGCGCAGGTTCGTCCGCGCAGCGGCCAGGCGTTTCGGCACGCCCTCACCATTCCCAATGCGCCCGGCACGGTGGACGCCGACTACGCGGAGGAGTGGCTGGTGATCGTGCGCAACGAGGCGCCGGTGGCGCGGCGGGTCGTGCACGGCGAGCGCATCGCCCAGGTGGTGTTTGCGCGCTACGAGTCGCCGGCGTTTCGGCAGGCAGCGGTACAGCGCACCACGGAGCGGGCGGGAGGATTCGGCAGCACGGGCCGGAGCTGAAACCATGGCGCGCGGGTGCGCGTCCGGAGAATCGAGGAGCTCACGCCCTGAATGCGACGAGGCTCGTCCCGGCGCCCTGCCGAGACGAGCCTCGCTGGATCAGACCGGTCGGCGCGGAGCGCCGGTCGGCGATACTGGCTGGTGCCGTTACCGGCTCCCGGCGATCCGCGCCGTACGATGGTCAGTAGACAAAGAATCACCTCCTCGATTTCGGGTTCCACATTCGGGCGAACGATATCGTATACCCAAACAAGCATGACGGGTTCCTCGGCGCAAGCATCGCGGCGGTACTGGGTGGAGAGCCGCTCGCATCGCTACAGTCTTCTCTTTGCCCTACCGCTGCTGCTCCTCTATGAGCTGCTAGAGGCAGTGGCGCCCATTCGCAGCGGCGGCGGAGTGGTGCGGAACGGCGCGGATGTACTGCTCACTTCGCTGTTCACGGCCGCGCTCGGCCCGCGCGGACCGCTGGTGTTCATGGCGCTGGTCATCGGCGGTGCGCTCGTCCTGGTGTGGCGCGACAAGCGTGGCGCGGCGCCGCTGCGCGCGAGCACCTTCGCCACGATGCTGCTCGAGTCGATCGCGCTGGCGCTCTGCTTCGGCGTGGTGATCGGAACCGCGACCATCCACCTTATTGGCCCGCTCCGCTCGCTGGCCGCCGGGTCGCCGCTCGACGGGCCACTGCTCGCGCGGCTCACGCTGTCACTCGGCGCCGGCTTGTACGAGGAGCTGCTGTTCCGGGTGGTGATCGTGGCGCTCATCTCGAACGGTCTGCGCCTGCTGGGATTCGGTCAGCTGGTCGCTGGCACCGTGGCGGTGATCGTGGGAGCGCTGTTGTTCAGCGCCTTTCATTATATCGGTCCCTTTGGCGAGCCGATGCGGTTGGAGTCGTTCGTGTTCCGTACGCTGGCGGGGCTCGCGTTCAGCGCGCTGTACCTGACGCGCGGGTTCGGGATCACGGCGTGGACGCATGCGCTGTACGATGTGGCAGTACTGGTCTGAGAGCATCTGAAGCGTTCGCCGGCTGCGCCGACTCACTAGTGGACCCGCTTGGCGCCTTGGGCGCCAAGCGGGTCCGATTAGAAATCCCTGCTGTACAGTTCCAGCCGCATCCCATTCGCATCCGCCGCCAGCCCGCCAAGCAGAAACCGGTCGAGCGAATTCGGATCACCGCTGTGCGCATGCGCGACGATCCGTCGGCCGATCATGATCCCGAGTCCACCGCCGAGCACGACGTCGCTCGCCCAATGCTCGGCGCTGTACATCCGGGCCGCGCCGACGAGGCCCGCGCCGCCATATGCGAGCACGCCGACGATGCGGCCGGCCTTCGGGCTGTGTCGCGCGACTTCCGAGGTGAGCGCCGAAGCGGCCGCGAAGCTTCCGATCTCGTGGAGCGACGGGAAGGAGCGGTAGTCGCCGCTGGTGTACCCCTTCGCGAAACGAAAGTCGAACGGATCACCGTCCGCGGCGCGCGGGCGGGCGCGGCCGGCCGTGGACTTGAGGAAGGAGCCGATGACGGTGCCGACGGCAATGGCCTCGGCTGCATGGAGACCGGCGTCAGCGACGGGAGCTGACCGGAACAGGCGGCCGCCGATGAACGCGACAGCGCTGTAGGCGAACAGCGATCGCTCGTGGATAGTGGTGAGATGGTTCACCGCCCGTCGGTACGTGCCGTTCGCCTGCAATGAGCTGTCGGCGAATTCGTGCGCAATGGTGCGGTCGAACGGCATCGTTGCTGCCGTGGCCGCGAGCAGGTACCCAAGGGTGGCGAGGTCCTTCTTCTGGAGGAGCGGGACGCGCTCCTGGGCGGCGGCGGCGAGCACGGGAGTCGCGAGCGCGATGGCGAGCGCGATTGCCAGGGGGGCGCGAGTGGGGGCGGAAGTTCGCATGACGCGCAGAAGTGCACCGTCCATGCCCCGAACCGAGCGGTGCCGCGCGTCGGACCGGAGGACTACCTTCCGACACCGGCCGGAATGGCCGAACCGTCTCTAACCCGTACATGATGTCGTTCGCGTCGTTCAAGCTGCATCCCGATCTCGTGCGAGGCACGAAGGATCTGGGCTTCACCCGCGCCACCCCGATTCAGGAGCAGGCCATCCCACCGGCACTTGAGGGGCGGGATCTCCTTGCCTGTGCCATGACCGGGAGCGGCAAGACGGCCGCGTTCCTCCTGCCGATCCTCAACCGGCTGATGGACAAGCCGCGCGGCACCACGCGCGCGCTGGTGCTGACGCCAACGCGCGAGCTTGCTGCCCAGATCGAGGCGCACCTGCGCGAGCTGGCGGTGCACACGCCGCTCTCCGGCGCCGCCGTGTTCGGTGGGGTAGGGATGGGGCCCCAGGAGCACGCCTTCCGCAGCGGCGTCGACGTCATCATCGCCACGCCGGGCAGGCTGCTGGACCACTTCAAGCAGCCGTACGCCAAGCTGAACGGCCTCGAGGTGCTGGTGCTCGACGAGGCCGACCGCATGCTCGACATGGGGTTCCTCCCCGACATCAAGCGGGTCCTCAAGCACCTTCCGGCCAAGCGGCAGACACGCTTCTTCTCGGCCACCATGCCGGCGCCGATCCAGGCGCTGACGCGCGAGCTGCTGCACAATCCGGCGACGATCAACCTCGAACGGAAGGCGGTGCCGGCGGTCGGCATTCGCCAGGCGCTCTACCCGGTCCGCGAGGAGCTCAAGCCGGCGCTGTTCGTGGAGCTGCTGCGCAGGGGCGACATCGGGAACGTGATCGTGTTCACCAGGACGAAGCACCGCGCCAACCGGCTGGCGGACTACCTCACCAACGAGGGAATCGCCAACGCCAAGATCCATGGCAACCGGTCGCAGGCGCAGCGGACCGAGGCGCTCGCCGGATTCAAGACGGGCCGCTTCCGCTGCCTCGTGGCGACGGACATCGTCGCCCGCGGGATCGACGTGGAGCAGTTGGAGCATGTCGTGAACTTCGACGTCCCGCACCTGCCTGAGGACTACATCCACCGGGTCGGGCGGACGGCGCGGGCAGACGCCACCGGCGACGCGTTCACCCTCGTTTCGCCGGACGAGGAGCGGGATCTCCAGGCGATCGAGAAGGCGATCGGGAAGCGGCTACCGCGCGTCGTGGTGCCGGGATTCGACTACGCGAGCAAGCCGCAACAGCGGTTCGAGGTTCCGATCGCCGAACGGATCGCCGAGATCCGGGCGCGGAAGGCAGAGGACCGGAAGCGGGCCAAGGAGAAGGAAGCGCGCCGCGCGGCGCATCAGGCGTCGGAGGCGTCGCGTGGATCGGGGCGGTCGCGTCCGAGCAACGGAGGCGGCAGCGCGCGCGGCGCCGCTCCCTCGCGCGCATCGACCACTGCCAGTTCGGCTGGCTCGCCGGCACCGGCGAGTGCCGGTTCCACGAGTCGTGGCCCCCGCCGGCGTCGTGGGGGTGGCGGCTCGTCGGGCCGAGGCGGCGGGTCAGGAAGCGGGTCGGGCAGTGGTTCCGGCGGTCGTTCGGGTGGCAACTCGAGCGGCGGCCGCGGCTCCGGTCCTTACCGGTAATGAGTGTTCGAGGGGGACTGGCATCGCCAGTCCCCCTGTTTCTTGCCGAGCGTTCACGGTCGCGACGGTGTTGATGGCAAGGTGATGAAGTACATGAGTAGCCGATACGGAACTGCTACGACTGTATAGCGATACGTTGTACATCACAAATCTTATCGTGGCGTGTTCCGGCGACCTTGCCCTGAGCGCCGCGATGCCACTCGGCACGCGGGCGAGGCGCTGAGCGATCCGTGCCTCGAGGACGCTTCCGCCGCGCCACGTCGCCACGACACCGGTAAAGGAGCAGCACGGCGATTCCCTGTGGCGCCGAGACGCGGTCCGGAACTCGTCGACCGAGCGCCTCTCGGACCTTCGGCCGGTGAAGCTTCCCAGGCTCCGCAATGAAAAGCGGGGTGCGCACCCGAGAGTGCGCACCCCGCTTTTCCTGTCAGACCGTCAGACCGTCAGACGGTCCTTGTCGTTCACTGCACCGGCTTCAGCGACGTGCCGTACTTGGCGTTGATCGTCGTGATCAGCTCGTTGGCAATCACCATGTGCGCGGCCCCGGACGGGTGCACGCCGTCAAGTGAGATGAACGGTCCGAACGTCTGGTTGGTGCTCTTGAAGTCTGGGAAAGGCGGGATCTCGCCACTCGCCTTCTTGGCGGCGAGGAGCACGTTCGGATCGTAGTAGGCAAAACCGATCGCGTCCGCCTTGCTCTTGATGTAGGCGTTGTATCCAGCAATCGTGGCGCCAAGGGTCTGCTGCTCGGCGGCGTCCAGCACGAACAGATCCCCCACCAGCGGGTTCGTCGGGTCCGAGCCCTTCACACACGAGATCGTCGGCGGATGGGTTCCGGCCCGGATGACGGAGATCAGTTGCGGAAGGCTGACGAGGGAACTCGACCCGTTGCAGTTCGCGTTGACCGTGACGGCCTTGCCGGTCGCCTGAAGAAAAACCTGCCCCACGGCCACCTGATTGGCGAACACGAGCGCTCCAGACTGGAGCAACGGAATGCCGGCGACCTGGACCACCCCGATCAGCACACCCTTGATACCGGGCGCCCCAGCCGTGAGCTGATCGATCATCGCGTTGTAGCTGGTCTCGAACTGAGCCTCCGTGCTCACGATGCCTGGCGAGATGCCGGCCACCGGCACGAGGATTCCCGAGGCCCCAGCCTCGAGGACATCGTTGTTCCCGATCCAGATCGTCGCGAACGTTGGACGTGCGTCGAGGGCCCGCTGCACCTGCGACTTGCCGCCCAGGACGAACGTGGTGAGCGCGTTCGATGCGACCGTCGTCCCGCTGACGGGGTCGAGGACCCGCGCTCCCGGAACGGCCACGTTGTTGAGGATGTCCGTGACCGAGGCGCTGGTCCGGAGGGCGCAGGTCGTGGAGCTGCCGCCAGCCACGCGAGCGCCGGTGGCCGTATTGGCGATCGGTGGCGGGCATCCCGGCATGGCCAGGGCGGCATAGTGGTACTGCGTTCCCATCTGCATCGCCAGCAGCCGAGCGAAGCTCTGCCGCTGGGTGGAATCATTGATGCCGCCGCTCTGGTAGCCGGCCGTGATGCTGTTGCCGAGGGCCACGTAGCTCTTGAAGATATCCCCGCCGGGCGGGGTGCTCGGGCCAAGTACGTCCTTGTCGCTGTTGCAAGCCGCAAGCGCGATGGTCGCGCCGAGGGCCGCCACGCGGAAGAGCTGGTTCCATCTGGACATCGTGGGGTGTCTCCGGGCGTGGAGTTAGAAATTGGCCTTGAGGCTGAGCGAGAAGATGTTCGCGTTCAGCGAGTAGAAGCCGCTGTTGAGGGCGATCGCCTGCGCATCGGTCGAGCCGGTGGCCCGCTCGTCGATGCGGCCGCGACGGCCCGACGTGAAGACGTGGGCGTACGCCGCATCGAGCGTGAGCCCGCCCATGAGGGGCAGTCCGGCGCCAAGCGTGCCGAAGCCACGGTCCTGCTCGGGAAGGAGCGGAGTGACCGTCTGCTCCGGTGCGGCCGAGGTGTTGCCGGCAAGTCCGGCACGAAGCGCGGCGCCATTGAGCAGCTTGTGCTCCACGCCAAACCGGATGCCCGACGTGTTGTTGTATTCCTCGATCAACACCCGCGACGGGGCGCTCCCCTTGAAGTTGACCGGAAGCTCCTTGAACGACTTCCAGCCGACATAGGAGTAGTCGAGGCTCAGCGTCGTGCGCTCGAAGCCGGAATACGCAAAACCGACCTGGACCTGCGCCGGGTGCTGGATCTGGGTCTGGACCTTCTGCGAAGTCAGCGCCCCGCCGGTGGCGAACTGCCCGGCCACGACCTGGTCGATCTGAGTGCCCGCCGGGAGGCTGAGCGGGTTGTTGGCGGCCAGCACGAGACCAGTGCTCACGGGCGTGAAGGTCGCGTCCGCATCCTCATAATTGAACGTCACCTGCGACAGGAACCGCGCGCCCATCTGCCAGTTGGGAGTGAGGTTTCCGTGCAGGCCGAGGGTGAACCCGTACGCCATGTCCGAGCCCTTCAGCTGAGCGCGGGCGAACTCGGTGTGCTTCGCGATGCCGAGCTGGCCGAAGGTGATGATCGTCGGCTGCGTCGCGGGCGGCGTGGGTGGGATCACCCTGGCGACCTGGCTCGAGAGGTCAATTCCCTGGACCAGCTCCACCGTGGAGTGCCCGATGATCGGTCCGCCACCGATGGACCAGTTCTGGTTGATCTGGTAGGCCAGGTTCGGCTGGACGTAGATCGTTTGCAGTGACGCCTTCTTGGCCGCGAACCGGCCGGGGAAGCTGTCCGGCCACTGCGAGGTCAGTCCATAGGGCACGTACACGCCGAGGCCGTAGGCCATCCGTCCGGCGCCGCGGAAGTTGAGGAACACGTGCGGAACGAACGCCGTCGGGACGTCGCCCTCGAATACGCGATGGGTGGTGTCCTGGGTGAAGTCGCCACCGATCTTGATCATCGTGGCGCCGCCGTAGAGCGAGAAGCCTCGCTTCGAGGGCATCGCCCCCGGGTTCCAGTAGATGCTCGAGGCGTCGTCGCAGGGCGCGGACGTCGTCGCGAAGCCACGGGAAATGGCGCACGAACCGATCTCGTTCAACCCGAACGCCTGGGCACCGGCCGCGGCCGGCAATCCAAGCAGCGCAAGCGCGAGCGAGAGCCGTGTAACACGGTGAAGCGTCATCTGCATCCTCCTGTAGTCGTCCGGGGGGAAAGCCGGACGGGCGTAAGCCGACCGAGGGCAGCGGTCGGGTCAAGGAACGGGGTCCGGCGTTTCAGCGCGCTAATATACGGAGCGAATCGCAAAACGTCGCTACCCGACTTTCCCTGACCGAAATGCCTGCTCGTTCTTCCACACCCGGCGTCGAGATCGCGTAGCGGCCCGGCGTCGTCACGGACGACATCCTCACAACGGACTCGCTCGCCTTCGTCGCCGGCCTGCAGCGCGCCTTCGACGAACGCCGCCGCGCGCTGCTCGCCGACCGCGAGCGGCAACGTTTGACCCTCGCATCGCAGGCCGTCGGCTCGTCGATGGACTTCCCGCGCCAGGAGACAGCGATGCGGGAAGGCGCGTGGCGCGTGGCATTGGCGCCCGCCGACCTCACCGACCGCCGGGTGGAGATCACGGGGCCTGTCGAGCGGAAGATGATGATCAACGCTCTCAACTCCGGCGCGAAGGTCTTCATGGCGGACCTCGAGGATTCCTGCTCGCCGACGTGGACGAACATCATCGAAGGCCAGCGCAACCTCATGGATGCCGTGCGACGCACCATCGCGCTGGACGTCGGTGGAAAGCAGTACCGACTCAATGACACGACAGCCACGCTCGTCGTCCGGCCGCGCGGCTGGCACCTCGTCGAGCCCCACATCCTGATCGACGGCGAGCCGGCCTCGGCGAGCCTCGTGGACTTCGGGCTGTACTTCTTCCACAATGCCGCCGAACTGCTGGCGCGCGGGTCGGGGCCGTACTTCTACCTGCCCAAGCTGGAGCACCACGCCGAAGCACGGTTGTGGAACGATGTCTTCCTCCACGCGCAGGAGGCGCTCCGCATTCCGCGCGGGACGATCCGGGCCACCGTGCTGATCGAGACGCTGCCGGCGGCGTTCGAGATGGAGGAGATCCTGTTCGAGCTGCGCGAGCATGCGTCGGGGTTGAACGCGGGGCGCTGGGACTACCTGTTCAGCTTCATCAAGACGTTCCGCGATCGCGCCGACAAGGTGCTGCCCGACCGCGCGCAGCTCACCATGACCGTGCCGTTCATGCGCGCGTATACCGAGCGGCTCGTGCAGGCGTGTCATCGGCGCGGTGCACATGCCATCGGCGGGATGGCGGCGTTCATCCCGAGCCGCCGCGATCCGGAGGTGAACGAGCGCGCCTTCTCGAAGGTGCGCGAGGACAAGGAGCGCGAGAGCAACACGGGCTTCGACGGAACGTGGGTGGCGCACCCGGACCTCGTGCCGGTGGCGCGTGCTGCCTTCGATCGCGTGCTCGGCGAGCAGCCGCACCAGAAGTCGGTGCTGCGCGAGACCGTGCAGGTCGCAGCGAGCCAGTTGATCGACGCGACGGTGCCGGGCGGCATGGTGACGGACGCCGGGGTGCGCACCAACGTCGATGTGGCGCTGCGCTACCTGGATTCGTGGCTTCGTGGCAACGGCGCAGCGGCGATTCACAACCTGATGGAGGACGCCGCCACCGCCGAGATCTCACGCTCGCAGCTCTGGCAATGGATCCGTCTCGGCGCCGAGATCGATGGTGGTGGCGAGATGACGCGCGAGTACTACCAACGTGTGCGCACGGAGACACTCGCGGCACTGGGGCAGGAGGGATCGACCGATTCACGCTTCGCCGAGGCGGCGGCACTCCTCGATACCCTCGTGCTCGGCGAGTGGCAGAATTTCCTCACCACCGTGGCCATGCCCGTGCTGGAGGACTGATCGATGTCGTGGCGCGTATCGCACATCCTGACGCTGGTGGCTGGGCTGGCGCTCGCAGCGTGCGGCACGGAGGGTCGTACCGCGCACGATTCCGCGGCAGCGGACACGACACAGGCGATCGCGAGGCCCGATTCGATCGCGGCGCCGCGCGTGGTGCCGTACGACCCGGCGACGCCGGGTGCGATGCGGAATGGCGACTCGGTGATCAAGGCGCGCACGCCGCAGGCGACCGCGCCGGCGACTCCCGCACCGCGCGCAGCGAGTGGGACGACGGGGCCGGCGACATCGAAGCCGGCTGTTCCCCCACAGCGACCCGCTGCCGAGCCGGTGGCGACCGATTCCATCGGCGACCCGGTCGCGATCGTGCGTGCGTACTACGCCGCGATTCGCGCGCACGACTTCCTGCGCGCCTACCGGATGTGGCAGGTGAGTGGACAGGCGGGCGGACGCAGCTACGCGCCGTTCGCCGCCGGCTTCGATTCCACCGAAAGCGTGGACGCGCGCACCGGCGTCCCGGGTCGCGTCGAAGGTGCGGCTGGTTCACGCTTCGTGACGGTACCGGTGGAGATCGACTCGCGTCTCCGCGACGGTACGCGTCAGCGCTTTACGGGCAGCGTCACGTTGCGTCGGGTCGAAGTGCCGGGTGCTTCCGCCGCGCAGCGTCGATGGCATCTTTATGCGTCGAACATTCGCCAGGTGCAGTGAAGACGTCCCTCCCACCTTTCCACCACGAGACACGATGCTGACCGCTCAAGCCGCGCTCTCGCGCGATGCCGTGATGCGCTGGGCCGATGATCTCTACAGGAATGCCGTAGACCGGAAGGATGCCGCGGGCTTCGCCGCCGCGTTCACGCCCGATGGTTGGGTGCAGTTCGGCAACTGGCCGCGCACCAGTGGTCGTGAGGCGATTACCGTCGCGATCGCGCAGTTCTTCGACGGCTTCAAGTCGCTCGCACACACGTCGACCGGCACGTGGCTGGATCGCGGAACGCTGGTACTGGAGGCGGAGGTGACGTACGTACGCCACGACGGCAGCACGGTGACGGTCCCCGCGTGCACGATCTTTCGCCTGGCCGACCAGCCGTCCGACGACGGCCTTCCGCAGGCGAAGGAATGCCGCATCTACGTCGACCTGACGCCGCTGTACGCTGCGGGCTGACTGCAACGGCGAGTACTTCGTACCGCGTACCTCGTACGAAGACCTGGGGCTGAGCCCTCGAATGCACGGCTGGACGCCGTGAGC
>Ga0157372_10002255_pt1 | contig 20900 bp, 18 predicted proteins | sample C55metaG_FD_115307 | JGI IMG/M metagenome (GOLD analysis project Ga0157372, IMG submission 115307) | Corn rhizosphere microbial communities from Kellogg Biological Station, Michigan, USA - C5-5 metaG | ecosystem: Host-associated > Plants > Roots > Rhizosphere > Soil | place: USA: Michigan... | reverse complement strand
GGAAACGCTCCGCGCTGTTCGCGAATCGACGGTCGCCGAGTACGAGGAGTACGTCCCCGCGCTCGACGCGTGGGCGGAGACCAGCATTGTTCCGCTGAGTGGTGCGGTGATGGTCTTCAGTCGTGACATCACCCGCAGAAAGAGGGAGCAGCAGGGCGCGCAGCTGCTGGGCGATGCTAGTCGTGTTCTTGCCTCGACCTTGGACTACGAGAAGACGCTCGAAGCGGTCGCCAGGCTAGCGGTAGGAGGGCTGGCTGATTGGTGCGCCGTCGATCTCAGCGATTCGGAGGGGAGGGTCCGCCAGGTTGTCGTGTCGCATCGAGACGAGGCGAAGATCAGGTGGGCAAAGGAGCTGAACAAACGCTATCCACCCAATTACAGCGGGCCAACCGGCGTCGGACACGTAATTCGCACCGGCCACGCGGAGCTGTACGCCGACATCTCGGACGATATGCTCGTGGCCGCGGCACGAGACGCCGATCATCTTGGCATCATGCGCGAGCTGCAGATCAAGTCAGCTCTCATTGTGCCGATGATCGCGCGCGGCCGCACTCTTGGAGCGCTGACGCTTATCAGCTCCGGCTCCGGGCGTCGATACGACGAGGCAGATCAGGCGTTGGCAATGGAGCTGGCCACGCGGGCGGCGATCGCCATCGATAACGCACAGCTATACAGAAGCGCCCTCGCCGCGAGCGAGTCGAAATCTGCGTTCCTGGCAACAATGAGCCACGAGCTGCGGACGCCGCTGAATGCGATCATCGGATATCAGTCCCTTCTGGCTGAGGGAATCGACGGTCGTCTCAATGAGTCGCAGCTCGTCCAACTCACCCGAATACGAGCAAGCGCCGATCACTTGCTCGGCCTGATCGACGAAGTGCTGACCTTCAGCCGCCTGGATGTCGGTAAGGAAGTGGTACGGAGAGACGAGGTTCGGGTGGCTGCAATAGTTGCCGAAGCACTCACGATGGTGACCCCTCTCGCCGAGTCAAAAGGACTGAAGCTGCGGGACGAAACGGTCGATGCAGGTCTTTTTACCGATCACGGCAAGGTGCGGCAGATCCTTCTCAATCTGCTGTCGAACGCGATCAAATTCTCCGACGATGGGGACATTGTCATTAGATCACGGGTGGATCGGGACTCCGTCGCGATCTCCATCATAGATCCGGGAATTGGAATAGCGGCGGAAAATATCGTCAGGATCTTTGATCCATTCTGGCAGGTGGAGCAGCGTTCGACCCGAAAAGTCGGCGGGACCGGCCTTGGATTGAGCGTGAGCAGGAGCCTGGCGCGACTACTCGGGGGAGATGTGAGCGTTGAGAGCGCGGTGGATCACGGGAGCACTTTCACCCTGACGCTGCCGACGCGGCGTGGGGCGAATACTTGAATTTCAACTGAAGACTACCTGCCGGGAGCTACCGGCCGGAACAGCGGTTGGCTGCGAGTTGCTGTGAGCCCGCTACTTCAGTCCGCTGCCCAGGGTCTGCCGCGCCGCGTCCCGCTGTTCGGACAGCAGGCGCGTCGTGAAGCGCTGGCCTTCGGAGATACGCTCGACTTCCAGCGCGATCGCGTCGACGGCCTGGTTCAGATGTGCGAGCTGCGAGGAGACCTCGTTCGGGATCTGAGCTGTTCCGCCGCGCCGGTCCATACGCCTCGCGAATGCGCGCACCAACGGGAGAAAGATGATGATGGCGCCGATCGTCAGGAAAAACATTATCGAGATGTCCTCCACCTGGGGAGGAATCGTGTTGTCGAACGCGTGTGGCGGGATCGTGATGACCTGGGTGCCGTCCTTGCCGCGGATAGTGAATGTGCGCGGGGCCTCCGGCGCGGCCGGGGGTGCCGGCACGCCGTCCTGAACGCCGCTCTGAATGCCTTCAGCGATCGCGCCCTTGATGTCCGCCGCGTTCAATTGGCGTTGGATGTTGTTTCTGATCGCGTCGCTCAACGCCCGCTTAGCGTCCTGGGCTTCCTGCCGAGTCGCCGCATTTGAACTCCGCGTCGTAGCGGGTGCGGTCGTGGCGTTGCCAGTGCCCTGCCCACCGGCCTGGACCACAAGGCTCGCACTCCAGATTGTACTGGTCATAGATACCCCACCTGATTCATAGCGGTGCTCACACATGAAACCTAAGCATTTGGAAGTCACCGCGCGTCCGTCCGCTGCTCAACACAGCGGGAAAGAATTCCGTATTACCTTAGATCTGGAATCGCCCGATCCACCCGAGGGATCGATCTTCCAACCCAAAGCCAACCCATGCGAGCCCACCCAGCCCTCTCCGCTCTCGCCGGTGCCTTGCTTTGCACCGGAACCCTGTCCGCACAACTCACGACCCCACTCGATTCGGCGACTCTCGCCGGCTTCCGCTGGCGATCGATCGGTCCCGCGATCATGGGTGGGCGAGTCACCGATGTCGAAGCAATTCCCGGGAACCCGAAGATCTTCTATGTGGCGACAGCCACCGGGGGAATCTGGAAGACAATCAACGCAGGCACGACATTCTTCCCGTTGTTCGACAAGGAGCGCGTCATTTCGATGGGCGATATCGCCATCGCACCATCTAACCCCAATATCATCTACGCGGGGACGGGGGAGGAGGATTCACGAAACTCCATCTCGCCCGGCGGGGGAGTCTACAAGTCGACTGACGCGGGCCGCACCTGGAAGCTGATGGGTCTCGAGGCGACCCAGCAGATCGGTCGCATCGTCGTCGATCCGGAAGATCCCAACATCGTTTACGTCGCGGCGCTGGGGCATGCCTGGAACGCGAACCCCGAGCGCGGTCTGTACAAATCGACCGACGGCGGCACGACGTGGAAGCTCGCGAAATTCGTGAGCGACAAAGCCGGCTTCGTCGATCTCGTCATGGATCCGAAGGATCACAACACGCTCTATGCCTCGAGCTGGGAGAGAGTACGGGGACCGTATTTCCTCAAGAGTGGAGGCCCCGGAAGCGGACTCTGGAAGTCGACCGACGCCGGCGCGACATGGCGCGAGATCAAGGGCGGTGGGTTTCCGGAGACTACGAAAGGCCGTATAGGAATCGCCGTTGCCGCGTCCAATCCCCAGATCGTTTACACCTGGGTAGAGGCTGACACGCTTCCGCACGCGCTCGCGCGGGGCGAAAAACCCGACACGAGCAAACGGCAGAAGAACAACAGCGGCATCTATCGGTCAACCGATGGCGGAGCTACCTGGGCGCTGACTCATCGAAACGAGCCTCCCGCTGGCGGCGCTGGCGGACTCGGCGATGCCCGGCCGTTCTACTACTCGCAGATTCGCGTCGATCCCCGCAACCCGGATCGGATCTACTGGATGTCGTCGGTGTTCCGGATCTCGGAGGATGGCGGCAAGACGTATCGTCGCGGCGCACTCGGCGTTCATACCGACTGGCACGCGATGTGGATCGACCCAAGCGACCCTGATCACTATATCCTCGGCGACGACGGTGGAATCGCGGTCACTTACGATCGTGGTGGAACCTACGATTTCATCAACACGTTTCCCATTGGACAGTTCTACGCCGTCAGCTACAGCATGGAGAAGCCGTACAAGGTGTGCGGCGGACTTCAGGACAATGGGTCGTGGTGCGGACCCTCGCGCGCGAAGAATCGCGTAGGAATCACCAACGGCGACTGGTACAACGTTGGTGGCGGAGATGGTTTCTACACTGCCATAGATCCCGAGGACCCGAACACTGTCTACAGCGAATCGCAAGGCGGCAACGCATCACGACTCAACATCGGTCAGAACACTCGCGCGGTAATCATGCGCGGTGGGGGCCGAGACCGAACGAGCATCTTCGAGGACTCGGTGATCATCGCGCGGGGCGATACCACGCTGCCGGAAACTCCGCAGCTCGCGCGGCGCCTCGCCGACATTCGAGCTCGCGCGGCGGCGGACTCCGCCCGCGGCTATCGCTTCAACTGGTCGACGCCGTTTTTCATTTCACCGCATTCGCCCGTCACCATCTACATGGGTGGCAACCGTCTGCTCAAGTCGTCGGATCGTGGCGACCATTTTTATCCGATTTCCCCCGATCTGTCGACGAAGGATTCCACGCGTATCATCATGAGCACGAAGCTCACCGGGGGAATCACGCGCGACAACTCGGGAGCAGAGACTCACGGGACGATTACGACTGTCGCGGAATCTCCGGTGCGGCCGGGAATCCTCTGGGTCGGAACCGATGATGGCAACGTCTGGCTCACCACGAACGACGGGGGGCAATGGACGGATATCACGACGCGCTTCCCCGGTGTACCTAAGAAGTCGTGGGTAAACCGCGTCGAGCCATCGCACTTCGATTCGGCGACGGTCTACGTGGCGTTCGACAATCATCGTGAGAACGATTTCCATCCTTACTTGTACGTCTCGAACGATTTCGGCAGAACGTTCCGATCCATCGCGAACAACTTGCCGACCGGCGGCGCCGATTTCGTCCACGTGATCCGCGAGGATCCGGTCAATCGGGATCTGCTTTTCGTCGGGACGGATGTTGGCGCGTACGTGTCCACGGACCGCGGAACGAGCTGGCAGCGTTTCATGACCGGACTGCCGACGGTACCGGTCCACGATCTCAAGATTCACCCGCGTGATCGGGAGCTGATCGCTGCCACTCACGGGCGATCGATCTGGATCGTCGACGTGGCGCCGCTCGAAGAGATGAACAACGGCGTGATGGCGCGGGGGACGAATTTCTTCACACCCAAAACCGCGTATGAATACTCGCAGGCGAACACGCAGAATTTCATTGGGAACAAGGTGTTCGTCGCGCCGAATCCATCGTACGGCGCCGAGCTCGTGTATCGCCTGACGTCGGGTACACCGCGAGACACGACTCGGATCGTGGTCACCAACATCAAGGGGGACACCGTTCGAACGATCACGGGACCGGGCGGCGTGGGGCTGCACAGAGCGTACTGGGATCTTCGCGGACGTCCCCGTCCGCTCGGGCCTGCGGCTTTGCGCGACAGCATCGTCGCGGCGCGGGTCAGACGGCAACGTGACGATTCTTTACGCGCGGCTCGTGGGCCTGATACGACTGCTGGTGCGGGCCGAGCAGCAGTCGGCGGTGACACGGCGGCCTTCACGGCCGCTCGCGATAGCATGAACGCAATGCGCGCGCGGGGCGACACCGCTGCGTTGCGCGCTTTCCGCGAGCGGCTTCAATCCCGCGGCGGTTTTGCAGGCGGTGGTCGGAGAGGGCAGGGCGGGGGCGGAGCGCCCGGTGAAGTGAATCTGCGTCCGGCTGAAGGACCGATCGGTGGCGCCGCCGGCGGCGGTGGTGGTGAGGGCGGAGGAGGAGGTGGCGGTGGAGGTGGATTCGGCGGTGGTCGCGCGGGAAATCTCGTCGAGGCTGGCGATTACCTGGTCACCATCAATGCCGGCGGACAGACCATGAAGCAGGTCGTGCACGTCGAGAGGGTTGGCGAAATCGTCAACACCGACTTCGGGCCGGACACCGACGAGGAGGATGGAGGCGGGGATCCGAACGATCCGTAGCTAATAGGGGAAGCGTGAACAAAAGTGTCGATGTGCTGTAAGGGAGGTCGATTTCGTCGGCCGTTGCAGCGGCGCGTGTGCGGCAACGCAGCGTCGACCACGCTTCACGTGTAGTACGAGTGTCCGGCGCGCGATGTATACAACTCACTATTGCATAATCCGATTTGTGCCTTAGTGTGGATGTGGCAAATAGTCATCTGTTTCCAACATCTCGTCGAGTATACCACCACGTTCCGGATCTTGATACTTGACTGGACCTGTCCCGAGTAACTCAGACATTGAGCGGTTTGTCAACTCTGTCGAGTTGTCGCGCGAGCCGATTGCCGCGAACTATGATGGAGGGAGACTCCACACATCTGACCAGCGCCACGAGGCGTTGATGTCCGCGTTCGAAGAGCTGAGCGTGGCAGAGGAGGAATTGCGCGCCCAGCAGGAAACGCTCATCGAGACGCACAACCTTCTCGAGATCCAGCGCAACCGCTATCGCACTCTTTTCAATCTCGCGCCCGATCCATACGTGGTGACCGACGCGGCCGGCATTATCGAGGAAGCCAACGCCGCCGCCTCACAGCTGCTCGGCGTTCCCTCGAAGCTGCTCGCCGGCAAACCGCTCGTAACTTTCGTCGAGCCACGCTCGCGACACGAATTTCAGACGCAGCTGCACGCGCTCGGGAGCGGAGTGCACGTCCAGAAATGGATAATCGAGACGATGATGCGCGACGGCCGCGTTGCCACGGTCGAGGCGACGGTGTCGACGCTGGAAACGCGCACGGACGGCAGAAGCTCGCTGTGTTGGCTCCTTCGCGACATGAGTTCGCGCCGTGAAACCGAGGAGAGCATGCAGGCGCTCAACCGGTCTTTGAACGCGCGCGTCGCCCAGCGCACACGCGAGCTGGAGCTCGCTCTGGAGGGCGAGCAGATCGCGCGAAAGGAAGCCGAGGCAGCCAATCGCATCAAATCGGAGCTGTTCGCGCGTCTCAGTCACGAGTTCCGCACGCCGCTCCACGCGGTATCGGGATATCTCGAGATCCTGCAGCAGAACATTCACGGAGGCCTCAACGCCGAGCAACGCCGCGACGTCGGGCGCATCCATCAAGCGCAGGAGCACCTGCTTGCGCTCGTGAACATGATTCTCGATTTCGCCAAGCTGGAAGGCGGCCCGATCGAGCTTTCAATGTCGGAAATACCGATCGAGGAAACTCTTCGTGGCGCGGAGGCGATGGTCGCGCCGCAGTTCGCGAAAAAAGGCGTCAGCTACACCCACCGCAGCGGCGATCCTTCGGTGACGGCGTTCGCCGACCGCGAAAAGGTGCAGCAGATCCTCGTGAATCTTCTCGCCAACGGCGTCAAATTCACGCCGGCGGGAGGTGCGGTGGAGCTCGATTGGAGAATCGAGAACGAAAATCTTTTCGTGCGCGTCCGCGACACAGGTTCGGGTATCCCGCCCGACAAGATAGAGCAGATTTTTGAGCCGTTCGTGCAGTTGCGCGCCCCCGGCTCGCTTCCGGGGGGAGGCACTGGCCTCGGTTTGCCGATCAGTCGTGATCTCGCGCGCGCGATGGGCGGCGATGTGACCGCCACGAGCACGCCCGGCGCCGGTTCGGTGTTCACACTCAAGCTGCCGCTGCGCAAGCGGTCCACCGGTCCCAAGCTTTCAGCGCTCACGACCGGCAATTAGCTTTTGACGGTGCGTTCTCGTCTCGCATCACGGAGCTGACATTGCCGCAATCAACCGCCGCCCTCTACGACCTCGTAGAGGACCCCTCAGTCTTCATCAAGCAGGACTGGAAGTCCTACACGGCTGACGACCACGAAGTCTGGGGCATGCTCTACGAGCGCCGGATGAAAGAGCTGCGAAAGAACGGCAGCAAGATATTTCTGAGGGGCGCCGACACGATCGGACTCAAAAAGGAGACGGTGCCCGATCTCGCCGAAGTGAACCGCCGACTCGCCCCTCCAACTGGGTGGGAAGCAGTGCCCGTCAACGGCTACATCCCAGCCAAGGCTTTCTTTCAATGTCTGTCGCTACGAAAATTCCCCACGACGGTCACGATAAGAAAGCGGGCGCAGCTCGACTACTTGCCGGAGCCGGACATCTTTCACGATGTATTCGGCCACGTCCCACTCCACGCCGATCCGGTCTTCGCTGATTTCCTGCAGCATTACGGACAGGTCGCCGCGGCCGCCGAGAACGAGGAAGACACCACTCGCATGGCGCGGCTGTTCTGGTTTACCGTGGAGTTCGGCCTCATTCGTGAGGACGGACAAATCAAGGTTTACGGCAGCGGCCTTATTTCCTCACACGGTGATGCTGCCAACGCGCTCGGCCCCAAGTGCGACCGGCGGCCGTTTTCGCTCGACGCCGTTTTCAACCAGCACTTCGAGATCGATCACTTCCAGGACGTTCTCTTCGTGACCGAGTCATTCGATCAGCTCTATCATGCGGTCGAAGAGGCGGGGCGGCGGATCGGCACTATCCGCTAGTGCCGTTCGGAAGTTCTTGGCTTCCGTTGACTAGTCAACAATCAGGCAAAACAAGCCCTTGGCAGCCGTCGATCGCCATAGGGCAAACGTCGACCAAAGTGTCGTTCTAGTAGTTCGATGCCCGCACGCGATCGAGCAGGTCGATCAGTGAATCCAGCTCGGACGGTGGAAGCACGGACACCGACCGGGCATCCCACCGGTTTACCGGATCGTCCAGTTCCTTCAACAGCTCGAGACCCTTGGCAGTCATTCTACAGAAGACGCGGCGCCGGTCCTTTGCACACGGCGTGCGCTCGACGAGCCCTTTTCGTTCGAGTCGATCGACGAGCCGTGTGACTCCAGGAGTCTGCTCGATCATTCGCTCGCCGATGGAAAGTGTCGGCAAGCCTTCTGCTCCAGCCCCACGGAGAATGCGCAGAACGTTGTACTGTTGCGGAGTAATCCCGTATGGCTCGATCACCTGCGCGAGGCTTCGTTTGACGGCGTCGGCGGTACGAAGAAGCCCCAGTGTCGCCTGTTGTTCGCGGGAGCGAAAACTCTGGGGAGGCTTCTCGTCAGTAGCCATGGTTCAGTCTATGTCTTGACGGGACGTTGGGCAAGCAAATGGTACCGCTGGCGCCCGAATGTCTACCATCCGACACGATTTGCCGCGTTAAGGCGCGGTTTTGGCTTTAAATTGTTGGACCGCAAAAGGGGCCCTTTTCACCCCCTCGCGTGTATCAAAGCGGCATTACATCCGAACCCTGCGCCAGGAGCTTCAGTGAAGAAGATATATGTTCCTGCTGTAATGGTCCTCGCGGTCGCGTGTGGTGGTCACGACGTGACGCCACCCGTTACTACTCCGAGCGACATCACCAGCATGAATGTCGGGGAGGTCAGGCTGTTGAACCCGACCGACATACCTAACGGCATCACTCTGCAGGCCTCCAGTAGCGCGAGGGATTATCTGATCGTCGTGGGAAACACGAGCACAGTCCACGATGTGCCTGCAAACTTCGTGGTGAAGGCCGATAAATCTACCACCGGCGTTTTTTCGCTCGAGACCGCTGCCGATCTTGCCGCGCAGTCCAGGCTACAACTGAACCAGGTTGCGCTCGCGCGCACGCCGCAGGAAGTATTCGAGAGCAGGGTTCGCGCTTTCGAGCGCACGAGGCTGTCGCTGCGCTCACGTTCCAGCCTTTTGGCAGCCACAGGGCTTAGCGCTCGGCGGAGCGCGCAGGTGGCGACAGCGTCGGTTCCCACGGTCGGACAGGTAGTGAACATAAACGTCCCGAACGGAAATCCGGAGGCGGGACAGGATCTCTGCAGCTCCTTTTTCCCCACACAAGCGGTCGTAGCTTCGGTGAGCAACAAGGCGATTCTGATGGTGGATACTCTCGATGGACCGCCATCGGGGTTGTTCACCCAGGCGCAGATGGACTCGATCACGTCGGAATTCGACAACGTCACGTATCCGACTGACGCCGCCTATTTCAACACACCGACGGATATCGACGGGAACGGGCGCGTCATCATGCTGTTCACCGGCGAGATCAACAAGCTGACTCCGCCAAACCAGCCCGCAGGCACTGGATTCATCGCCGGATTCTTCTTTGCCGGCGATTTTTTCCCGCCGGTTGGCAACTCGCAGGCGCAAGGCTGTGCGGAGAGCAACCAGGCTGAAGTCTTTTATCTGCTATCGCCCGATCCAACGGGACTGAAGTTCGGGAACGTTCGAACCGCGAGCTCGGTGCGACAGGGCACACGGGGAACTATCGCGCATGAATTCCAGCACATGATCAATGCGGGTAACAGGTTCCAGAATCCGCAGGTTTCAGCTTTCGAGGCGACGTGGCTGGACGAGGCGCTCGCGCATTTCGCCGAGGACGCTGTCGGCCGTGTGCAGCGCGGGTTCGGAGATCTGCAGACCCTGACGTTTAGTGATCTCCTCCCGTGCAATACGCCCTGCTCGCAGGCCAACGATTTCAACGCCTTCTTCTTCCAGAACCTCGCGCGTCTGACTTACTGGATGGACAAGCCCAACCAGTTCTCGCCAATGAGCAAGTTGGCTGATACGAGTCTCGCGACCAGAGGTGCGGCCTGGGCAATTGTTCGCTACGCGGCCGACAACTATTCAGCCGGGCTTCCGCGCACATTTACACGTGCGCTTGTCGCGGGGCCGGACACGGGGTTCAGAAATTTCAACGCCGCCACTAAAGCGCCGCTCGATACCGTGGTCAAGGGCTGGCTGGTTTCGATGTACGCCGACCATCTCAACGTCACCGGCCTCGATGCGAAGTACCAATACCGCTCATACAACTTCCGCAACGTGATGCCTCCGGTCGCCAAGTCAGTGCTTAGTCAGTCTGTCGCGGCGTATCCGCTGCGCGTTCAGTCAATTGGCAGTGGCAGCGACAACATCTCGACCACGAACATCTCCGGCACTGGATCGTTCTTCCGACTCACGGTCGCAGCGGGAGCGGGCGCGAAGAACGTGAAGGTTCTGGACTCATCGGGCAACAACGCGAGCTTCTCGGGCGAGCACGTTTACGTGCTTCGCGTCCAGTAGTTTGGGATAGGGGGCGGCTGGGCTCAGGCATCCACAGTACTGAAGCGGGGAGCTCCGAGCGATGCAGCTAATCGCTCGGAGCTTTTCTTTTGGCGTAAACGCGGCCTACCTTCCGATTTCGCATCGCTGATCGTTGGAATCGACCGGGCGAGATACTCAGAGTGGCCAGCCGGAAGGCGACTCGAAAAGCTCTCAGCCAAACTGCTGCAAAGCTGGCAGCTCCTTGCTTCGGTATTCTCGTGACCAGGAGTGCGTCGCGATCTCATACGTCGCGAAGCGCGGTGTCAGACGTCCCGCAGCGCGGTGACGGGCGTCTCCCTGAACACGTCCCGACCTGCGAGTAGCCCGATCAGGAGCGTGAGGCCCACGATCGCGGCTGCGATCCCCATCACCGGCACGAAGGCCGGTGCGAACGGCGTCTTGAAGATGTAACGGACGACCGCCCAGCCCCCTGCGAGTGACAGCAGCATTCCGGTGAGCCCGCCCATTAGACCGAGCAACGAATACTCCGCCAGGAGAATGCGCGCGATCTGACCGCGCGTCGCGCCAAGAGTCTTGAGCAGCACGCCCTCCCGAATTCGTTCGCGCCGCGTGGCCGACACCGCGCTGAAAAGAACGGGGATTGCGACCGCGAGGCTGAACAGCGCCATGAACCGGATCGCGAGGGAAACTTTTCCTACGATTCTGTCGATGGTGCGCTTGATCGCGGTAAGGTCGATGCTTGAGACGTTGGGGAAACGGTTCACGACCTCGCGCTGTACCAGCGATACCGCCGCGGGATCCTTTACCTGCGCCAGCATCACGTACTGATTCGGGGCGCCCCTCAAGACGGGCGGCGCAAACACCACAAAGAAGTTCGGCTCGAACCGGGTCCAGATGACTCTGCGAAGGCTCGTGATGCGGGTAGGGATCTCCACACCCTGCACGTTCCAGCTTATTACGTCCCCGATTTTGACCTCGAGCTCTTTCGCAATTCCTTCCTCGAGAGAAATCTCTCCTGTGTCGCGAGCGTACTTTACGGCGCTGTCGCTGAACCACTTGCCCGCGACAATGGTCTCGCTCGCAGCGGGCTTATCGCGATACGTCGATCGGAATTCGCGCCTGAGAGCCCACGGCGCGCGTCCGGGCTGGCCTCGTTCTCTCGTTTTCATATCGCTGACGCGCTTTCCATTGATCGCGGCGATTCGCATCGTGACGACAGGTGCCAGCTGCACGACGTCGTTTCCGCGTCTCACGATCGAATCGACGCCGGCAGACTGATCCTGTTGTATGTCGAAGAAGACGACGTTTCCGCGCGCCTCGATCGCCGCGGTCGTGAAGCGACGGAGGAGGTTGCTTTGCACCAGATAAAGTGTGCTGACCAGGAACGCGCCAAACCCGAGCGCGAGCGTGACCGCTCGCGTCTGATTTCCTGGACGATAGAGATTGGCGACGCCCTGTCGAAACACGTACGGCCAACCCGTTCGTAGGCCCTTACGCGCTGCCCACGATAGAAAGCCGGCGCTGATCGCGAGCGCGAGAATCGCGGCTCCCGTGGCTGCGCTTATCGCGAACGCCTGTCGCGTCGTCTGCGCCCGTGAGAGCGCGATGCCGAGCACGCTCAGCACCAGTGCTGCGTTCACGGCAATCCTTGGGGCGTCCGTCCAGCGCATCCGAAGCACATCGGCGTCGGTGTCGCGCCGCAGCGTCTGGAGGGGCGAGACATTTCGAAGCGCGAGCAACGGACGGAGCGCGAAGATCAGCGCGATCCAGCCACCGACGGCCAGTCCCGTGAGCACCGCCGTCGGTACGAGCGTCACCTTCACGTCGATGGGCAGAAAGCCCGTCAGCGCCTTAGGAAGGAGAAATTGGATCGCCACGCCGAGTGCGGCGCCTGCCGCTGCGCCCAGGACACCCATCGCCGCGGCCTGGACGACATAGATCGTCATCACCTGACCGCTCGATGCCCCGAGACACCTCAGCACCGCCACGGTATCTATCTTCCGCGCGACGAAAGCCCGAACGCCGCTCGCTACTCCGATGCCGCCGAGCAGCAACGCAACGAGTCCCACGATGGCGATGAAGTCCGTGAGATTCTCGATCGCATCTTGTGTCGACATCTCCGTCTGTGTAACGGTGCGGGTCCGCACCTGTTGCTCATCGAGCCGCTTCTTGAACGGCTTGACGAACTTGTCGGGATCGACGCCTGGGGGGAGCTTCGCCAGCACCGTCCTGTCGGCGGTGCTCCCGAAAACGAGCAACTGTGTCTCGGCCACGTACTTCGCGGGAATAAAAATGCGCGGCCCCAGCATCTCGGCGATGCCGGCGGCGCCGGGAACATCTTTAATCGTCGCAACGATGGTGAAAGTCCCGAAGCCAAGTCTCAGCGTGTCACCGATTCTGGCGTTGAGCGAAGTGAGAATCGAGGGATCGACGATCGCGTTCGGCCCTTGGGTAAGCAGCGACCAACGCCCCGCCGGTTCCGTCGTCACCCCGCCATAGAAGGGATAGTTGTCCGTCACTCCCCGCACCTGGGCGAAGCGGGTTCCACTGTTGCGCGGCACCACGGCCATCGACGGAAACGTCGTCAGCCGCGCGAACGAAAACCCGTGGTGCGAGAGGGAATCGAATAGTGAATCCACAGCGGGCGGAAACGGTTTCGACGAGTTGAAGGAAACGTCTCCGCCCATGAGCGAGCGCGATTGATCCTTCACCGACTGGACGATGTTCGCCGAGAAGGAATCGATCGCGACGAGTGCGGCGACACCGAGTGAGATCGACGACATGTAGAGGAGGAGCCGCTGGCGGGCGGTGCGGCTCTCACGCCAGGCTAGACTCCAGATGCTTCGCGATCCGCCGATCAAGCCGAGGCCCCGTTCGAGCCTGTGTCTTCCACGACGGCGCCGTCGAGCAGCCGGATAATCCGAGAGGCGCGCGACGCGAGCGTGAAGTCATGTGTCACCAACACGATCGTGGATCCACCATCGCTGTTCAGCGACTGAAGGAGCTCGAAGATCCGTTGGCCGGTCGCGTTATCGAGGTTGCCGGTTGGCTCGTCGGCGAAAAGGATCTTGGGCGAGTTGGCGAACGCCCGTGCGATCGCGACGCGCTGCTGTTCTCCGCCTGAGAGCTGGGTAGGAAAATGGTGGCCTCGCCCCGAAAGCCCGACGCGTTCGATGAGATCGCGCGCGCGTTCCGCCGCTCCGCCGGTGCCGCGCAGCTCGAGCGGTACCTGCACATTCTCGAGCGCGGTGAGTGTCGGGATCAGCTGGAAGCTCTGGAAGACGAAGCCGACTTTCTCACCGCGCAGCCTGGCGCGATCGTTCTCCGATAGCTTCCCGAGGTCGGAGTCGTCGAGGAGCACCGACCCGCCGGTCGGTGTATCAAGTCCGGCGAGCAGACCGAGGAGCGTCGTCTTGCCGCTACCAGAGGGTCCGACGATTGCGACGAAGGCTCCCTGCGGTATCGTGAACGACACGTCGCGCAGCACGGCGAGCTTCTGCTCGCCGCTCATGTATTCTTTGGTTACTTCACGGGCAATGAGCATGAACGGGGAATTTGATTGGCGGATGCTTCACAGTGGGAGGGCGCTTCGGGTCGTCGCGCTCGCCGGCGTCGTCGCGTGTGGCTCTGGCGGAAATGTGAACAGTGCAGGGAATTCGAGAGAGACGAAGGATAACATGAGCATCGGAAATGGAGCGGAGTCGACGGCCGTTGGAACCGCCCCCGTCGGATCAATACGCACGCCGGTAGTTCTTTTCTTCGGAACGAGTCTCACGGCAGGTCTCGGATTGGATCCCGAGCAGGCATACCCATCGCTAATCGAGAAGAAGGCGCAGGCGGAAGGAATTCCGATCAAGGTGGTAAATGCCGGATTGTCGGGTGAGACGACGGCCGGCGCCTTGCGGCGGATAGACTGGGTGCTGCGAACCCCGACGGATCTGGTGGTGATCGAGTCTGGCGCGAATGACGCGTTGCGCGGCCTTTCGCCCGAAGATGCGCGGGCGAATCTCGAGCAGCTCATCGCGGCAGTGCGAGCGAAGCAGCCGCAGACAAAGATCGCGCTGATCCAGATGGAAGCACCGCCAAACTACGGCGCCGCCTACACGCGAAGTTTCCGGGCGATCTACAGCGAGGTGGCGGCAAAGGAAAAGGTCGCGCTGCTGCCCTTTCTGCTCGACGGAGTTGCCGGAATTCCGCGACTCAACCAGCCCGACGGCGTTCATCCAAACCTGACGGGAGAGCGGATCGTCGCGGACAACGTGTGGAAAGCGCTCAAGCCTCAAGTCGCCAAGCTTGACCGAGGTTCGAAAGCCGGCTAAGTTTCGAGGCTGTTTACGTTTACGCTTCGTATCGATCGGCGCCAGACGGCAGCGTACCGGCGTCGATCTTCGGTTTTCAGACCTCAGTATCGGAATAAAAGAATATGGCAATGCCTGCTACCCAGATCCGGCGTGGAATGGTCCTGGTCTTCCAGGGTGATCCGTGCCGTGTAGTAGAGTTCCGCCACCATACACCGGGCAATCTGCGCGCGATGGTGCAGGCGAAGCTCAAGAATCTTCGCACCGGCAACAACTTCGAGCACCGCTTCCGCGCCGCCGACACGATCGAAAAGGCGTCGATGGAAACGCACGATCTCGAGTTCATGTATCAGGGCGGCAACACGTATCACTTCATGAACACCGAGAACTACGATCAGATGGAGATCGAGGAAGAGGTTCTGGGTGACAACGCGCAGTGGATGCAGTCGGGGATGAAGATCCAGGCGGAGTACTACAACGGAAGGGTTATCGGGATTCAACTGCCGAATTCGATGGTGCTCTCGATCGTCGATACGGCGCCGGTGATGAAAACGGCGACGAAGACGGCCTCGACCAAGCCGGCGAAGCTCGAGAACGGCGTGACGATCAACGTTCCGGAGTTCGTGAATACGGGCGAGAAAGTGCGCGTGAACCCGAACACTGGCGAGTACATGGACCGCGCCAAGTAAGTTGATTCGATTGTAGAACGCGGTTAAGATGCAGCTTCGCCTTTTGACTGCGTGTTGGGTGAAACTCGAGGTAAAGGCGAAGCTTCATGGTGGCTGTAGCTCAATTGGTTAGAGCACCGGTCTGTGGCACCGGGGGTTGCGGGTTCAATTCCCGTCAGCCACCCCTCTAGTACGACGGTTCAATTGCACGAGGAGCCCAGTTGTCCGCAGTTCGTGGCAGTTGATTGCTGGAGGGCGGTTTAGGTCCGTAGCTCAATTGGTAGAGCACCGGTCTCCAAAACCGGGGGTTGCAGGTTCGATTCCTGCCGGGCCTGTGGGGTCGAAATTCGGGTTGCGATTTTCTTGCGTAACTCGCCGTGGTAATTGGTCGTTGTGGTTGCGGCGCTATCGTCTAGGGGACTAGGACGGGGCCCTCTCAAGGCCCAAACACGGGTTCGAATCCCGTTAGCGCTATTGATCGATGAAGAAATGTTCGGGCTCCGGTCGGCCTCATCGTCTATCGGTTAGGACGGCACCCTTTCACGGTGCAGAGAGGGGTTCGATTCCCCTTGGGGCTATTCGGCGGGCTGACTGACAATCGGCTCGGTAGCGAGGAAGATGCGCGGTGAGGAAGGGGTTTCCGACCCTGACTCCAGTAGTTGGGGCCGTAGCTCAGCTTGGTTAGAGCACTCGACTGTCACTCGAGAGGTCGCGGGTTCGAGCCCCGTCGGCCCCGTAGTTTTTTTCAGAGTTCGGTTGATGGACCTGGCTCGCGGTGATGCTGTCGCGAGTGCAGTGATGTAGCCCTGGTGGTGAAATTGGTAGACACGCCATCTTGAGGGGGTGGTGCCGTAAGGCATAGCGGTTCGAGTCCGCTCCAGGGCATTCGCAGAACTTGCCACAGTAGCTCAGGGGTAGAGCACCCGATTCGTAATCGGGCGGTCGTGAGTTCAAATCTCACCTGTGGCTCTCAGGCAAGGAAATGAAAATGGACGGTGCCAGAGAGGCGCCGTTTTTTTTGCTCTGTTACGACTGGTATGCGCTCCGTTTGGCCGACCAGTCTTCGCCCGTGATGTGTTCACCCGATCAACGGGCAATATTATTAGTGGGGATTTGACTGAGGATTCAACGATGACCGTCTCGACCGAACGCGCGGTGCTCGCCGGTGGTTGTTTCTGGGGAATGCAGGACCTGATTCGCAAGTATCCCGGCGTCATCACGACGAGAGTCGGGTACACGGGCGGCGACGTTCCGAATGCGACTTACCGCAGGCATGGAACGCACGCCGAAGCAATCGAGATCACGTTCGACCCGAGCAAGATCACCTATCGCAAGTTGCTGGAATTCTTTTTTCAGATTCACGATCCGACGACGCGAAACCGCCAGGGCAATGACGTCGGCACCAGCTACCGTTCTGCGATCTTCTTCACCAATGACGAGCAGAAGCGCGTCGCCCTCGACACGATAGCAGATGTCGACGCATCGGGACTGTGGCCGGGGAAAGTCGTGACCGAGGTAGTCCCAGCCGGTCCATTCTGGGAGGCGGAGCCAGAGCATCAGGACTATCTCGAGCATTATCCGAATGGGTACACGTGCCACTTCGTCCGACCGGGCTGGGTGTTGGCAAAGAGAGACACGAGCGACGCCAGAAGCGCATCAGCAGGTATGTCCGCCGAGGCACGCCCTTAAGAGACTGCTATCCCTATTGGGGGAGGCGCCTTTTCGCCGACTCCTCTGCTCGGTAAGTTGTCTCGTTGTCGCGGGCGTAATTCAGTTGGTAGAATGCCAGCTTCCCAAGCTGGACGTCGCCGGTTCGAGTCCGGTCGCCCGCTCTCTGGAAATTGTTTGGTTTTGAGTGGTTAGAGGCGTCTGGCGACCAACGGTCGCCAGACGCTTTTCTCGTGGGGACCGTTGAGCCCTTCGAGCACGGTCCAATGCTGACGTGAGCCGATTCGTTGTCGCGAAGAAGACGTCCGCGACTACGTACGTGTCGCGGCGAACTGCCGCATCCACTCGTCCTGACGCGTCTTCATCTCATCAGGCGTCAGCTCCTCTTTGCGCGTCGCGATCGTCCATTGATAGCCTTCGGGGTCGATGAACGTGCCGCTACGGTCGCCCCAGAACTGATCCTGCATCTTACCCATGGGCCCATTCGCCGCGTGCGCACCGGCGTTGATCGCACGGTCAAACAACGCATCGCAGTCCGCCACGTAAACCCACAGCGAGATTGGCGAGCCGCCACGGGCTTTTGCCGTGTTGCCGCCCATCATGTCGTCGTTGAGCATGATGACCGAATTCCCAATTCGAATCTCCGCATGGATGACCTTGTCGTCCGGGCCGAGGGCTCGTGTCACCTCGTCGGCGCCGAGCGCCTTCTTATACCACTCGATTGCCCGTGCCGCGTTCTGCATCGTGAGTTGCGGCGTGACCGTGTGAAATCCCGCCGGCACTGGATTCTTCGCCTTCGCCATGGTTCCCTCCGTTCGAGAATGGTGTGTTCAATAAAAAGCTCTAATCGGTACGTATTGCGGGCTCCGGCTGATGGAGGTGGGACAGAAACCAGTCGCGAGCCAACTCCGCGACGCGCTCCAGCGCTCCTCGTTCCTCGAACAGATGGCTGGCGCCGGGAACGATTTCAAGACGTACCTCAGCATGCATCATCGCGCGCGCCTGCTCATTGAGCGTGATCACCACATCGTCGCGACCGCCGACGATTAGCAACGTCGGGGACTCGACGAGTGGAAGCGATTCGCCGGCAAGGTCCGGCCGGCCCCCTCTCGAGACGACGGCCGTCACTCGATGAGGTCGTTGCGCCGCGGCAACGAGCGCAGCCCCGCCGCCTGTGCTTGCACCGAACAGGCCGATCGGCAAATCGCGTGTTTCGCTTTTGGTCTCGAGCCAATCAATCGCGACGACGAGCCGATCGGCCAACTTTGGAATGTCGAACCGATGATGCCGCGTGACCTCATCGGCTTCCTCTTCCGAGCGAGACAAAAGGTCGAGCAGCAACGTACCGAGACCGGCATCTCGAAATGCCCGTGCGACGAAGCGATTCCGCGGGCTGAACCGGCTGCTCCCGCTGCCGTGGGCAAAAAGCACGATTCCCGATTTGGAATCTGGAATGCCCAGGGTTCCCTCGAGCGTTACGCGACCAGCAGGTATGGAGATCGTCCGCTCGAGCTTGTCGTCGTCGTATGCTGACATAACCATGGTCCCTCGAAAACCGGCGGCCTCTCAGGCAAGTCCAACGAGTTCGGGCGCATGCCGAGCGCGCTCCAATAGCAGGTGGACTTCGTCATCGGTGGTTTGGTAGAAGTCGTCGTACCAGAGTCCGACCGCCTGAAATGGTTCCGGCGTTTCGGCGCATACGATCTCATCGACGATGTCCCGAAACGAATCGCATATTTCTGGAGCGGCGACGGGAACTGCCACGATGATCTTCGTTGGCCCTTCTTTTCGGAGCGCGGCAACACCCGCTCTCATCGTCGAGCCGGTCGCCAGACCGTCGTCGACGAGGATGACGGTTCTGCCCGTCAAATCGGGGAAGCCACGATCGCCCCGATACTGACGTTCGCGCCGTTCGAGCTCGGCTTGCTCCATCGCTGTAACACGCTGTATGTCCTCGTCGCTCACACGCGCGACGCGAATGAGGTCTTGGTCGAGCACGCGCACGCCACCACTGGCAAGGGCGCCCATGGCCAGCTCTTCGTGCCACGGGAGGCCGAGCTTTCGAACGACGAAGACATCGAGTGGCACATGAAGGGCCTCGGCAATCTCGAATCCAACGGGAACGCCGCCGCGCGGAAGGGCAAGAACGATCACATCGCGACGATCCGCATACGGGCGCAACTCGGCGGCAAGCCGCCGGCCGGCATCTCTCCGATCGCGAAATCGCCGTTTCATGGCAGTCAGGCGAGCAGACTTCATGCCGAATGCCAGTTGTCGGATCGAGATCAGGGCACTCGGCGTGCATTCACAACTATTTCGTTTTGCACTTGATAACACTTTTTACGGAGGAAGGCTGAATGCCCGATCGAAGAACAACCGAGCGCGCACGTCGAGACAAACGACAGGGGAAATCAGCGTCGACGCAGGCGGGAGAGTTCGTGCGCGAAGAGATACATCACGTTCGCAGCGGAAAGCATGGCGCCCGGTCGACGAAGCAGGCGATCGCCATTGGATTGTCGAAGGCTCGGCGAGCTGGCGTAAGACTCCCCGCGAAAGGCACGTCCGCCAGAACGCGGACGCAGGCCAAACGCGACATCGCAAAAGGTCGGAAATCGCGACGCAAAGCCTCCATCACCCGCTCGCGCGCGGTGCGCGGGGCGCTTCGCCGCGAAGGTCATACCGCCGCGTCATCTCGTTCGCTCGCCAAGCAGGCGCGGGCCAGCGCTCGGAGACGGTCGGCATCACAGCGTTCCGCCGCGGCGCGGAAGGCGGCCCGGACGAAAGGAGCAGCGGGCCGCAAGGCCGCTGCGCGAAAGGCTGCGCGCACGCGCGCGGGACAACTAGCAGCCTGACGGCAACGAGACCGGTCGTGCGGTCTCGCTGCTCTTGAACGGCAGGCTTACGCCATCGGACTTGACGGACGAGCGGTAAGCTATTACTTACCGTTCGTGACAACTTACCAACTCGACCCTTGGACTGCGCTCGGCGACCCAACCCGACGGGCCATCTTCGAGCGCATCGCCGACCGTCCGAGCGCTGTCGTCGACATCGCGCGCGAACTGCCCGTCAGCCGCCCAGCCGTCTCGCAACACCTGCGGGTGCTAAAGGACGCCCGTCTGGTGATCGACCACCCAATCGGGTCGCGCCGCGTCTACAGCCTCAATCCAGTCGGTCTCAATGCCCTTCGCGCCGATCTCGAACGGTTCTGGACCAGCGCACTCACCAGTTACAAGTGGATGGTCGAACACACCGACCAGGAGAAAGCGTGAGCACAAAAGCACCAGCGACGTCCATAAACCTGCACGTCGTCGTCAACGCGCCAATCGAACGCGCATTTCGAGTCTTCACTGAAAAGTTCGACAGCTTCAAACCACGCGAACACAACCTGCTCGCCGTACCGATCGCCGAAACCGTATTCGAGCCCCGCGTTGGCGGATCCGTCTACGACCGCGGCGTTGACGGGAGCAAATGCCGGTGGGCGCGCGTGTTGGTGTATGAGCCACCTCGTCGCGTGGTCATTAGCTGGGATATCAACCCGCAGTGGCAGATCGAGACCGATCCCGCGAAGACAAGCGAAGTCGACGTGCGTTTCATCGCCGAGGGTGCAACGCGCACCCGCGTCGAACTGGAGCACCGCCACCTCGAACGGCACGGGTTCGGCTGGGAGAGCGTGCGCGATGGTGTGGCGGGCGACGCGGGCTGGCCGCTGTATCTCAAGCGGTACACCGAGCAGGCGAACAAGGAACGCTGAG
>Ga0157372_10002251_pt1 | contig 20936 bp, 13 predicted proteins | sample C55metaG_FD_115307 | JGI IMG/M metagenome (GOLD analysis project Ga0157372, IMG submission 115307) | Corn rhizosphere microbial communities from Kellogg Biological Station, Michigan, USA - C5-5 metaG | ecosystem: Host-associated > Plants > Roots > Rhizosphere > Soil | place: USA: Michigan... | reverse complement strand
TCACTCACACCGACTCTCCGCTAAGCGGCGCCGTCCAATCGCGTCGGGGAGTGGCGCAGTCTGGTAGCGCATCTGGTTTGGGACCAGAGGGCCGCAGGTTCGAATCCTGTCTCCCCGACCACTTTTCTAGCGTTGGTAGCTAGCGGAAAAACAACGGTTTTCTGCGGCTTGGCCGAGGATCTGCCATAGGTTTGGGCGATAGTCCAGAGGCAGCGTCTGACACGTCGAATCCTGGCGGCGCATGCGAGCACGTCGAGCGGAGGCTTGGGTCGGCTTAGCGCTTGGACTTGCTCATTGCCCGTGCCGGCGTTCGGCGCCGATCGACCTGAGTTCCCCGATCAGGGCTGCGCGGTCAGCTTACCCCTGTCATAGAGGCCGGCCGGGGTTGAGACTTGGTGTTGTCGGCGTGCGTAGGAGATGGCTATGACCGGACGATGCAATTTCATCGGCTCATCCTCGCGCTAGACGACGAATCCCTCGAGCGGTTCGTACGCGACTGGATCGCGCGGAAGACGGGTGATTATGTCGAGGTGGAGCGCTTCTCGGGTGCGGGCGATCTCGGGCGGGACGTGGTCGGCTTCCGGACCAAGAGCCGTCACGAGGGGCCTTGGGACAACTATCAGTGCAAGCAGTATGGGCGCACCCTGCAGACCTCCGCCGCGCTGTTAGAGCTCGGCAAGATCCTCCACTTTGCCGAACAAGGCGCGTTCACGCCGCCGGCGTCATACTGCTTCGTGGCGCCGAGAGGCATGAGCCGTGGCCTGGAAGCTCTGCTGTTCAACCCGACGTCACTCCGGGACGAGCTAATCGCAGGGTGGGACGCAAACTGCGCCACTAAGATCTCGAAGGGAACGACGATCCCACTATCCGCAAGCCTGCGCAACATGATCGACGCGTATGATTTTTCCCGAGTGAAGCGGGTCACCGTTGACGGAATGCTGGACGATAGTGCCGTTAAGCCGGTCCTGGCGAAATGGTTCGGTGCCGATCCCGGCGCACCGCCGAAGGGCATCGTTCCCGTCCAGGTGGATGTTCGGGAGCAGCCCTACTTGGGTCAGCTGATCGACGCATATGGAGAGCGCACCGGTTCTACGTTTGCGGATCCTGAGGCCGTGGCGTCCCACGCTGAGCACGGTCCCCACCTCCAGGAGCAGAGGACCCGCTTCTTCGAGGCCGACGCATTCAACCGGTTCTACAGGGACAACACGCTGGAGGACGACCTGCAGGCGCTGCACGAGGATGTCTATCACGGCGTCGTCGGGCGCTACCGTGGAACCCATCCCGACACGCTTGCGCGCGTCGACGCGGTCATGGACCAGGCTGCAGTGGTGACGCCCGCGGGGCTGCTCGCACGACATGCACGCATTCCGGTGAAGCAGGGTCTGTGCCACCACTTCGCAAACGACGGGACGTTCGTGTGGAAGCGGTGACGGAAGGTGACCGGCCGATCGGTCTGTTCAACAGCACGCTCGAGACGGGCACACGCGCAGTGATTGTGCTCGAGGCCGCATATCCACGAGCGCTCGATCTCGCCCGGCTCACTTGGTTCGATCACCTCGTCGTCCATACGGCGGATGCCGGGGGGCCGCCGAGCCTGCACCCCTCGCTCCCGGAGCGAACGGGTGAGCTTCTCATCCGTCGGCGCTTGGTCGAGGACAGCCTTTCCCTGATGCGGCGCGTGCACCTCGTCGACGCTGTGGTTGACGATAGCGGGGTTGCCTTCCGCGCCAGCGACGAGGCCGCGGCCTTCGTAAGCCTAATGCGGACGCCTTATGCGGAAGCCCTGAAGGAGCGCGCAGCGTGGCTCGCTGGCGAATTTGCTGATCTTGATGCTCAAGGGCTCGCTGAGCGGATTGGTGATCGGCTGGACCGCTGGTCGATGGAGTTCAGGTCGGACTCCGAGCAGCCGGGCGGCGCCACCGGATGACGATCGAGCTGCGCCAGTTGGCCTTCACCGGTCCCAACACCACAGGTTCCACACTGCAGTTCGCGGCGGGTCTGAACCTGCTCTACGGCGCGTCGAACACTGGTAAGTCGTTCGCGACCAAGGCAATTGATTACCTTCTGGGCGGATCAAAGCCGCTCCCCGACATCACGGAGCGACGGTGCTTTGATCGTGCTTGGCTGGGCCTGACCACGCCGGAGGGGGACGAGACGCTGTCGCGAGCGCTCGCAGGCGGCAATTTCCTTCTCCATTCCGGCCTCGTCATTAGCAACCAAGTCGCGGGAGCGCGGAGGGTACTCGGCGCCAGGCACGATTCGAGCGATGACGGCAACGTGTCCCAATTCCTTCTATCGAAGGTCGGGCTCTCGGGTTGCTCTATCGCCGTCGACGCCAACGGGAAGAAGCGATCGCTGAGTTTCAGGGATGTCGTCCGCTTCTGCATCGTCGATGAGACGTCAATTCAGAGTGAAAGCTCCCCGGTGCAGAGCGGGCAGGCCGTTTCACAGACGGCGGAGCGCAGCACGTTCAAACTCCTACTCACGGGCATCGACGACAGCGCGATCGTGGAGGTCGTCGATCGCCGCACCTTCACGTCGTCGATGACAGCACAGCTCGAGATGCTCGACGACATGATCGCGGCGGTCGACGTTGAGATCTCGAACGAGTTCGACGACGAGGATCAGCTGAGGGATCAATCCGCCAAGCTGGACGCGACCCTAGCGGCGGCTGAAGCCGAGCTTGAGGTGGCTCAGGGATCGATAAGGTCGCTCCTCGCGCGGAAGCGTGAGACCAGTCACCGCATCGCGAGCGCGTCGGGCCGCCTCGATGATCTCGACCTGAGTCTCGCGCGTTTCCGACAGCTTGATCAGGTGTATGTCTCGGACATCGAGCGACTGGAGGCGCTAGACGAGGCGGGGTTCCTTCTAGCGCTTGGCGGCGACCGCGACTGTCCCTTGTGCGGTGCGGCGCCCAACGCGCAGAAGCATAGGGACGAAATCGGTGACGTCGAGCGTGTGCGGGCAGCTGCCGCCGCGGAGGCGGCGAAGATAGCACGACAGCGTGCCGACCTACGCAATACGGTTCGCCAGATCACCGCAGACCGCAGCCGCATAGTGGAGCGACTGCCAAGGCTCGGGACGGAGCTCGTCGCGATCGAGGCTGAGCTGGAGCGTTTGACGCCATCGACCACTGAGGCGCGGCAGGCACTTGCTGAGATAACTGAGGTTCGCGACAGCGTAAGGCGCGGGCTCGCGCTGATCGAGCAGCGCGCGTCCCTTCAAAAACGGCGCGACGAGGTCGCGGCGCGCAAGCCTGTCGGAAAGGCGGATCGCCCGCGCGTCGGCGTTGACGGCACGACGGCCCACGATTTCGCCCAGGAGGTTAGCCAGGTCCTGACAGCATGGCGCTTTCCGGGTGAGCGGCACGTCTCGTTTGACGAGGCCACCTACGACCTTCGCATCGACGGCAAGCTGCGGAGCCACAACGGCAAGGGCGTGCGCGCTATCACGCATGCCGCGTTCAAGGTCGCGCTGCTGCTGTTCTGCCGGACCCGGGGTCTGCCGCATCCCGGTTTCCTGGTGCTCGACACGCCGCTCCTGACCTACCGTGACCCCATCGAGGGCGATGCGCTGGCCCCCGACGAACTCGAGTTAGCCCGGTCCTCGCTTAAAGAACACTTCTTCGAACACCTCGCCTCGATATCCAGTCTCGGACAATTCTTGATTATCGAGAACGTCGACCCGCCAGTCGGTCTCGCGAGCACCGCGAACGTCGAGGTGTTCAGTGGCAGGCAGGCGTCGGGGCGTGCTGGGCTTTTCTAATGCTCTGAACCGATGCTCGGCTTGAGCGAGAGACGCCTGAACTAACGCGGCTTCGGCAACGGCTCCGCCGCGATCGGTGCCGTAGGCCGCTGTGTTCCGCCGGTCGGAGCCACAAAGCAACTGACGCAACAGTGCGATAGCGGTTGCCCAATGTGGCCGGAGTGGCGAGAACACCTAGCCCATCTCTGATCACGTCGGGACTACGAATTTGAAGCTACTGCGTAACCGAGGAAACGACCGCGTCATTGACCATCTAGGGACGGTGGGCTCCGCGTCGGCGCTGCGCGTGGCGACCTCGGCCGTCTCGGTGTTCGGCATCCACGCGCTTCTCGACGGGAGCCGCCGTCTTCCTACGGCCAAGCTGATCGTGCCGCCCGCGGACACTCTCGCGGACGCCGTCGCAGGCGGTGCAGCGGATCGGGCCGAGCGCAACCGGCTGACGCTCCGGGGTGCAGCCAGGCGAACGATTACATGGCTTGAGCGGATCGAGGCGCGAGTGGCGCCTGGGCGTCTGCCCCAGTCGACGCTGATCGTAGAGGCGGATGGCCGTGGGACGAGCGCCATGGTGGGCGCATGCGCGCTGACCACCGATGGACTTGGACTGACCCCGGCCGATCGGCTCGGCATCGTTCAGCTAGCGGAAGACGATGACGAGGTCGCCATGCTCGGCGAGTGGTTCGACGATCAGTGGCAGCAGCTCGGCGGCGCCTCCGGCGCACAGGACCAAGTCCGCGACGTTTTCACCCCGCTGGCGGCCCGCCGCTCGGCCGGCGAGGTCTACCTGCGCACCTTGGACGCCATCTTCGCCGACATGGGTGAAGGCGCCGATGAGGAGTCGATCGTCAAGTCGGCGACCGGCATCCGCGACACCGTGATATGGTCCAAGCTCTACCGCTTCCAGCGGGACGGCGCGATCGGTGCGATCGACAAGCTCCAGCGGTTCGGCGGGTGCATCCTGGCCGACAGCGTGGGCCTCGGCAAGACGTTCGAGGCGCTGGCGGTCATCAAGTATCATGAGCTGCGCAACGATCGTGTGCTGGTGCTCTGCCCCAAGCGCCTGCGCGACAACTGGACGCTGTGGAAGCAGAATGACCGGCGCAACATGCTCGCCGGCGACCGCTTCAACTATGACGTGCTAAACCACACAGACCTATCGCGGGACGGTGGCCAGTCCGGCGACATCGACCTCGCGCACATCAACTGGGGCAATTACGACCTGGTGGTGATCGACGAGTCGCACAACTTCCGCAACAAGAGCACACACCGCGGCCGCGAGACGCGCTACGACAAGCTGATGCGGCAAGTGATCAAGGCGGGCGTGCGCACAAAGGTGCTGATGCTGCCCGCGACGCCGGTGAACAACCGCCTTGCCGACCTCAAGAACCAGATCGCGTTCGCCACGGAGGGCAACGACGCCGCGCTCGCCGGGCAGAACATCCCCTCCGTCGAGGGCACGATTCGCTATGCCCAGAGCGCGTTCAACCGGTGGCTGGCCATGCCGGAGGAGAAGCGCACGTCCGAGCGGCTGCTGGACATGCTGGGGTTCGATTACTTCCGCCTGCTCGACCTGCTCACAATCGCCCGAAGTCGCAAGCACATCGAGCGTTATTATGGGACGGCGGAGACAGGCCGGTTCCCGGATCGCCGCGCGCCCGTGAACATCAAGGCGGACGTGGACACTGCCGGCGCCTTCCCGGCCATCGGTGACATCAACGCCGACATTCGCCGGCTAACGCTCGCCGCCTATGCGCCGCTGCGCTATGTGCTGCCGTCGCGGCAGGAGGCCTATGACCGCGCTTACAACCAGCAGGTCCGCGGCGGGCAGTCGGTATTCCGGCAGCTCGACCGTGAAGAGAGCCTGGTCCACCTGCTCCGCGTTAACCTGCTCAAGCGAATGGAGAGTTCGGTTCACGCCTTTGCGCTGACGCTCGAGCGGCAGCTCCGGGCGGTGGACGCCCTGATCGCTCGCATTGATGCGCACGAGGAGGCAATCGAGGAGCTGTCGATCACCGATCTGGACGTCGACGATCCCCTGTTCGAGACCCTGGGCGTCGGTCGGAGCGTGCGGGTGCTGCTCGCGGACGCGGATCGGGTTCGTTGGCGGCAGGACCTCGTCGCCGATCGCCTGCTGCTTGAGGCGCTGCTCGCCGCGGCGAAAACCATCACGCCAGATCGTGACGCCAAGCTCGCCGCGCTCCGGCGCTTCATTGCGGACAAGCAAGCCGCGCCCTTCAACGCCGGCAACCGCAAGGTGATCGTCTTCAGTGCCTTCGCCGATACTGCCGCCTATCTCTATCGTGAGCTCGCCCCTGCAATCGCCGGCGGCGCCGCACTGGTGACAGGCGCGGGCACGAACAAGACGACCGGGAAGGGGCTGCGGACGGATCTAGGGTCGATCCTCAGCGCCTTCTCGCCCAAGTCGAGGGGGCGGCCCAACGACCTCGATGAGCTAGAAATCGACCTGCTGATCGCCACGGACGTGATCAGCGAGGGCCAGAACCTCCAGGATTGTGACTGCCTCATCAACTACGACATCCACTGGAACCCGGTGCGCATCGTCCAGCGGTTCGGCCGTATCGATCGGCTTGGCTCCACCAACGCCGAGATCCAGCTGGTCAACTTCTGGCCCAACATGGACCTCGACGCCTATATCAACCTGGAACGGCGGGTGTCCGGGCGGATGGTGCTGCTCGACGTGTCGGCGACCGGTGAGGAGAACATCATCGAGGCGCAGTCCGGCGACACGATGAACGACCTCGACTATCGCCGGCGCCAGCTGGAGACGCTGCAGACGACGGTAATCGACCTGGAGGACCTGTCCTCCGGAGTCTCTATCGCCGACCTGACGCTCAACGACCTCCGGGTCGATCTGGCCGGGCTGAACGCCGACGAGCGCGCGGCGCTCAGTCGAATGCCGCTCACCGCGCATGCGGTCGTCAGCGCCACGGCTGACATTCCGGCGGGCGCGATCTTCTGCCTGCGGGCGGAGACGTCGGCCGCGCTGGCGGCGATCGCCGTCGGCGATCCGCTCCGCCCGCACGTCCTGCTCCACGTCGGCGAGGACGGCGCCACCCTGCTGCCGCCCGGGCAGACCAAGCGCGTGCTCGACCGGCTGAAGTGGCTGGGCGACCGGGGCCGCGCGCTCGATGCGGCAGCGTGGGATCGGTTCGACGCGGACACACGCTCCGGCCTTGCCATGGACCAGTGGCGTGACCTGCTCGCAGGCGCAATCGGCGTTGTGACCGGCAAGGCGGAGGAGCGCGCGGTCGCCAGCCTGTTCTCGCCCGGCGGCACCGTCGGCGGCGCTGACTTCGCCGGCATCGACGACTGGGAGGTGGTCGCCTGGGTTGCGGTGTTGCCTAGCGCCTCATGATCGAGACGCTATTCGACGCGCTGGCGCTGCCGCCGTCCGCGCAGATGGAGCGGCGGGTGCCTAAGGCGCTGCTGGCCGATCACGGCGCTACAGGCGCGGGTGACCGCAAGCTGGTGGAGGGCGGGATTGAGCGGCTGCGCTGGCGCGCTAGCCTGAAGCCCGCGACAATCGGCGTGCCCGCCGTCGCCGACGACGCCCGCGATTATCGCGAGATCGCGGTGCTGACGCTGGAGGCGCGGGACGGCGCGAACACTGCACGGCTGGCGAAGATCGCCCATGCGGCCATCCCCTATCCGCTGATCCTCATCATCGGCAATGGCGCGCAGGGCATGCTCAGTCTCGCGCCCAAGCGCCGGCATGAGCGGCAGGCGGAGCGCTTCGTCGCCGAGCGGCTGGTGATCGCGCCGCCCTTAGCCGCTCCGATCGATGCGGTTGCGGATGCATTTATCGCGAGCCTCGACGTTGCACATTTGCCCGCGGCCGACCTATGGTCGCTCTACGAGGGAGTGATCGACCGCGCGGAGGCCTTTGCCGCCGCCCGTATCACGGGCGCGTTCCGGCTGCCGGCGGACGCGCACGAGGCCGCGGGCCGGCGCTCGGCACTGGCGTCGCATGACGGGCAGGCACGCGAGGTAGCGCGCCTGCGCAAGGCGGCGGCGGCGGAGAAGCGGCTGGCGGAGCGGATCGAGTTCTCCCACACCATCACCCGCGCCGAAGCAGAGCTTCGGCGCATCACCGATCTGCTCGCCTGACGGCGGGCATGGAGCATTGCATGACGATTGAACGCCTGACCCTGAACGACCCGGACGCACAAAGCGCCGATCCCGTCGCTGCGAACGTTGCGGCGCTGAAGGCTCTATTCCCGGCGGCGGTGGCGGACGGGCGAATCGACTTCGACACGTTGCGTCAGCTGCTGGGTGACGAGGTGGACGATGCCGACGAGCGCTACGGCCTGAATTGGCCCGGCAAGCGCCAGGCGCGTCGGCTGGCGCTCACCCCCTCCACCGGCACGCTCCGTCCCGCGCCCGAGGACAGCGTGGACTGGGAAACTACGCGCAACCTGATGATCGAGGGCGACAACCTGGAGGTGCTGAAGCTGCTCCAGAAGAGCTACGCCGGCAAGGTGAAGCTGATCTACATCGATCCGCCTTATAACACAGGAAACGATTTCATTTATCCCGACAGTTTTGATGATGCGATGGCAAATTACCTTTCTCGCACGGGTCAGGTTGGCGACGATGGAGTTCGGAACTCCAGCAATCCGGAGTCGAGCGGACGATTTCACAGTCAGTGGTTAGACATGATACTGCCACGCCTCATGCTAGCTCGTGAACTACTCGCCAAGGATGGCGTGATCATGATTTCCTCTGATGAGACGGAGGTTGCTAATCTACGGGCCGCTGCCGACGCAGCATTTGGAGCAGAGTGCTTTGTAGCCACTTTGACAGTTCTCTGTAATCCGAAGGGCCGGTCACAAGATAAGTATTTTGCGACCAATCACGAGTATGTAACGGTCTATAGCAAGTCTTCACTCGAGAAGGGCGCCTTCTCTGTCGAGAAGGACGAGGGGCAGATAGAAGCAGAGTATACCGAAGAGGACGAACTTGGAAAGTTTCGCCTTCTTGAGCTCCGGAACACCCACCGGGAGTTTGGCCGATTCAATCGACGTGACCTCTATTATCCGTTGTATGTTGCTGAGGATGGTAGCGTTAGCGTCGAGGCGAAGGACGGATCGACTAAGGTTTTGCCGATTTGGGAGGACGGATTCGAAGGATGCTGGACTTGGGGAAAGCCCAAGGCTGAGAAGGACGCAGACTTTCTTGTTGGACAGGAAGTTCGCGGCAGGATGAAGGTTTTCAGGAAGAGTTATGCTTCTGGCGCTGATCGCATGCTGAAGACGATATTGCAGGACAAATCATATATTACTGAGCGAGGGCAGCGCGAGTTTAACGCCCTATTTCAGACGAAGGCTAAGATATTCCAGTCTCCTAAGTCTCCCCTGTTGCTTGGCGATCTTCTTCGCACCCGGACATCCGGAAGCGATATCGTGATGGATTTCTTCGCTGGTTCCGGGACCACGGGTCACGCTGTAATGCAGCAGAACGCTACAGACGGAGCAACTCGGCGCTATATTCTCGTTCAGCTTCCTGAGCCGCTAGACGCAGCGAATGCTAACCAGAAAGCAGCCGCCAGCTTCTGTGAGTCGGCCAGCCGGCCGCTAACCATAGCTGAGATCACAAAAGAACGCCTTCGTCGCGCCGCTGCCAAGGTGAAGATCGATAATCCGGGTACGGAGGCCGACCTGGGCTTCCGGGTCTACAAGCTCGCGACCTCGAACCTGCGCGCGTGGGAGCCGGGCGAGGACCTTGCGGCCGACCTGCTCGCCGCAGCCGACAACGTCGTACAGGGCCGGAGTGAGGAGGACCTGCTCACCGAGCTGCTGCTAAAGCAGGGCATCGACCTCACCGAGCCGATGCTGACCCAGACGATCGCCGGCGCGCCCGTCCACGCTATGGGAGGCGGTGTGCTCGTCGTGTGCCTCGCTCCCGTGAAGGCCACTAATGCGGAAGCGCTGGCGGACGGCATCGCAGACTGGATCGAGCGGCTGGACCCGGTGGCGGCGAGCTCCGTCTTCTTCAAGGATACCGGCTTCGAAAACGACGTGGCGAAGGCCAACGTCGCGGCAATCCTGGAGCAGCGGCTGGAGGATAAGCTGCTCAAGGTTCGCAGCCTGTGAAGCTGCGGTTCGAGCCCGACCTGGACTATCAGCACCAGGCGATCGAGGCGGTGTGCGACCTGTTCAAGGGACAGGACATCAACCGCACCGAGTTCACCGTCAGCCGCGTCGCCGCCGACGCGGCGCAGGGCGCGCTGGGGCTGGACGAATCAACGCTGGGCATCGGCAACCGTCTGACGCTGCTCGATGACGAGATCCTCGCCAACCTGCAGGCGGTGCAACTTCGCAACGGGCTCGCCCCGGCCCAAGCGCTGAACAGCGGCGACTTCACCGTTGAGATGGAGACGGGGACCGGCAAAACCTATGTCTATCTCCGCACCGTGTTCGAGCTGAACAAGCGGTTCGGCTTCACCAAGTTCGTCATCGTTGTGCCCTCCGTCGCGATCCGCGAAGGCGTGGCGAAGACGATCGAGATGACCGCGGATCACTTCCGCGCCCTCTATGCCGGGACGCCGATGGACGCCTTCGTCTATGACAGTGCGAAGCTGGGCCAGGTGCGTGACTTCGCCACCGCCTCCACGATCAAGATCATGATCGGCACCATCGGCGCGTTCAATAAACTGGACACCAACGTCTTCTACACCCCGCACGAGAAGACCGGTGGCGAGAAGCCGGTCGATCTGGTCCGCGCCACCCGCCCCGTGCTGATCGTGGATGAGCCCCAGTCGGTGCAGGGCCGCGACCGCGACAGCGCAGGTGCACGCGCGCTGCGCGAGATGCGGCCGCTCTGCACGATCGGCTACTCGGCGACGCACATTCACGCCAATCATATGGTTTACCGGCTTGACGCGATCGACGCCTACGAGCGCAAGCTGGTGAAGCGCATCGACGTGGCCGGAGCTGAGATCCGCGGCGCTAACAACACGCCCTATGTGCGGCTGGTGTCGGTCAAAACGGCGAAGAACAAGCCGCCGGTCGCAACCGTGGAGCTCGACACGCAGGGTGCCGGCGCGGTGCTCCGCCGCGAGGTGACGGTGCGCGACGGCGACGACTTGGCGGAGCGCACCGGTCGCGACGTTTATCGTGGCGTTTCGGTGGGCACAATTGAAGGCGGAAAGGGCCGCGAGCTGGTCCAGCTCAACGTGCCTGGCGACGTCAATTATCTCCGCCCCGGCGAGGCGCACGGCGATGTGGACCGCGATGGCGTCGTCCGCCGCATGATCGAGCGCACGATCCGAGAACATTTTCTGCGCGAGCGCGCCTTTCAGGAGCAGGGCCTCGCAATCAAGGTGCTGAGCCTGTTTTTCATCGACCGGGTGGAGAATTACCGCGTCTATGGCGAGGACGGCGTGCAGGCGCTCGGCAAGTACGGGCGCATGTTCGAGGAGGAATATCGCCGCCTCGCCGCCCATCCTGACTTCCGCGACAGCCTGTTCGCCGCCAGGCCGGCTGAGCCGGAGACGGCGCATGACGGCTATTTCTCGATCGACAAGAAGGGAAAGCCAGTCGAATCCGAGTTGAACGCCGCCGGCGACTTCCGCAACGCCGCCGCGCGGGAGGCAGGCGAGCGCGCCTTTCACCTCATCATGCGCGACAAGGAGCGGCTGCTCGACGAGGCGGAACCGCTGCGCTTCATCTTCTCGCATTCGGCACTGCGCGAAGGATGGGACAACCCCAACGTCTTCCAGATCTGCACCCTGCGCGAGATGGGCACGAACCGAGAGCGCCGGCAGACGATCGGCCGGGGCTTGCGCCTGTGTGTGGACGCACACGGCGACCGCCGCCGCGACGAAGGGCTGAACGTGCTCACCGTGATCGCCGACGAGAGCTTCGAGGCGTTCGCCGATGGCTTGCAGAAGCAGATCGAGGAGGATCTGGGCATCAGCTTCGGCACCGTCACCGCCGACAGCTTCGCCGCGCTCATCTATGACACGCCCGAAGGCACACAGCCGATGGGCGTGGAAGAGTCCCGCGCGTTGTTCGAGCACTTGGCTGACGAGGGGCTCATCGACGCCGCCGGCAAGATCCAGGACAGCCTGCGCTCCGCGCTGAAGGAGGGCACGCTGGCGCTGCCAGAGCGGTTCGACGCAGTGGCAACGCAAGCGCGCGCGCTGCTCACCAAGCTCGCGGGCCGCCTCGACATCCGCAATGCCGACGAGCGCCGGGCGGTGAAGCTCAACAAGGCGGTCTACCTCAGCGACGACTTCCGTGCGCTGTGGGACCGGATCAAGCACCGCACCACCTACCGCGTGGACTTCGACCCTGACGCCCTGATCGCGGATGCGGCTGAGCGGATTGCGAAGGCGCCGGCGGTGGCTCGCGCCCAGCTTCGCTGGCGCAAGGCCGGGCTGGCGATCGGCCGCGGCGGCGTCGACACGGGCGACGAGACGACCTCCGGCTTCGTCAGCATCGCACCTGAGAGTATCGTTGTGCCCGACGTGCTCGGTGAGCTCCAGAACCGCACACAGCTGCGCCGCGCTTCGCTAGCCCGCATTCTGATCAACAGCGGCCGGCTCGACGACCTGAAGCTCAACCCGGCGGCATTCATCGATCAGGCCGCCGACCTGATCGAGCGTGCGAAGATCGCGGCGCTGGTGGACGGGGTCCGCTATCAGAAGATCGGCGGCGACGTGTTCTACGCCCAGGAGCTTTTCGAAGCGGAGGAGCTGAAGGGCTATTTGGGTCGCATGGTCGAGACCAAGAAGGCAGTCCACGACGCGATCGTGTTCGACTCGACCACCATCGAGCGCCCATTCGCCGAGGCCCTGGACGCGAACGAGGCGGTGAAGGTGTTCGCCAAGCTGCCGTCGTGGTTCAAGGTCGCCACCCCCTTGGGCAGCTACAACCCGGATTGGGCCGTGCTGGTCACAACCGATGAAGGCGAGCGGCTCTATTTCGTCGCTGAGACCAAGGGCACGCTGCTGATGGACGACCTGCGCGGCGCCGAGGCGGCGAAGATCGAATGCGGTAAGCGCCACTTCGCCACCATCGCGCGGTCCGATACGGAGCCGATGTTCGCGGTCGCCCGCACCGCCGACGACCTGCTGGCCACGGCTGCGGGTTTCGACGACAGCGCGTGAGATGCACACAGGCTGTGTGCGGGGGAAGCGGCGCGAGCTGCTTCCCCCGCATCCGGTTCAGGCCGCGTCCTGATCCACCCAGGGCGCGAGCGTGGCGGCGTCATTGGCGGCCTTGGCCCACTTGGCCGCGAACCGGCGTTGACGGTGCGCCTCTAGAGCCGGGATATATTCGCGGCCTTGGCGTAGCTCGATGACCCGGCGCAGAATGCGGTCCTCTACCGCGTCGGCCTCTGCACGTGGATCATTCAACCTGCGCCAGCGGGCGAGCAGGCAGGCCGTCCCGATGACGTCGACTTCACAAGCGCTTTGCACTTCGTCCCATCGCCCTGCGTAAATGAGCCCGGTCACCGCGAACGGCGGTGCGGTGATCTTGCCGGGGATGTCCATCGCGGCAAGAACCTCCGCGAGGTGGATGGGCTTCATCTTCATGCCCCCTGTCAGTGCACGCGCGAGGTCGATGTGACGCTCGCGATGGAAGCCGCCAAACGCCAGCCATTCCCATCCGCGTGGGAGCGTTAATCCGTGACGCATGCAACCCGCGAGAATTAGCGAAAAATCGTGGGCGACCCCCATCCACGAGCAGATTTCGGCGTTGGCTGGCGCGTCATTTAGCACTTGGAGAACGCCTGCGAGCACCGCGCGCTCGTCGTGATCCGGTGCGGACAGCGTCACGAAGCGGCTGACGTCGACGCCGCCCTGCGAATCTTCCACGAGCACCATCAGGGCGGCCGTTGTGATGGTCTGGAAGCACCAACGCGGGCAGCTCAGCGGATCTTCGCTCCGCCGATAGCCGCGCCGGATCGGCTTGTCGTCACTGGGCACCCAACGCTCCATCGCTTGGTAGCGCTTGTGGGCTGTGTCATCGAGAACGGCGGACTCGAGGTCGAGCACGATCCAGCACCGCGGCGGCCGCGGCGTCATGTTGTCAGTCATATTGATGATCTCCAGTAGAGAATGCGGCGGGCGACGAGGAGGCCCGCCGTTGCCGGTCAGTCGAACCGGACGATGGCTTCGGCAGGCGCTTCCAGGGCGATTGAGCGAGCGCCGGCTGGTACCCAGCGGTTGCTCTCCAACATCTCGTCGCCCTTGCTAGCGGCGGTCGCCATGATGCGCTTCAACGCCAGCTTGCGTCCCTTGCTGACGTCTTTCGGCTTGCCCGGCACCCGAACCAGCGAACCTCGCTCATCGACGGCGAAGAACTCATCTGCGCGGGTGCTCACGAGGATGATCGCCGCCTGATCGTTAGCCGCGTAAGGTACGAGTCCGTCGATAACGGCGACGCCGAACATCTCTCGGTATGCGACGGTGAAGCCGGCTGGCGCGGGAGCGTCGATGTTCGCCCAACCCGAGTAGATAACATCCTTCCCGAGCATCTGGGCGATGCGCGCAAGCTCTTTGCCCACCGCGAAGCTCATCGTTTTCCCAGACGAGAAAGCAATGGAGTCGTTGGCAGGCTTGAACGGCGGCCAGCCCATTTCGGTTCGAACTGCCAACATCGTGTTTTGTTGATGCAATGTCATTTTCATCTGGCGATTTCCCATTAGTGACGGCCTCTGGGCCGGAGCTTTTTTCCCGTCTTCCACGGCGCTCAATCCATTGATCAGAACTGTGATCGCTGAAGCGCAGCGCTCGTCGCTGTCAGCGATGACGCTCGTGCCAGGTAATGGGGGAGGTGCGTGGCGATCCCCAGATCCCTGCTGCGCGCTGAAGCCAGAGCGTTTCAGCCTCGAGGTCCACCTCATCGATCTCGGTCCACCACACGCGGGCACGTGGATCCCAGCGGTAGCAGCGGGCCTTTAGCAGGCCCCGCTTGTCGAAAGCGGCGCCGGTCGCCTCAATCCGCAGCGACGGGCGCTCGGCGTTCTGGAGAACCGCACCCAGGATGGTTCGACCGTCGGCGAGTGGCCGTGCGAGGACATGCATCAGGCTGATGACATCGGCCATCGCGCGGTGTGCGGTGTTAAAGAAGCCGAATTGCATGAGCAGGTGGCCGAGCTTGCAGCCGTCCGCGCCCACGCTCAGCCAGTCAAAATCCTGCGCTGAACAGGCCCATGCAGCGCCGGCGAGGCCGGGGAGCAGATGCTCCAAGAAGGCTAAGTCGAAACTGGCCTGATGTGCGAGACGGACATCCGCACTTGCGAGCAATCGTTCGAGACGATCGAGATCGATGGTCTTGCCGCGCACGTCCTCGTCGGTGATGCCGGTGAGTCGCGTGATATGCGGGGGGATCGGCATGCCAGGATCACGCAATGCTTGCCCCGCGCGTTCGATACCGAGGATCTGGCCAGCCGCATCGACCTCGACCATCACTACGGCAATGTCGATTATCTCATCGTTCAGGGCGTCTAGGCCGGTGGTCTCGGTATCGACGATGGCAACGCGGCGCACTGTGCCGGTGGCGGTGTCCGCCAATGGGAAGTCATCAAGCGACGACACGCGACGAAGGACTCTGAGGTCCGGGTCGCGGTCGAAAAGTGAAAGGGCCGCCTTGTACGAGGCGGCGCTGCTAGTGTGTGACATGGTCGATTTCTCCTGTTTGGGATCGACCGAGGAGGAGCGGGTTCCTTTTCCAACCTTCCATCTCGATCTTTAGAACCGAGCTGGAGCTCCACCCGCTTACGGCACGGTCAGCCGCGCACGTCGCGGCCCGACGCGAGATGCGCCGCCAGGGCCTCCCGGGCTCTGGGCGCGATCCCGGGCTTCACGGGAAGGTGAGCACCGCCGTGCCCGGTCGCCTGACCGGATTGTGCCGCAAGCGCTGCATCGATCCGCTTGTCGAGGTTGGGCAGGAAGGCGCGCAAAGCAGTGTGCGCCTCCTTCAGTTTGGACAGCGCGGCCTCCTGGGTCTCGGCAAGACGCTGCAGGGTCGGCTCGATGGCAGTGAGATGGGTGTGCGCTGCGGCACACACTTCCTGCGCGAAGGAGCGCTTCGCCTTGCGCGAGGGGGTGAGGCGCTTGTCGTCGAGTGCCCGGTCCACTCCGGAATAGTGAGCGATCGTATCGTTGGGACCGCTCAGCATCATGTGCCGCAACATCGCGGCATGAACCGCCGTGTCGATAAGAGCATCGATGTCCTCCAGCACCAGCTTGCTGCGGTAAAGCCGTCCGTCGATTTCCTTGCGCGCAGAAACCAGCAGAGCGGCTTTCCGCTGGTCGTCTCGTAAGCGTTCATACGCTCGCCGCTGCTCTTGGACCTGTTTGCGCAGCTGCGCCCGCTTCCGCTTGCGCCAGTCATGCCAGGACTCAATGTTATGTTCGATGTCGGCGTCTGTAAAATACCCCTGCGAATGCAGCGCCTGCCGCGCGGGCGTGTAGCGGGTTTGCGCTTTCGGTAGCCCGCGCTGTTCGTTGCGCTCGTTGGTGAACCGGGTGGCTATGCCTTCGGTAATCGCCTGAGAGTTGATGATCTCCGACCAGCGCCGCTTGATCTTAGGAACCCAGTCCCGAGCGGTGATGTCGTCGTTGCGGCCCAGGCGCTTGAGCGGCACGGATTTCATGGTGCGCCACTTGTCGCGCCGTTCCTCTTCCTCAAAACTCCACCGACCATCGTCCATCTTTTCGGCTTCACCGCCATAATAGAGCAGATGGAAATGCCAGTTCTTTCTCGAGTTTTTTGCTGTGGGCTCGTGAATGACCGCCTGGCAGGGGGTCTTTCGTCTGGTGAACTCGTCGACCAATTTATCAAGACAGCCACGCATGCCACCTAACGACATATCGTGAGGGAACTGCCCGACGATTGAATACGCGATTCGACTGTTGTGCGGCGTCTCCAACGCAACGTGCGGACGGAGTTCGGCGGGAAAAGACCGCGTCCGCTTCGCCAGCCAACGTTTTACGACGCCGGCATCGTTCACGGTAACCGTGGCCGTGCCTTCCGGGTCTGCCTTCGACTTGGCGACCGCCTCCCGCAGGATGTCCGGCATCGTCGCATCGCGTGTCGCCCGATCCCACACTTCCTCGACGCCCAGTGTCGTGACGGTAATGGTGTGCTCGCCTACAAAGTCAGCGTTCTCGTTGGCGAGATCCCAGAAGCGCATTCGCTCGTCATAGGTATCGCCGTTCGTTGCGGTGACATAGACCACGCGCTCGGCCTCGGTGCTCTTGTGGCCCTCGGTGTAAGAGGCTTCATTGCTCGCTCTCACCTCGGCGGTGATGAGCGAGTTGGGCGCGTTGAACCCTTCGCCATAAGCCGCGCGTCGTTCGGCGACCGAGACTTTCCCTTTAGCAGAGGCTAGAATGACCTTCTGCTCGAAATGATGATGGCGGACCGAAAGGTTCGGCCGCGGCGCCGCTCTTGGCTCGGAAATCCGGACGTACCGGTCGACTGCATACTGAGGCGTGACCGATGAGCGCGGCCCACGTTGTCTGGGTTCGTTTTGAGAGGGTTGCCCACCTGCGGTCGTCGCACGGCGAACCTTTGGCCCGCGTTTCAGCCGCCAGCCGCCCATCGTAAGCGCCTCAATCTCAAGCAACCACTGCGGAGCGTTCTCCAGATGCGTGCCGGCGAACAGCGCTCGTGCTACCGGCATCGCCGTCCTCCGCTTGCGCACAGTGCGCCGCGCACAATGTCCCCGGTCGCAGACCGGACCCACGATTTCGTCTGCCCCGCAGACGAAATCAGGTATTGAACATATTTTCTGTTGTTCTGTGCTGATCCTTGCGCGGTCATGGCTCAATCGCGCTCTTGGCCGCCGTCCAGTCGAGGTTCGGCACGGCGATCCCGACGCCGCGCACAAACACCAGTAGATCAATCACATGGGCGATCCGGGCTTTGCGGCCGCGTGGTTCCAGCCGGTGCTGAGCCCAAGCCGGGATGGGCGGCGTGGTGGCGATGGCGATGATCTCCTCAGCGGTCCTGCCGGCGTGGCGCGCCGCAACCGTGCCCCACTTGCTGCCCACGGCCTCGGAGAGGCTGGCGTAGCCGGAGGCCACTCTCGGCCCGACCCCGGCGAAATGCCGGACGTCGTCATCGACGCCGATCCTTGCGGCCGTCAGGAACAGCCTGGCCGAGCTTCCGCGGCGCGACCGCTCGGTGTCGCTGAGGCACCCTTTGGAGTCGAGCCAGCGGTCGATCAGCTGGCCGGCCGTGACTGGCGCCGCCGTCGCGGCGCCGGGCGAAGTCTCGAGGACGGGGCGCGTGACCGCCGCCGCCGCGCCAATACGGCCATGCTCCGGGATGGGCGCGGCATAACCATACAGAAATTCCTGCGCCGACGCGCCGACGACGCCACGGTCGGCGCCATCGGCGCGGAACAGGCCATCGGCAACTTGGGCGATGCCGACGCCGATATCGATCATGCAGCAAGCCCAGAAGGCTCGGTCAGCACCGATAGCGTCGCGTTGCGCATCAAGCAGGCGCTTGTGTGCAACAGTCTCGTCCGTGACCGACCTAGCGACGTCGCCCATCGTCGCGTGGCGCTTCATCGCCTCTAAAAGATGCTGCCGTGCATTTGGCGTGATTGCCGCATGGACGTAGCTGGCTGCCGCCCGCGCATAGATTTCGGCAGTCCGATCCGGGTGGGCGGCGAGGTCGGCGAGCGCCAAGTCGCGACCGTGATTCATGGCAATGACCGGCGCATCTAACTGGTCCTGATGCATCGGCGGAAGGGACGGGTGATAGAGGTTCATTATCGGCTCCTGAGGTTGAGGGGGAGAAGTTTGGGCGGGCAGGGCGAAAGGCCGGCTGCGAAGTCTGGCAGCCGCTTGAGCACGATCAGGCGCTCGCGCAGCGTTTCGTCCAGACCGCCGGTAGCAATGAGCTTTTGGTAGGTGCCGGCTGTGACGCCCTCACGGGCATGACCGGCGATGTCTTTGACGATGTTTTGGTTGATGTCGGCGCGGTCGAGCAGCGACAGGACAGAGCTGCGAAGGGAATGGAAGTCAGCGGCTTTGCCGTTGATCCCCAGTGGGATCACGGCGCCGTGTGATCGGAGCCAAGCAGTCAGCTTATTCCAGACAATTGACCTATACTGGTCGCCGCCGCGCTTGACCGCGTTGGTCCATAACTCTGGGAAGAGTTCGGTCGCGCCTTCGCGGCGAAGTTGCGCGATATAGTCAAGGAAGCCCAGCTCGATGAGCCGTGGGTGGATGGGTAAGAAACGCTCACGCGCGTCGCGTTTCAGTGTGCGAAGGCGGTTATCTTGAATAACGAAATGCGGGATGGCCGCCCCGTCGACGACGATCTCGTCGAGCAGCAGGCCGCCGAGTTCGTCCTGGCAGCCTGCGGTGAAGATCGCGAGAGGGAGCAGCCAATAGGCCGCGTCCTGATACAGATAGTCGCCGGGCCGCAGCCGACGCTTTGGCCCGCCGTTTCCGACATAAATGGGGCAGGACAGCATCTGCTCGACATGGCCAATCGTCCACGGCGCCTTGGCCTGGTCCTTTTGCTTCTTGGTGACCTTATGGGACAGCAAGAGGGGCTCGATCGCCCCCTTCGTCCAATACCCTTCCGAAACCATCCGTTCGGCGAAGGTCGATAGGTAGGATAAGTCCTTGTTCATTGTGCGATGATTGCGCGTGTTTGCGTCCGTCAGCGCCGGGAACGACTTCTTGGCCTCGGCGTAGGGCCTGTCCCAGACTGTCTTCGCCCGGATCGTCTTGGGCATCGCCATCATCTCGCGATCGAAGTCGGCGATGTGGCGCTGGGTATAGTGATCGGCCGGAAGGTCGCCGATCATCCATACGACTTGGTCTAACAGCCGTTGGGCGTCTTCCGCTACGCTGCCGGGACCAGCTTTCCATGCGCCGGCACTAACGATGCCAGCTATAATTATCGGAATGATCTCGCTGAGCAGGGGCATCGAAGCGGCCTCGGACGGCTGGCGCTCCTCGACGTCATCTGCAGCCACCGGTGGTGGGCAATATACCTGCCCGCCCGTCGCCGCGGCCTTACTGCTAGCCTCCAGTAGATAGTGGATAGGCTGTGGTTGATCTTGGACCACCGGCGAATGAAAGTGAGCGGCTCGAAACTGAGCGTCGGCCCAGGCGCTCAGCAGGATCTGCCGATCGGCGCTCGCTTGCGGCTGACGGAACCTCACGCCCATCGCCTCGAGCTGAAGTTCGAGGTGGCGGTCGGACAGTATCTGGCAGCCGGCATTATGGCTGACCAGTAGATCGAGCTTGCGCATATGACCGGCGGTTCGGCCGTCATCGACTAGCTTGGCACGCTCCTCCTCGTCGAGTGTGACCGTGCCCCCTTGGCGCGCCGCAAGGGCGTAGAAGTCGCCAAAGACGCGGGCTGCCTCTTCGGCTTCCGGGTCTGGCCCAGTGAGTTGGTCCTGCAGCGCGAAGCCCAACTGGCTGTCGAGCGCGCGGCGCGTGATCTCAGCGAGCTCAGACGCGGGCCGAGCGCCGCCATTGACGGAGAAGGCGATATTTAGCACAGTCACAACCCTGTCGAGGGCTGCGCATGCCGCCGCGGCCCTGATACGGGCTACGCACGGTTCCTTGGTGCGTAACGAATAGCTTATGTGTTGAGAGGGTCGATTTCGGAAGGAGATTCTCTTCCGAAGCACATAAGTGCCGCTGGCTCGACGATGGGTATAGGGAATGCGAGCCACTGATTCGGCCTTCTGGGCAATACCCTCGTGCGACACCCCTGTGGTGCGCTTCCGGGTTTGGCCTCAGAACACCGTTGTTTTCTAGCTACTTAGCGGAATAGCCGGCGGGGATCCTGTCTCCCCGACCACTCCCATGACGCCGACCGGCACAGAACGCCGAGAGCGCCTGGCGGACCTTCGTTCATCAGCGGCAGGGTCACCACCCTTTACAGGGCGCCGACATGCACGGCATCACCCGTTTCAAGCGAGGAGCATGAATGGCGCGCAGCGGCCCCAAGGGCACTTACACCGCACCGGCGATCGAGAAAGCGTTCGAGATTATCGAGCTGCTGGCGGACTATCCGGACGGCGCGCTCGTCAGCGAGATGGCTGCGCGGCTCGGCCGCTCGCTGGGCGAACTGTTCCGCATCGTGATCGTGCTGGAGCGCCTAGGCTATCTCCGCAAGTCCGCCCGGACGGATCGATACACGGTAGCCTACAAG
>Ga0157372_10002249_pt1 | contig 20957 bp, 20 predicted proteins | sample C55metaG_FD_115307 | JGI IMG/M metagenome (GOLD analysis project Ga0157372, IMG submission 115307) | Corn rhizosphere microbial communities from Kellogg Biological Station, Michigan, USA - C5-5 metaG | ecosystem: Host-associated > Plants > Roots > Rhizosphere > Soil | place: USA: Michigan... | reverse complement strand
GAGAAGCTTGGCCGATCCCTGCAGAATACACCCGCCAGCGTCGCCGTCACGACGGCGCAATCCATTGAACAGCAAGCCATGGTCTCGGCCTATGACGTCATGGACCGTACGCCCAATGTCGTAACGGACGGAAGCCGGACAACCTTCTCGATCCGCGGCGTCGACGCATTCAATGTATCTGGTGCCGGTGAGGGCGCACTGGCGAGCCTATATCTGGATGGAACGGCCATTCCCCGCCTCGCCCTTGCGTCAGGCCCTCTCGACCTGTTCGATGTGGCGCAGATCGAGATGCTCCGAGGCCCGCAATCGACTCTCCAGGGACGCAATGCACTCGCCGGCGCGATCATCATCAACACCGCGGATCCGACCTTTGACTGGACTGGCACAGCCCGCCTGCGGCTTACGGACAGGGACGGTCAACGAAGGCTCGGAATCGCATTTGGCGGACCTGTTGCGCAGGACCAGCTTGCATTCCGGCTCGCGGGCGAAGCCTCAAAGACGTCTGGTCTGATTCGGAACTCAACATCCGGCAGCGATGGAGATCCACAGCGCTCGCGCACATTCCGGGGAAAACTGCTGCTCGAACCGCGGGCTATACCGGGCCTGCGTCTCCTGGGCGCAATCCTGTATGACCGGCATCAGCGGGGTACCTTCTATACCGAACTCGATCCACCCTATGATCCGCGGGCACGGACCACGACCTCGGATATCGAGGACCGAAAGGGTGTCACCAGTAACATCGCGACGCTCCTGGTAGAACAGGAGACCGGTGCCGAGACCGCTCTCAAATTCATAACCAGTTACAGTCGCATCCGCTTCCGTTCACTTTCGGACGCCGATCGGACGAGCATTCCGGGACAGCTCAGTCAAATCGACGATCTCACCCGCTCCTTTCAGGAAGAGGTCCGCTTCACCTTTCGCAAAAGCTGGATCGAAGGGCTCTTGGGCGCATATTATCTTGGGGAACACCGCTCCTATGCCTATAGTGCCAGCCAGAGCCTCAGTCTCGTCAGCCTTGGGATCGCTCGCCAGTTGCAGGCAGCTGGCCTGGCGCCAGCGACAGCAGCGGCTGTCCTCAATTTATATGGTGGCGCCCTACCCATACGCAATGCGCTCTTTCAGCCAAGGCAGACCCACAATTATGCAGGCTTCGCTGATCTGTCATTCCCCTTCGGCCACAAGCTGCATCTGCGCTTTGGCCTGCGCTATGAGCTCGAGACACGACAGCAGAGCGCGGTCCAGGGCGTGGCAATCGATCAATCGCTGCCGGATCCTGAAACGCTGCCAGAGTCCGCCCTTCGTCCCATCGTACGCCAGTTGAACGGCCTTCTCGTCCATCTCGTCGAAGGCGCCAACAACGCCGAACCGGCACAGCACGCACGCTATCGAGCCTGGCTTCCCAAGCTGGGCATCAGCTATGATCTGGCTCCGAACGTGACATTAAGCCTGACAGCGCAGCGTGGTTACCGGGCCGGCGGCTCGAGCTTCAACGAGCAGCGCGCGGAGAGTTATGAATTCGCGCCAGAGCACAGCATGACCTATGAATGGGCCCTCCGGTCATTGTGGTGGGGAAACCGGCTTGCGCTCAACGCCAATGTTTACAGGACAGACTGGAACGACCAGCAGGTCCTGATCCAACTGACCCCTGGAGCGCTTTACGACACTCGGGTGGTGAACGCAGGCAGATCCAGACTCCAGGGTTTCGAGATCGAATCCCATGCCAGGGTCAATCGAACGCTCGCGCTGTACGCCGGGCTTGGCTTTGGCAGTGCCCGGTTCCGCAGCTCCGCCCTCGCCCAAGGCAGTCCTTCCGAGAGCCTGGATGGCAAAGCGTTCCCGCATGCGCCGCGTTGGACGCTTTCGGCCGGTACGACCTTCTCCCATCCGGAAGGCTGGTTCGCAAACGTCAACGCCAATCATCGCAGCGCCTATTACCAGAACGTCCTGGACGAGAGCGAGCGCGACATAGCGGCTCGGACCATCGTCAATGCGAAACTCGGCTGGCAAGGCAGGCATACAGGCGCCTTCCTCACTGCGACAAATATTTTCAACGTGCAGAAGACCAACCAGTTCTTCGTCGATGTCGATGGCCGCAAGCGTGGCACTCTCAACGAACCGCGCATATTGGGCATCTCCCTCGAACGCCGCTTGTGAGGAATGCCGATCCGGAGCCCTGCAGCAAAGCAAGGCAACCCGTCATCGTGCAGGCCGCAAACTTTTCCTGCCCTCCCCGGACAACGACCTGCTCTCATTTTTTTCCGTGAATTATCTCTACACAGCCTAGGAAATTTCCGCCACAGACATGGTTAATGATTGAGGTTCTCGGGAGGCGTATGTTGGATGATCGGATCGCCAGATTATCCGATATGCAAAAGCGCTGCCTTCGCTTGGCAGCGGAAGGACGAAGTTCGAAGGAGATCGCGCCGCTGGTGGGTTTGACCCATCAGACGGTCGATCAGTATCTTTATCGTGCCCGCATCATTCTGAATGCGGAGAACCGACGCGAAGCAGCGCGGATCTTCGCGGAAATCGACAGCGCCGTTCCGTTCAAACAATTTGAATTAAAGCCGAACGACGTTGAAATCCCTCAAGTTGATGGCACTCCTGAGGAACCGGTCGAGCAGCGACAGGCGCAGCCCAAGCCACTCGGCCTTCCCCCCATCGGAGGCCCTCCCAATGACCTGACACATGCTCAGCGCCTTCTTGCGATCGGCAAGATCGCGCTCTTTCTTACGATTATCGTTCTTTCGGTGATCATCCTCTTTGCGGCAGCCCTCGACGCCCTGTCGAGGTAACACTCCGCTCCACGGCAACCTGATCTTACAGACGCGCAGCCTGAGGTTGCGCGAAGGAGACCCCATGACCGATTTCAACCCGCAGCAGGCTCGCAAGATCGTGACCGACCTGGGTCGCACGCAACTTCTGATCGACGGCGCGCTCAAGAAATTCTCCATGCTGACGACTGATGTGATCGACGCCTTTTCCGACGCGAAGCTGAGCGATGCGGCCGGCCAGCCTGCCCTTGAGGAACTGGCCGAAGGCTTCAAGACCTTCGTGGAAGGGCGCCGCAATTTCGTGAACGCCCACAAGATGCTTATCGACATGAAGCAGGATTCAAACCTCCGCGCCGTCGAGATCGGCTGTGATCCGGGACCGCTGTGCCCATGGATCGCGCCCGAGTCGAAGCTGGAATTGGTTGCCTGAACACGCCTCTGGTGCTTTGGCCGTCTTGCGAAACATGGAAGACGGCCAAGGTTCATGCTTTTGATCTTGTATTGGATTATGACGCTATGCTGCTGTCTATATGCCACGAGCGCAGGCGGTACAGTGGGCCGCATCGGCGCGGGTATCATCATATTCAAGACAGTTGCGGGATTTTGCACCTCCATCCTCGACCAAAGCTGGAGTCATACGCTTTACCCTGTGCTGGCAGTGGATGCGACATGCCTCGGGGCGTTCGTCATTCTGGGCCTGCAGAGCGATCGGAACTGGCCTCTTTGGACGAGCGGCTGCGCGCTCGCGGCGGTTGCGGTTCATCTTGGTTCGATCTCCAAGGTCGGGATCGATCCCAAGATCTATCACGGACTGAGGAGCCTATGGGCTTTTCCCATGCAGCTCTTCATGGTGCGAGGAATTGTGCTGGACAGCCGCTATCGGCGTTCCTGCGAGAAAATGGCCGCCAAACTCCGGAACTGGCCCTGACCTCCTATCTGGAAGCCCACATGGCCACGCTGGCCAAGGAACAGGTGCGCGTTCTGTTCTTCAATGCTGGCGGCGACGCCATAGCCGATGAACGCATTTGGCCGGGCACGGCCACATATGTGGATCTCTCACCGGGCGAGCTTGTGCGGCATGCCATAGCTTGCGGCTCGCCAGCACTCCTCCTCGCCCATAATCACCCCTCAGGTCTCCCTCAGCCCAGCAAGGCGGACGTGGAGTTCACGCGAAGGCTGGTCAGACTCTGCAAGGAACTGCAGATCAGGGTCCATGATCATATTATCGTTTCGCGAAACGGCTCGTTCAGCTTTCGGGAACTGGGATATATGTAGCTTCGTCGTGACGATCATCCACGTTCAGATATGGCCCTAAAACGCATGAGAGGAATTCCGAACGTTCAACCAGCCTGAAGTATGAGTCATTGGCCATGGTGAAAAGCGAAGGTTACATCAGGGAATTTGCGGAAAGATGTTTTTGAACTAACGTAAGGCAAGTCTGGGGCAGCAGCTAGCAAGATATGATGATGGAAAACGTTCGGGTGTTATTGGAAAAGAAGATTGCAGAGTGCAACACGACCTATTCTGATCTTTCCCGTCTCATCGGCAAAAACCCGGGCTATATTCAGCAGTTCATCAAACGCGGAACGCCGCGACAACTGAATGAGCAGGATCGCCGAGCGATTGCGCGGTTTCTTAAGATATCCGAGCATCTGCTCAGCGGATTTCCGCTGGCCGAGGCGGCGCCCCCTCCCCGTCAGGCTGTATCCATTGCCGTGCCCAAATTATGTCTGGGAGCCTCGGCGGGAGCAGGTACACTCGATACTGAGGAGTGCGCATCGGAGAGCGTAGCAATCGACAGCCGGTGGCTGCAGGAAATCGGCGTTCAGCCGCCCCATGTCTCGATCATCCGGGTTGATGGTGAATCCATGACGCCAACCCTCAACCACGGTGACGACATCATGGTTGATCACAGGGATAATATGAACCGTCTGCGCGATGGCATCTATGTATTACGCCTGGACGGCGTCCTCCTTGTGAAACGCGTTGCCACGGGGATGCGACGCGGCGAGTTCAGCATCTTAAGTGACAACAATCTCTATCCGAGCTGGATGAATGTGGATCCAGCGCTCGTTACTATCGTGGGTCGCGTGGTTTGGTCAGGGCGTATCCATCGCTGAATTGCTGTTGCAACCTCGCCGGAACCACCGGAAAATCGGCGATCAGATCGAGAAGATCAATGGGTGGTATCGCCGCCTGTCCTGGCAATGCGTTGATGGCAGCGCCCAGATGCGCCGCTGCCAGAGAAAAGCCCAGTTCGTCAAGCATCCCAAGACATTGATTGAGAATTCTGGCGATGTCCGCAACATGCTGGTCGTTGATGGCGCCACAGCGCGCCTCTCGCGGCTGTACAGCGGAACTCTGAGCCTTTTCTGTCATATTGCCTTCCCAGTTGAATAGCAGCCGCTACTCCTGATGCTGGCAAACGTGAAATTATTCCGAATCCGGAATGGCTGAATTGTCCGTCGTCAGAACATTCAGCACAACTCGCGGCGTAAATTAGCGGAGTGCGGGGGCGTCGTCTGGGGGTTGATGTTAGGCGGCGCGTTTCCGGCGCATCGTGGTGACGGATACCGACAGGGACGCGATGGTTGCACGATGGCATCAAGGTCGGCGCCTTGTCATGCATGGGTTCAGATACATGCGAGACAGTGATTTCATCGTTCCTCGCTCAGTTGCGCGGCAATGATATCGCGCAGTACGTTCTTCTGGACCTTCCCCGTCACGGTCATAGGAAATTCGCCCATGAATCGAATATATCGCGGCACTTTGTAGTGAGCAATCTGACCGCGACAAAAGGCAATGACGTCCGATTCACTAATATTTTTGCCGGCGCGGACGCGGACACAAGCGCAGACTTCTTCCCCAAATCGATCGTCCGGAACACCGATGACTTGCACGTCCTCGATCGAATCATGGCGGAAAAGAAATTCCTCTATCTCACGAGGATAGATATTTTCGCCACCCCGAATAATCATGTCCTTGGCCCGGCCAACCACTCGACCATAGCCTTCGTCATCAATCACGGCGAGATCCCCCGTGTACATCCAGCCGTCGGCAAGCGTATCATGGCGCATAGATCCGCTGGTCGGGTAAGATCACGCCGACATCGGTCGCATAGGCGTCCCATTGTGCGACCAGTTGGCCCAACCACTCAGGCTGTTCCTTGCTCAGGTCATGGGTTTCGCCTGGATCGTCGGACAAGTTGAAAAGATGCCATTGCCCATCGCCGGTATCGGTGATTTTCCAATCACCCTGGCGAATGGCGCGCGATCCGAATAATTCAGTGCCTATGGCGTCGCTGGCCGCATAGACATGGTCCGCCTTGCCCGTCAGATAGGGTACCCAACTCTTGCCCCGGATGGATTCCACCCTGCGGCCTGCGAACTGGCCCTTGGGATCAGCGATCCCGGCCAGGTCCAGCAACGTAGGGGTGACGTCCATCACCGATCCGAACACTGGGGCTATACCGGCCTGTCTCTGCGCGCCGGGATAATGGATGAAGGCAATGGCGCGCGTTCCGCCTTCGGTCGCATAGGCCTTGTAGAGCCAGGAAGGTGCAGTGGCCGCCTGCGCCCAGCCAGGACCATAGGCGATATAGGAATTGGCATTGCCACGATTGGCCAAACTATTGTCCGACGCGGCGAGCCTGTCCTTCATGCCTTTGAGCTGCGTGGCTTCCAGATCCATGCCTTCCGCCCCATTGTCGGCGGTGAAGAGGATGACGGTGTTGTTATAGACGCCCTGGCGCTTGAGTTCGGCAATGACCCGGCCGACATTCTGGTCGAGCCGGTCGACCATGGCGGCGTAGATTTCCATGTCGCGGGCGGCGGCCTGTTTCTGTGCTGGGGTCAGGTCGTCCCAGCGCGCTTTATATGTCGGCTCATGGGCCGGCTTGTTCGGATCCATAAGGCCAAGTTCCGCCTGCCGTTTCAGCCGCGCTGCCCGCAACGCCTCGAACCCGGCGTCATAGCGGCCCTTATATCGGGCAATGTCCGGCTGGCGGGCCTGCAACGGCCAGTGCGGGGCAGTGAAGGTAAGATAGGCGAAAAAGGGCTTCTTCCCCTCCTTGCCGTGCGCGGTGGTGCGCAACTGGTCGATCAGCTTGGTCGCGAAACTGTCGGAGGAATAGAAGTCGGCGGGCAGCCTGCTCAAGGTTCGACCATCTTCGCGATAGGTGGCACCCGGCCTGGACGGATCGGTCGTCAGGTCGGTCCCAAAATGATTATGCGCCCCCTGCAACATCACGAAACTATGCTGGAACCCGCGCGCGCTGGGATCCTGTTGTGGCGTCAGGCCAAGATGCCATTTGCCCGATTGCAGCGTGCGATAGCCATTGGCCGACAGCAATTCGGCGAGCGGCGCGACATTGGGGCTGAGAGTGCCTTCATGCCCTGGCTTGCCCTTCTGATTGGGGGCGACCAGTTCGGCCATGGTGCCAAGGCCTGCACGATGATTGTCCGTGCCCGACAACAGCATGGACCGGGTGGGCGAACAGGTCGGTGCCGTGTGCCAGTCGGTCAGGCGCAGGCCCGACAGCGCCAGCGCATCCAGATTGGGCGTCGCAATTTCTCCGCCAAAGGCACCCAGATCGGAATAGCCAAGGTCATCGGCGACGATGACCAGGAAATTGGGGCGCTTGTCCGGCGCGGCCTGCGCAGGGAGGGCGGCGACACTGGTGGCAAGGCTGATCGCCAACGCCAGCAAACGGGGAATTTTGGGCATCAGGCACGGTCTTTCACGATAAAGGAGCCGTGCCGCCGGGCAAGGACGGCACGGCCCAGGTCGGCCGGTTTGGGTCGGGGGAGAACCGGCTTATTCGGCAGCTTCCAGCACCGGCTGGACTTCCTGCTTGGTCGTGCGGCTGCGACGGCCGTCAATTGCCACCGGCACGTTACCCGCGATCGTGGCGCGACGCAGCGTGCGGCGTTGCAGGCCGAAATCGGCGATCGCGCGATGTTGCGTGGCGCGATTATCCCAGATCGCGACATCGCCTGCTCGCCAGCGCCAGCGGACGGTGTTTTCAGGCAGGGTGATATGGTCCTGAAGAATGCCGAACAACCGCTGCGAATCCGCGGAGTTCAACCCCACGAAATTCTTGACGAAGTGACCCAGAAGCAGGGACCGTTCGCCGGTTTCCGGATGGACGCGGACCACCGGATGCTCGGTTTCATAAACGGTCGAGGCGAAGATGCGGCTATATTCCTCCGCCCGCTTTGCGTCCTTGATGCTCAGCGCAGCGGCATAATCATATTTGTTGCTGTGGACGGCCCACAGACCGTCAACCAGTGTCTTGAGCGCTTCGGGCAAGCCTTCATAGGCGCTGGCCCCGTTGGCCCAGAGCGTATCCCCGCCTGCCGCCGGAATGGTAATGGCGCGCAGGATCGATGCGGCCGGATAGGCGTCGACAAAGGTGACATCGGTGTGCCAACTCGACGCGGCATAGCCTTCCTTCGAATCCAGTTCGAGCAGGTAGCGCGATCCGTCAGCCACTGGCACGGTGGGATGCGCGACCGGATCGCCCAGCAGCCCGGCAAAGGCTTCGTGGCGGGCATCATCCAGTTCCGCCTGGTCGCGGAAGAACAACACCTTGTGCCGGGCGAGTGCGGTGCGGATCGCGGCGATCGTGTCGCCATCCAGATCGCCGGACAAGGCGATGCCGCGCACTTCCGCGCCGATGCGGCCGGCGACGGGCACGATGTCCAGCGGACTGGTGGGGTCTGCGGCATTGACGAAGCTGGCAAGAATATTGGTCATGTCAAATCTCCTGATAATTTTGGGGGTGAGCCTGGTTGGGGAGGCGTGGTGGATCGGTCTGGTGCGCCATGATGGTTCACCCTATTCCGCCGGGACCAGCGCGGCGTCGCGCCGGGCCAGTGTTTCGCGGACTTGCGCATGGGTGGCTTCATCCAGCGGGAAACCATGGATCAGCGCAGCGGACAAAGCGTGGGCGATTGCCGGGCCGAGCGCGAATACCAGCAACAGGCCGCGCAGCGCCTCCGGGCTGTTGGCACCCTTGGGATCGAAGCCGAACCAGGCAACCAGCGGCAGGGCAATGCCGACGGCGATTGCGGTCCCCGCCTTTACCGAGAGGCTGAAGGCGGAAAAGAACAGAGCAGTGCGATCATGCCCGGTTTCCAGCCTGTGCCGGTCGGCGACGTCGGCGACCATCGAACGGAGCATGAGATTGCCCGACCCTTGGGCAAACCCTTGGGCAATGGCCAGGCCCAGCAGGAGCGCAAGGGCATCGGGCGTGACCAGCAGCAGCCCCAGGTTGATCGCAACCTGCACGATCTCGCCCGACACCGCTGCGCGATGCTTGCCGATGCGGTAGCCGATCTGCGCCCAGATCGGGCCGGCGGCGATGCCGAAGATGAATTGCAGCAGGAACAGCCCGCTCGCCCATTGCGGTAACCCCATGTAGAAAGTGACGAAGAAAACGATGAGTACGCTGCGAATGCCCTGTCCCGTCGTCACCGCCAGGTCGGACGCAAGGACGCGCAGCAGCAGCTTGTCACTGAACACCACCGCAGCGGCTCGGGCGAAGGACAGGCGCACGGGGGACTGGAGCGGTGCCGGGGCTTCGGGGAAGGCACGCAGCACGAGCGGCAGGGCGATGAGGAGGCTGGTCAGCACTACCATCCCCATGGCGGCCAGTTTCAGCGTGCCATTATGCGGCTGCCACTGGTCGATGATCGTAGGCAGTACCAGCACCAGCAGCAATGCCGCCGATCCCGCGACCGTCTGATAGGTCACGATGCGGGTCCGCTCATGATAGTGCCCCGAAATCTCGCCGGACCAGGCAAGATAGGGGATCTGGATCATCGACCAGCCCAGATACAGGATGAATAGCGCAGCGGCGAGATAGAGTGGCGTCACGGCAACGAACGGGAAGAACAGGGCAATCGCGGCGATCCCGAACACCAGCCCGCCAGTCGCGATCCAGGGACGGCGACGACCAAAGCGACTGCGAGTGCGATCGCTCAAACTGCCGATCAGCGGATCGGCCAGCGCCCCCCACAAGCGTTCGGCCAGGAAGATCGTCCCGATCATCGCCAGCGATAGGCCGAATTGCTGCGCATAGATGGCGGGCAGATAGACCGTCAGCGGCATTTGCGCGGCGTAGATCGGCACCGCCAGCGATGCGAAACCGGCCAGGCGCACGCCATTGAGTTCGCGCGGCTTGCCCTGATCCGAGGCGCCGCCGGTATGGATCGATTGCAGGATGGGGCGGGAAAAAAGCGTGGCCATGACTAGACCTCATATTTTCGTGCGAAGGGTGATGCCGATCGTGCGGGGATCGCCCACCTGGCCGGTGATCAGGCCTGTGTTGGCCGGGCTGAGCGTGACGAAGTAATTTTTGTCGGTCAGGTTGCGTGCCCAGACGGACAAGTCCCAGATCCCGTCATCGGATCGCAGTCCGACGCGCGCGTTGAGCAGGCCGTAGCCCGGCGCCAACGAGTAGCGGCTGTTGCTGACGGCGGTGTAGATCGAAGAACGGTGCGAAAAATCGCCATGGGCATAAAGTTCGATTGCCCGGCTGCCCCAGTTGCCGATCGGTTGCGCAACGTCCCCGCCCAGCGTCCAGGTGAATTTCGGCACGCCCGCCAGCCGCGCACCGGACAGATCCTGCAACGATCCCAGGTTCAGATTTTCGACCGCCTGCTGCGCGTTCCGGTAATCCAGATAGGTGGCATCGACATAAGCAGCGGAGGCCGACAGGCTTATCAGGCGGGTTGGCGCATAGGCCAGGTCCGCCTCAAATCCGCGCGATCGCACCTTGCCGGCATTGGCGATATATTGGCGGTAGGATACGGTGTTGGCGACCTGCTCGGTGATCGCAGTCTGATAATCGGTGATTTCGGTCCAGTAGCCAGCCAGATTGAGTGTTGCCTTGCGGTCCAGAAACTGCGTCTTGGCACCCAGTTCGAAATGGTTCACCGTTTCGGGCTTCACATTGGGATTGACGCCGGCCGGGATCACCGAAAGGTTCAGGCCACCCGATTTGCCGCCGCGCGAATAGGTGGCGTAGAGCAGGGCGTCCGCCGCGACCTTGTAGGACAGGTTGAGCAAGCCAGACACGTTGGCGTCATCGAAAGACGTGGTGAAGGATGCGACCGGGCCGAACTGGTTACGCAACGCCTGTGCTGTCGCGCGTTCGCTGGCGGACAATGTGGACAGGTCGGCGCCTGACACGACATGCTGCTCAAAGACGCCCGCCTTTTTTTCATAGGTGTAGCGCAGCCCCGCCGTCACTTTGAAGGCGTCGCTGGCGTTCCAGGTGAGCTGGCCGAACGCAGCATAGCTTTTCGTGATCGGTTCGGAATAGCTTTCGACGCCATAATTGGCGATGGCGGCATCCCGGACATTGGCGGCGATGCCAGGCAGATTGTAGAGCGGCGCATCGACCCCGAAGCTGGTCGCCCCATATCCGCGCACGGTCTGCCAGAAATAATAGAGACCCGCGACATAATCGATCGTGCGTTCGCCGGTGGAGGCAAGCCGCAATTCCTGGCTGAACTGGCGCTGGCGATTGGCCTGCTGCGCCTTGGTCAGCACCGACAGGCCGATGGCATCGCTGTCGTTCGCCGGGTCCCAGTCCCACCAGCGATAGGCGGTAACGGATGTCAGCGCGACGCTGCCCAGATCCCAATCGACCTGGCCTGATGCGCCATAGCCGCGCATATTCGCCTGATAATGGGAATTGGCATCGGTTTTGCGCGCGAAGGGATCGAAGGGCAGCGGGGTATATCCGGCACGGGCCACGCGCTGCTCAAAATTGTTCGGCAACGGCGCGCCATTGTCATATTGGCTGTAACTGCCGACCAGCAGGTTGACGCAGCAATTGAGCGTCTGTTTGGAAAAATCGCCGATCAGCTTGATCGATAGCGTATCGGTAGCCATAGCCAGCAACTGGCCGCGCACGCTGAAATTATCGTAGTCGGAGGCCTTTCTACCTGTGCGGACGTTGTCGATGAAGCCGTCGCGATGTGTGTCGGCGATGCTGATCCGCGCGGCGAGCTTGTCCGCGATCAACGGACCCGACAGTGACCCGCGAAGTTGATGATAACCATAATCGCCCAGCGTCGCCTCGCCGGAAAATTCCGTCTCGAAACTGGGCGCGCGGGTCGAGATGTTGATCGCGCCCGCCGTGGTATTCTTGCCGAACAATGTCCCTTGCGGACCGCGCAGGATTTCGATCTGCTGCAAGTCAACCAGATCAAATTGAGACTGGCCGACGCGGCCATAATAGACATTGTCGACATAGACGCCGACGCCGTTTTCCAGCCCGTCATTGGTCAGCGCTACGTTGCTGCCCAGGCCGCGGATATTGATGTTGGTGTTGCGGGGATTATAGCTGAAAATCTGGAGGCTGGGCACGAGTTGCTGGGTCTGACCGAGCGAGAAATTGCCGGTTGCGGCGAGTTGCTCCGCGCCGACCACGCTGAGCGCGATCGGCACGTCTTGCGCGCTTTCGTCGCGGCGGCGGGCTGTGACCGTGATTGCCCCTGCATCTTCCTCTGCGGCGGCGGTCTCGACCGGCAACACAGATTGAGCCGACGCGCCATACGGCGATATCGTAATCAAAGCAGCGCTCGCCAGCATGGCGTGATGCAGCCCGAAATGCCGCGAGCTAGTGCAAATGAATGTCATGTCTCGTCCCTGATTTTTCTTATTACAATCCGCTCGCCGGATGTGGCGGGACGCGGATGTGGCCGTCGTTGTTGATGATCATGCTGCCGAAGCTGGCGGCCTTTGAGGCATGCGCCTGCGCACCCGGTGCCTGAACGATACAGGCGGCCGATCGCGACCGGCGCCCGTTGAACGACACCAGTGCGCATTGTGGAAGACGTTGGCGAATGGCCCGAAGGAGCGACAGATCGCCGCGCTACAGATCAGGTGGAAAGTTGGTAAGAGCGCATCGTTTCAACCCCATATTCGGAAGGGGGGAACACGATCCCTGGCGTGGACGCCCTGGCACCGTGCGCTTTAGCCGTTGGTATCGCGGAGCAAGCTGCATCCCATCAAAAGCCGCGAGTCTGGTGCTGATGTTGTCATCGGGTACAGCGACCAACCGCAACCCTTTCAAGCAATCTCTACTTATTTCATAGACAGAATTCAGTCATGCAAGTTTTGCTATGTTCACGACAATCTGCTCTATGCTCATCGTAGCTGAAAAGACGTTTCGTATACCCAGCGGCTACCAAAAGTCTCGCCATGTCAGGCTGATGGCGACCCTTTCTGTTCACTCAGCGGCATAATTTCACTCCCCAGGTGCGGACCAGCAGCTATTTCGGCAGAACGTGAGCAACCTACGTCGTTTGGAGTGACGAATTTGATGTCGGCTCAGGCAGCAGCCGGGCGGCTGCCTGAAACCGAAAGAATAATAATAGAGGCATTTCGCCTGGACCGTTCAACGCTCACTCACGATCTCTAAAACCCTACCCCCACCCCGAGGGGCGAAACCGCACCTCACTGGTCACTGGTAATGGCTCCAACATTTGATCCTGACACGACAACGGATGCAGCGATAAGTTCACTTATCGCTGCACTCAGTGTCGCAGCGCCATAGGGTTTTAGCAAAACACGCAGATGCGCTTCTCCTTCCCCGACAAGCTGGTCACTATGCCCTGTCGCGAGGAGGACCGGCAACCCAGGTGTCCGAATGTGCAATTGTCGCGCAAGATCGATGCCGCTCAGTCCCGGCATGACGATATCGGTGAAGACGAGATCGAACGATTGCTCCTGGAGAAGCGCAAGTGCTTCAGTCGCGTCGCTCGCGCACACCGTCTGGCAGCCCAGATCGTCCAGCAGTTGCTCGGCAAATTGGAGAACCTGAATATTATCTTCGACCAGGAGGACCCTGATACCGCGAGGTATGGAGGCCAGTTCGCCTTTATTCTGGATCGCCGCTGGCATCTTGTCGATCTTGGGAAGGATGATGGTGAGGGTAGTGCCCGATCCGACGCGGGAACTTATCTGGGCGATGCCGCCGGCTTGCGCCGCGAAGCCATGGATCTGGGACAAACCCAGTCCGGTTTGGGATCAGCGGCGCAGCGGGATGCGCCCGTACGGCTGGATGATCGAAAGCGCCTGAGCAGAACAGATACGGTATGTCGTAGAGGTCAAGATCATCGGCCAACAGCCCCGCATCTCCCTGACCCAGACGAACATCCAATATAGCCGCCGCTGGCATATGACGGGCGAGTGCCTCCATACCGTCGGACAAGGTGGCGTAGGGACCATCCACCTCATAGTCCGCCTGCTCCAGCATGTCGGCGATCACAACCGCAAGGGCGGGGTCATCCTCCACCAGCAAGATCGGGCGACCCATCGCCTCACTCCAGTCCGAAATGCGCGCGATAGCGATCGAAGCAGCGCGCGCCGCAATGGAGCCGGATCAGCGCCCCTTCCGCCATGGCCTTGGCCCGTCGAGGATCTTCGGCAACGAGCGGACGGATCGCCTCTTCGTTCCAGTCGCGACTATGCTTGATATCGAGCACTGCGTGGAGATCGAAATAGCGGCGCTCCGACCCCGACAGGCCAATCCGACGCAGCCCCATTGCGGTGTGCGCCGACCGGTCGGGCGCGGTAAGTTCGATGACCCCAAGCGCGCCCACACTATGCCAAGCATAGTGGCGCGAAGAGGCCATCGCTGTCATCGCATTCGCCAAAGCCAAACTCTCCCAGACGGTATGTTCGATCTGTGTATCGAGCTGGAGGATATCCACCAGCTGACCCAGCATGGGCCCATGCATACCTTTGGCATTGCCACGCCCCATTTCGTCCCAATAGTTGCGCGCCAGTTCCAGCTTAGCGTGCGGCGGCAGCTTCACCTGCGTCAACGCGACCAGATCGTCAAAACCCGCCTCGCCGGCCGCTTCTTGCGACAGGAACCAACGCAGCTCGTCTCGCCCGGCTCGTTCGGCCAGCCATGGAAAAAGCCGGTCATGCTGTCCTGGGCCACTGGCTTTCAGATTTTCGAACCATGCGACAAAACCATCAGGATCGGTAGGTGCCTCGGCCGCTTCCTCCAGCACCTGACCGCGCAACTCTTCAATGAATGCATGTTCCAGCCGCAACATGTTCCGATCGCGATCGAATTGCGACACGGTCGCCTCCGCAGGGAAGGAAGGCGCCAATCGCCGCCTGTTCCATCGGCTCAATTCTTCCTGAAAATCCTTGCGCAGAAATTGCGATCCATCATATTTGAGCTGGGTAGCCACAGATTGCCTTCCGATTTTAGGTATGGTGAAAAATGCGGGGGGCCGCTGCACGTTCCTGAAAATCACATTAAACAGGATCAAGTCCGGTGATTGGGACCGGCTGATATGCAATTTTGATTTTCTATTGTCTCGCGATCGCGCCGACCCAAGCCGCTTACACCACTGCCTCTAGCTGTTTAGTCCCGGCATTTGATGGTGCATTATTCAACCAGCAATGGAAGGATGCGCTATGGGACAGGTTCTACACCGGAGCGCCCGCACGACAGCGGCGGTCCGTCGAGCGATACAGCATAGTCAAGAGAGCCTGAGGGTCTTGGCCAAGCGCTACGGCATCAACCAGAAGACCGTCGCCAAGTGGAAGAAGCGCACGGCGACGCAAGATTTGCCGACAGGTCCCAAGGATGTTCTCTCGACGATATTGAGCATCGAGGACGAGGCGCTCATCGTCGCGTTCCGCAAGCACACGTTGCTGCCGCTGGATGATTGCCTCTACGCCTTGCAGGCCACCATTCCGCATCTGACGCGCTCATCCCTGCATCGCTACCTGCCACGGCACGGCATCAGCCGACTACCGGAGGTGACCGGCGACAAGGAGCCGAGGTGGCACAGCGCGAAATATTCGTCGCAGGCTTGTGTACAGCTGTCCATGGCCGTCCACCCGTTGTAGCTGTTGAGTGGTAAAAAAGGGCCGTCAATAATGACGACCCTCGGTAACATTACCCGATTAGCGCTGCTGACCGCCTGAACGATCATCGTCGCGGCGCTCCTGTTGACCTTGGCCACCCTGCTGGCGGCGTTCATCGTCCTGCTGATTTTGCTGGCCCGGGTTGCGTTCCTGCTGACCACCTTGTTGCCCGCCACCCTGCTGGGTCCGGCCGGTATCCTGCTGGTTCTGTTGGCCAGGATTCTGGCTCTGGCCACCTTGCTGGTTGCCCATCTGATTATCTTGGTTCTGATTTGCCATTTTAGGATCCTCTCGTGCCGAAATAGCACGTCATTGAAACCCACTGCATCGTAAGACTGTTCCCTACGCGACTTCCCACCAACCTATATCCTGGGCAATTGAGCGCGGCGGTTGTGGCTGTCGACGCGACTTGCGGGCGGGCTAAGCCTTTCATGCCTTGAAAAGCCGCACTCGCGCCGCCCCGTGCGTCGCTTCCATCCGCAAGGGCGCCCCTCCGACCCATAGCCGATCGACGATGATGCCTTTCCACCCAGAAGGCAGGATCACGGGCCGCCGTCCCCAATCCGACGGATCGGCGTCCGAAATCTCGATTCCTGGCAGGCCCAGCAGCATCGTCATCAGCATCCCGCCGATATTCGCCATGAAGGGCCCGGCAGGCACTTTGGAGTCAGGATGATCCTCCCGATATTCCAGACACTGGTGAAACCGGCCCTTGTCATAGGCGGCATAGCCTTCTTCGAACAGCTCGAGCGCCAGTGCCCGGTCCCCGCGCATCGCTGCCCATACTGGATAGAAGGCCGACAGCATCGGCGATCCCACATAGTCCGGCCAACGCGACAGAAAGAAGTCGAGGGTGGCCTTCTCCTGCGGGGCGGTAGCGGGATAGTTCATTGGAAACAGGCCAGCGAGCGGCGACGGGGTCGCCCCCTTGGGCTCATTGATGCGGAACTCCTCATGCGATGCGATGACGCCGTCACCGCGGACCGGCAAATAGAGATTTTGTTCGATGTCCCGCCAGTTGGAAGGTATCTCCGCCCCAATCGACAGGCCGATACGGATTGTCCGGCGCAGCAGATCGTAGGCCGTCATCAGCGTGAAGCTGTCATTGTCAGGTGGCTCAGGCACTTCAGCCGGTCCGGTCGCCCGCAACAGTTCGAAGCCGCGCGTCGTTTGCGTCAGGCGGGATGCCAGCCAATCCGCCACGCCCGACAATATGGGCCAGCCTGTCTCTCGCAGATAGCGCATGTCGCGCTCTGTCTCGGCTTGGAGCGCAAAGGCGCGCGCGACATGCAGCGAGACATGAGCCGCGTGCGTCGCGCCCGATCCGGGTCCGGGCGTCGCTTCCTCGCCTGAACGCGGCGCCGCCTCCCACGGGAAACGCAGTCCATCCTTGTTGTCGAGCATCGCATACATGCGCGCGGCATCGACATGCCGTGCGCGAAAGCCGAGCAGGCTGCGCGCCGCCGTGGGCTGGAGCAGCAACAGGGGCGGAACACAGAAGGCGTCGATGTCCCACATCACATGCCCAAAATAATAATTGTAATTGGGCCAACTCGCGAGCCCGAACATAGAAGTCGCTGCGGGCGATGACCTATGCGCGGAACTGTTGAGATAGAAGAAGCCCGCGTCGATCAGACGTTGATGATGCGCGCTTGCGCCATCGACCACTATCCGACCTTGCCACAATTGCCGCCAGCTTTCCCGATTGAGGTCGCGCAACTGGTCGAAACCCAGCTCTGTACCCTTGGCAAGCCGCCGAGCGGCCTCGTCCATGGGGCGATGATGGACAAGGGAAGGAATGAGGGCGGCGATCTGCTCCAGCCGAACCGTCCTGCCACGCCTCAACTCGACCGAATATTCGGCCCTCAGCGCTCCCGAGCCATGCTTCTCCCAAAAGCAGGGCGCGTCCTTGGCTTCCAGACATTCGCTATGAAAAGCGATGCCACAGCAACTGAACGCGCCCTCTGGCACCCAAAGCATCGCGCCCTCGCCGGGTGCTGCGTGCTCCCCCACCTTCCGCTCATCCGCGCGCCCACGCGAACCCGCCGTCGCGACCCCCGCTCGAAGCCTGATTTTGCAAGGATTATCGGCCGTCAATTCGATACGCTGCAGCACCAGTGTCGGATCGCTGCGGCTGGCAAAGGTCAGGACCTCCGCGCGAAGCGCAACTTCGCCCACATGAAATGTAAATCCGTTGAAAAGCTCCCCGGCGGCGAAATCATATCGCTGGGTCGCATCGCTGATGAGCCAGGGCTGTTCGGTCAACCAAGTCTCCCCGATGCCCATGTCGGCGGCAAGCGGATACGGGACGGGCACGGCAGCCTCGACCGGCTCCTCGACATTCAGGCCCACCACGCCGTTGACGACGGCAGAACCAGTTAGCATCGGAATCTCGCGCATGCGAAGACCCACAAGGCCGTTTGCCACATAAGCCGGCAGGTCGTCGCCCCGAAAGCCGTTAACCGGGTCCGGACTGAGCGGCTCCCATCCCACGGATCACCTCGCTGTGGCTATCACGGACGCGAATCCCGCCTGTCCTTTTCCGGATAATCTTCCGGCTTCACCGTCCCCACATTGGGACGATCCTCCACATCATCCTGCTTCTGGCCGCCGCCCGTCCGGGGGTCTTCCTTCTCCCTTCCCGGCAGTGTGTCGCCCATCGGACCGCGCGGCGTTTCGGTATTTTCCGGCTTATGTTGTCCTTCACGTTCACTCATTGTCTTGCTCCTCTGCTGTGCCGGGCTCGGCCATCTTGCGATGCTGCTCAGCCAGAATGGCCGCGGGCGTAACATGCGCAGCCGCGGCCTGAAGCTTGTTCTTCCAGCCCGACACGATATGCGCCTTGCCGGCCATGAGCGCGTCCCAGCCGTCCTTGGCCACCTTGGCGGGATCGTCCTTTTCGTCGGACCCGACCTTGGTATCCAACATGTCAGCCCGGTCGAAAAATTCGGTCTCGGTGGCTCCCGGCATCAGGTTCGTGATCGTAATGCCCCGGGCGTCCTTGATCTCATTCCGCAATGCATCCGCAAAGCTGTCGATAAACGCCTTTGTCCCATTATAAACCGCCTGGAAGGAGCCAGGCATGAACCCGGCAATAGAGCCAGTGATCAGCACCTTGCCCTCATTGCGGGCAACCATCGGATGGAGGATCTTTTGCAAGAGATAGAGGGTGCCGGTAATGTTGGTGTCGATCACCCGCCGCCAGTCCGCGACCTCCTGCTCCAGAAAGCCGTGACCAAGGCCCCGCCCGGCATTGGCGCAGAGCAAATCTACCCTGCGCCCCTTCGCTGCGTCGAGCAGTTTCTCGACGCCCTCTATCGTCGCAAGATCGGCCTCCACCGCTTCCACCTCCACGCCATGACAGCGAAAGTCGGTGGCCGATGCCTCGATCAGCGGCTCGTCCGCGACGACCAGCAGGTCATAACCATTTTGCGCGGCAAGATGCGCCAGCTCGAACCCGATGCCCGTGGAGGCGCCTGTGACGACGGCGAACTTAGTGGCTGCCATGGCGGCTCTCCTCTTTCTGGCTGGCGGCCATGCCCGGCTTCAGGACGACCTTGGTCACTTCGTCCTGATGGTCGTGGAACATCCGATATCCCTCCGCCGCCTCTTCCAGAGGAAGGCGGTGGCTGATGAGGAAAGTGGTATCGATCTTCTCTTCCATGATCGCATGGAGCAGGCCGGGCATATAATGCTGCCACCACGATGGGTTCTCCGGCATGACGCACTGCATATAGGCGTCAAAAAGTGGGATCCTGAAGGCTGACTCGATCGGCAGGCGGATCGCGTCACCGGCAGAGCATTATCACGCGGCCCGACCGCGACGAATTCAAACAAGCGTTCAGCATAAAATTTGGCGCGCACCGTTGGGTCAGCAGGCGGTGCAACTGTTATGGCGTTGCTTCTTCCTGGGGGGTGTGCCCGGGCTCAGGACGTCCGCTTGACCTGGCTCGCGCGGCCCGCGTCATAGGTGGCGAGCCATTTGATGCGCACGAGATCGTAGAGGCTCGCGGGCAACATGCCGTAGGCCACAGTGCCGTCCTTGTCGCCGGGCACTGGCCGCAGGTCAGGGCCCGGCTACTGGAATCGATTGGCTTCGGTCAGGACAATCCACGAGCGTGAGTCATCGAGACCGAGGCGCACCTTGGTCCGCGTCGGGATCTCCACCGCAAGGCGGTCGTCAGCCGGCGGCGTGTGAGTGATTGGGAGCGCCGTCACTATCTGCTGGCCGTCCTTGGTCGTCGTGGTGAGCAGGACAGCGCAAGGCCGATCCTTTCTCCCATCTTCGACGCCAGCCTTGGCTTCATGACTCCAGAGAAACGAGCAACGAAATTACGAGACCGGGTACCGGGACTGGAAGCGGCATCAATGATCCCGGGTCTCGTCATCGAACTGGGCGGCCTCGGACGGTACGCGCGCGGCGGCGACGGCAGCGCGGTCGTCATCGTTGAAGTCGCTGAGAGTCATAACTTCGCGATCGCGGCTCTTGAGCCGTTGATACTCGGCGTGTGACATGAGGACCAGGCTGTCATGGCCATGATGGGTGATGGTAAGCGGGGCTTCGAGCGCTTGGCGGCTAATGCGACCGAACGACTTCGATGCCTCGACGGAACTGACAGAATGGGACATATCGATTCTCCTATCCGGAAAATACGTATTTTGGGGAGAAATTTCAAGCACCAATCGATCTGCGTCCGAAGGCACCTCGGCTGGTCACCTAATCCAACGGTAGCGAAGTAGAGATCCGCTCGCGCAAAGGCTGCGGCGGTTTCAAGGACATTCAGATGAACGTCCCCGCCGAAATGCCTTGTGCAACGCTGATCGATCGGTCGTCCAGACTTCGCTGCAGCGCTTCCCGGCCTGGAAAACGCTTTATAACGCCGCGCGCCGGGGCACGGTTGGTATCGGAAGAGAGTTCCTGCTTCATACGCAGAATATGGATCTTCTCGTCAAGTTCGCATAATCCGTCTTCACGTCTCTCACGCACCCTATGAAGCACATTGTCACGTGGGCTGCTCTATCGCATCTTGTCAGGAGGCTTGCGCTCTGGCGATTTCGGACCTTCCTGATCTTTGCTTTGTTGCTCCCTCGCGATCCGCACTCGCTCGACCGCATCCTTCAACACGCGATCAGGCACGGTTTCAATGAATGGTCGATCTTTCAGGAACGTACGAAGCTCCCGCGCAAGATCCTTGTCGCGGCGATCTTCCGAACCATCCAAACGGGCAGCAGCCCCTTCATATTGTTCTTTGATGCTGGCCCAACGCCGCT
>Ga0157372_10002248_pt1 | contig 20959 bp, 14 predicted proteins | sample C55metaG_FD_115307 | JGI IMG/M metagenome (GOLD analysis project Ga0157372, IMG submission 115307) | Corn rhizosphere microbial communities from Kellogg Biological Station, Michigan, USA - C5-5 metaG | ecosystem: Host-associated > Plants > Roots > Rhizosphere > Soil | place: USA: Michigan... | reverse complement strand
TCGTGCGTAGTTAAGAGCACCTTTGGCTTGTGCGTTCTGAGCACTCTTACAAATGCAATCCGCGCAGTTTCAGTCGGCCAAACGTGTCCGTCCGGCTGATCGAGGTTCAGGCGCGCGTCGAGTTTCAGGATTCGCGCGGCGTCGAGTGCTTCTTTGGCGCGAATCTCGGGCGTGCCGCGTGTTCCCATTTCACCGCGCGTAAGATCGCAGACGCCGGTGCGATAGCCGAGGGATTTCAGTTTGAGGAGGGTTCCCGCAACGGACAATTCCGCATCGTCCGGATGCGAAAATACGGCGAGGACATCGAGCAGTGTGTTCGAATCATTGGTCATATATCATTTGACATTTACCATTTGCCATTTTTTAAAACAATGGTAAATAACAAATCTCAAATGATATATGACCACTACTATGAAACTAACCATCCTCGGCTCAGGCACATCTGTGCCGCATCCTACCCGCGCGGCTTCGGCGTACTGGCTCGAAACCAGCCGCGGCCTGCTACTGCTTGATATGGGTTCCGACGCCGCTCACCTCATGGCGCAGGAACGGCTCGACTGGCCGAATCTCGACGCGATCTGGATCAGCCATTTTCATCTGGATCACATGGGCGGCCTTACGCCATTTCTTTTCGGTTTGAAGTGGGCTCCGCAGACGCAAAACCGCACGAACCCATTGCGAATCTTCGGCCCCGAGGGTTTGCGCAAAGTAATTGAAGCCGTGGACAGTTCGAACAATTACCGTTTGCTTGAGCAGTCGTTTCCAGTCGAGATCGTCGAGGTTGGACCAGATGCAGATCTTCAGATCCTCCCCGGCATCGTGGCGAACGCTCTTTCAACTCCGCACACTCCGGAAAGTTTGGCACTTCGATTGAAAGACGAAGACTCGAAACTTTTTGTCTATACTTCTGACACCGGTTTTTCAGAACATTTGGTACAGTTCGCAAAACACGCTGACCTGCTTCTGATGGAATGTTCTTACAGGAGAAACAAACCCGTTCAGAAGCACCTCGAGCTCGCAGACGCAATGCGTTTGGCGCACGAGTGCACGCCGCGAAGAGTCGTGCTGACGCATCTTTATCAGGAGTGGGACAACGTCGACCTCGCGGCTGAAGCTCGCGCGCTGTGGGCTGGTGAAACGATTGAAGCGAAAGATGGTCTTCGATTGGAGATCTAGAAGTCGATGGTATTAGTAGTATTACTATTTCTGTTTTTTCCGCCTTCCGACACAACGCTCGTCGAGTCAGGCCAAGCTACGACGCTGCGGAAGCAGACATCGTCACCGCAGGAAATAAAGATCGTGTCGTACAACATCCGTTGGCGCAGCGGCGACGAATTAAAGAAGATCATCGAACTGCTGCAAAACGATCCTGAGATCGGTGGTGCTGCAATCCTCGGCTTACAGGAAGTGGATCGACGCAAGAAACGCAGCGGCAACACTAACACAGTAAAAATGCTCGCCAACGAACTGGGTTTGCATTACGCGTGGGCGGCGCCTCCCAGCCCTAAACCGCACGACGAGGAAGAAACCGGGGTTGCCATTCTGAGTGTGTATTCGTTGTCAGATGTTCGTCGAATCGTTCTACCCCATCCTGGTCCAAATGGCAGGCGCCGCGTCGCGCTTGGAGCAACGGTTGAGATCGACAACCGGCGCTGGCGTGTGTATTCGGCTCATGCCGAAACGCGTTTGTCGTTCGACAAGAAATTGGAGCAGTTCAAAGCAGTGCTGGAGGATCTCGCGCAATTTCCGTCAGACATGCCTGCCGTAATGATGGGCGACCTCAATACATGGGAAGCGGGCGCAGGTCGCAAAACGATTAAGTTCTTTACAGATGCCGGATTAAAAACGTCATTTGGCAAAGAGCCGACGTTCCGGCGCCGAGTCATGTTTCTACCGATCGAACTCGAGTTAGATTGGGTTTGGCTGCGAGGATTGGAAGCTGCCAGTTTTGGGATCGATCGTACGATCGAGGTTTCAGACCATTGGCCCTTGTGGACCAACGTGAAATTTAAGTAAAACTTTCCTCATGAAATGCCGTAACTGCGAAAGGGTCGTGACCCCGACGCGAACCCGATGTCCAGCGTGTCAAACTAAGTTACCGCTCTGGTATTTGATCGCCGTCGTCGCGATTATCATAGCCCTCTTCGCCGCGTTCAAACTCGTCGAACTGGTCCTATAGCCGCAAAGGCACAAAAAGCGCATAAACGATTTTCTTATATGAGCATTTTGTGCCTTTTTGCGGCTAATTACTTTTGTGACTTAGCGGACGACTATACTGTTGACTCGCAACGAATTCCCTGTGGCTCGTTGTAAGTCAGCGATCGCCTTGTTCAGATCGGTCTGCGCCTTCAACTCCATAGCTCGCGCTTCCGTCAACGCAGTCTGTCGCTCCAGGACGAGAAATGTTGTTGACTGTCCAGCGTCCAGTTTTCTCTGCTCACTCGCAAACTGCTGTTCGTTAGACTGGCGTGTCGCAATCGCGGCACGCAAGCGCGCTTCGGAGCTGCGCATTGCCTGCAATGCGTTGCGCACGTCGACCTGAATTGTTTGCTCGAGCTGCTCGCGTTGCGTTGCGATCCGCTCTCCTTCAACAACCGTCTTGCCCAATTCCGCTTCGGCTGTGCGATTGCGCAAAGGCAGATTGATTTGCACGCCAATTCTGAAGGTGCCGTACCGATTTGCCAGTAGATTCTCTAATGACTGATTAAACCCGCCCAACAAATCCGGTGAAAACGTTTGCGGCGGTATAACGGGCAACGGATCAAGACCTGCCAGCACGGAAAGTTGATCGACGCGCGAACGGACCAGCAGATTCGAAGCGGTAAATGGATTCACAACATTGCTGCTGATCGTACCAGCCAGGCCAGTGATGCCATAAGTGCCAACCAGATCGACATCCGGTTTTGTTTGATCTTTGAAATATCGCTGATTGATCGCATTGATCTCGCCGGCTAAATTCGATTGCTGCAACTCCGGCCGGTTTTCCATTGCAGTCTTTAACGCATCCGGAAGCGAAACGGCGGGCGCCGTGAGATCGACCGGGTCCGTCGGCACGAGCGACTCGGCCCAAATAGCAGCCTTCTGATTTTCAGCGATCAGGTTTTTCAGATTGTTCTCCGTGCGTGAGACCTCTTCGATCGCGCTGAACACGTTTTGCTCGTAAGTCGAAATTTGCGCCTCAGCCGCGACGATGTCGATCGGCGCAAGCTGTCCCTCGTTCACAAGCCGCTTGTTGTGCTCGAGCTGCGTGCGCGCCACACTGACCGCGTCACGTTGAACCTGAAGACTCCGCAGCGCAAAAACGAGATCCCAGTAAGCTCGCTGCACGTTGGTAATCGTGTCGATCGCGCGCTGGCGAAACTGTGCGTCGCTTAACGACAGATTCTTTTTCGCAATCTCAATCTGCCTGCGGTTGTTATCAATCTTCAATCCGCGCCAAAGTGGTTGCGTGTAATTGAATGTTAATTCGGTCGGATACTGTGGGCTCAGGGCAGTAAATTGGTTGTTAGTGGTCCTGCGTATGGACGAGAAATTAAACCGGTAATTACCGCCGAGGAATGGCGACTCGCCTTCGAGTCGCGCGGTGCCGGTGTAGCCGGTATCGATAGTCGAACCGTTCTGACCGCCACTCAGGAAACTCGAGACGGGACTCTCCACCCGCTCGTAAAATGCTGAAGTCGAAAAGTGAGGATCGTAAGCACCTTTCGCTCCGAGCAGATCAAACTCGGCGATACGCACGTTCTCGCGAGCGACCTCGATGTCTTTGTTGTTCTGAAGCGCCATCGATAACGCATCACGCAGCGATAACGGGCGCTGCTGATTCATGTCGACACCGACGCGGCCCAGCTCCGGCAACGGCTTCTCCTGCGCAACAGCACAGGAACTCGCGGCCAGCGAAAGAATGATTAAAACTAGTAGGCGCATATTGCTCTTCCTTAACTCTCTGCGGCTCTCTGCGTATCTCTGCGTCCTCTGCGTTGATCTAACCTTCAACGCAGAGGACGCCGAGATACGCAGAGGGCCGCAGAGCAAATCTCACTGCTTCGAGATCAACGACGTCACAGCGCTCGCGGCCCGGCGACGGACACGTCCAAACGCTCCCTGCGCTCCCTGTCGCATCCGGCCCCAAACACGACTTCTTGCTAGGTCATCAAACAACGAGTAGAAAACCGGCACTGCCAGCAGCGTAAGCAGCAAACACAGCGTTTGTCCGCCGACGACCAGCACGCCGATCGACCTGTTCGTTCCCGAACCTGGACCACTCGAGATCGTCAACGGCAGCATGCCTGCGACGAGCGCAATCGTCGTCATCAGAATCGGACGCAATCTATCTCGGTTCGCGCGAACGATCGCTTCGAATCGTTCCATGCCACGCGCGCGCAACTGATTCGTGTGATCGATCTGCAAGATCGCATTCTTCTTCACGACACCGAACAATAGCAGCAACCCGAGTCCGGAGAAGATGTTTACCGTCTGGCCCGTCATCAACAGCGACACAATGCCAAACGGAATCGCGAGCGGCAGCGTCAACAGAATCGTCACCGGATGGATGAACGACTCGAACTGCGCCGCGAGCACCATGTACATGAATACGAATGAAAGGATGAACGCGAGTGCGAAGTAGTAACCCGCGCGCCCGAGTTCCTTCGATCGTCCAGCCAATCCAGTCGAGTAAGCCGGATCGATGTTGATCTCCTTCGCAAACTGGTTCATCTGCTGGATCACCGCCGACTGCGAGCCACCGGGTCTGATATTTCCCAGTAACGTCACCTGCCGCTGCCGGTTCAGACGATCGATTGCAGAAGGACCAGTTCCCTCTTCGACACGCACGAGATTGTCGAGACTGACCCAGCCGACTTTCGTCGACGACACGATCATTCGCTGCAAACCTTCGACGCTCGTGCGGAACTCTCCGACAGATCGCACTCGCACGTCATATTGATCAGTTCCCGCGTTGAACGTAGAAACCTTCTGACCGGCGACCAGCGAGTTGAGCGCCTGCGCGATATCGCCGACTCTCACACCGAGATCGGCGGCGCGCGCGCGATCGATCACGACGCGCAGCTCGGGCTTACCGCTAATCAAAGTTGAGTCCGCGTCGACTACGTCCGGAAGCGTCTTCATCTTCGCCAGCAGCGCGTCTGAATACTCCGTCAACTTCTTGAGATCGGGTCCACCAATCACGTACTGAATATCGGCGTTGCGGAACCCACCACCGGAAATTGCCGCGACCTGCTGCACGCTCGTGCGCAACTGTCCCGGGTACAGCTTCAAATACTTCCCAAGCACTTCATTACGCGCTCGGACCATCAGCGCCTGCTGCGTGATCTTTCGCTCCTCGATGGGCGTCATCTTCACGTAGATCGAAGCGACGTTTACTTGTTCCTGTAGACCGCCGCCGATCGTCGTCAGCGTGTCGGTGACTCCGGGAAGGGTTCTAAGATCGACTGCAATCCTTTCAGCCAACGTCGACGTCGCCGCCAAAGTAAAACCTTCGGGCGCGCGAACGTTGATTTCAAACTGCGCCTGATCGTCGACTGGCAGGAAGTTCTTTCCGACGAACATGAAGAGCGGAATGATGCTCACAATTACGAGCACGCACGCAAGGACGATGGCCCAGCGATGCTTCATGGACCAGGTCAACAACTTCGTGTAGGTGCGGTCGATGGGACGGTAAAAACGAGATTCTTTCGAACCGTGGTCCCTGGGTTCGGTGTGCCTTTCAAGCGCACGCTCCTTTGCGTCGTCGCTGCGTTTGATCAGTCGAGCCGCAAGCATCGGCGTCAACGTAAACGACACCAGCAACGACACTGCGATTGCAAATGAGGACGTCAGACCGAACGAAGACATGAACCGCCCGACGATTCCACCCATGAAACCAACCGGCAGGAATACCGCAAGCAACGAAAGCGTTGTCGCCGTGACGGCGAGGCCAATCTCCTTCGTTCCTTCAATCGCCGCTTGAAACGGCGGCACACCTTTCTCTTCGATAAATCGGAAGATGTTTTCGAGAACGACGATGGCGTCGTCGATCACGATACCGACCATCAACGTCAGCGCGAGCATCGTGATGTTGTTGAGCGTGAATCCCATCGCCGCCATCAAGCCGAACGTCGCGATAATCGACGTCGGAATTGCGAGGCCGGCAATGAGCGTCGAGCGAAAGCTCCACAAGAAAACGAAGACGACGATGGCCGCGAGGATACTGCCTTCGATCAAATGCGTTTGAATCGCTTCGATCGAGGCCTTGATGAAGATCGACTGGTCGCCGACGACTTCCGTTTTGAAACCCGGAGGCAGCGTCTTGCTGATCTCCTGCAAACGCTGCTTGACCGCATCGGCAACCGCGACTGAGTTCTGACCCGATTGTTTCGAGACAATCAAAGTCACAGCGGGCTGGCCGTTCAAACGTGCTTCCGTTCTCGGCTCTTCCGCTCCGTCTTCTGCGTAACCGATGTCGCTGAGTTTGACGGAGTAAGTACCGCGATTTCCGACGACGAGATTGTTGAATTCAGAAGGATTTACGATTCGCCCCATCGTGCGGACGGTGAGCTCGCGCGCTCCTTCGTCCACGCGACCACCCGGCAGTTCCAGGTTCTGTGCACGTACGGCATCCGCAACCTGCGCGACAGTGACGTTGAATGCGCGCATCTTGTCAGGGTCGACCCAGATGTTTATCTCTCGACGCCGACCACCGACGATCTGCACGTCGCCCACGCCGTTGATCGATTCGATCTGCTGCTTGATCTTGTTGTCGGCAACGTCTGTCACCTCGCGCAGCGAACGCGACGCCGACACGGCGATGCGCACCACCGGCGCAGCGTCCGTGTCAAGTTTCTGAACGATCGGCTGCTCAGCGGTGACTGGCAGATCGTTCACAATTAAGTCGATCTTGTTTCTAACTTCCTGGGCGGCGACGTCAGGATTCTTCTCGAGTAGAAATGTAATAAAGACCTGGGAAACACCTTCGACGGACGTCGAACGCAGCTCGTCGATACCGGAGATCGTGTTGACCGCACCTTCGACGCGATCCGTGATTTCAGTCTCAATCTCCTGCGGCGACGCACCCGGGTTTACGACGGTCACAGTGATCGTGGGCAGGTCGATCTTCGGGAACAGATCGACGCCGAGCGACTTGTAGGAAAACAGCCCGACGACGGTCAGACTGAGAATCAACATCGTCGCAAAAACCGGACGGCGAACACAGATTTCAGCAAGTTTTTGCATTTCTTTGGTACTTTGTGCTTAGTCCTTAGTACTTTGTGCAGTGTCGCTTTGCGACAAAGCACAAAGTACAAATATCAAAGTTCTACTGCTTTACGGCGACCCCATCACTCAACTGCTCGAGACTGCTTGTCGCAACCTGCTCGTCCGCGGCAACACCCGTTTTGATCTCGATCAAGTCGCCCTCTGTTTGACCCGTCTGCACGAGGCGCTGTTCGGCGTGCCCGTCTTTGATCACAAACACACGACTGACGCCCGCTTCCGTTACAACAGCTCGAGCGGGAACCAGCACCGCCGGTTCAGCACGCTCCTGAAGAATTCGCACTGTCGCAAACTGGCCCGGCTTCAACGCACCGCCGCTGTTGTCGATCTCCGCTTCGACAGTCAGCGTTCGCGAAGTTGCGGAAACGTTTGGCGCAATGCGCGCGACACGCCCGGCGAAATTCTTGTCGGGCCATGCGCTGGTCGTGACTGATACTGACTGTCCGACACGCACTTCGGGAATCGCCTGTTCGGGAATATCAATGCGAATGCGCAAAGGATTCGTGCGAACAATCGTCGCGACTTTCTGTTGCGGTGAAACGTATTCGCCGAGGTCAGCCGTCCGCTCGGATACGTAACCATCGATCGGCGCTGGAATGTTTGCATAAGAGAGATTCTTGCGCGCGAGAGCCAACTGCGCTTCGGTGTTCGCGACATTCGTGCGCGCTACTTCAACTGCTGCGTAGTTCTGTCGCGCCTGCGCCAAAGCGACTTCGTACTGCTCCTTCAACTGATCGCGCCGCGCACGCTGTTCGTCGTAGAACGAACGCGACACGTCACCCGATTCGATCAGCTTCTCAGCACGGCGCAGATTTTTCTCGGCCAGATCCAATGCAACCTTCGCCGCCGCGACTTCCGCGACGCGGTTCGGATCGAACGTCTGTCCCGGCCTCAAGCCAATTTTCTCTTCGGCTTGCCTCACTGCAGCCTTCGCCTGACCAACCTGCGCCACAGCCTGCTCGACACGGAGTTTCAATTCCGCATCGTCGAGCCGCACGAGCATTTGTCCACGCTGCACGCGACTGCCGATATCGACGCCGACTGCGACGACCTTGCCTGACGTTTGTGGCGCGACGTCAGTCTGCTGGTCGCCTGCGAGGCTGCCCGTCGCTTCGAAGAAGCGTGGCAGTTCACGTTTGATCGCTGCGGCAGTGGTGATCTCCACGGCGACGGGTTGATTCGCTGCGGTTGTTTCCTCTTTTCTGACGTTCGCTCGCGACCCGCCACACGACGCGACGAAGCCTGCGATGGCGACGAGCACCACGAGCAAAACCGCAAACTGTAATTTCGGTTGAAATCGCATTTAACTCTTCCTGCTAATTCCATTCAAAAGAATGTCTGTGAAATGCTTTGCAGCACTTTCGTTCGAGATGTTCAGCAACCGGCGGTTTGGATCCCAGAGATTGTTATTGAGCGAGTGGTGCATCACCATTCCGATGAAGCAGCGCACGACGATCGCCGGATCCATTTCGATGAGCGCTCCCTCGCGTTGTCGCTCGCGGATGTACCCGCCAAGAAAGTCGTACACACGACGCACAAACTCGTCGAAGAACATCTGCGCGAGTTCGTGCTTCTCGAGCGCGGAGTGGAGCAACAGACGTTGAAAGTCCGGATCGTTTTCGTGGTGATTCAAGGCACCGAGTGCCAATGACTCAAAAACGCCACGGTCGTCTTTCCGGCTGATCGCGTCCGCCGCCATCTCGGCCGGCTCAAACTTTCCTCCCGAGCACGCTTTGTGATCGAGAATGGCCGCGTAAAGCTCCTCTTTAGTGGCGAAATGCCGGAAGACCATCGCCTCTGAAACGCCCGCGGCATGGGCGATTTCCTTAGTCGTAGTCCCCCGGAAACCCCTTTCAGAAAAGAGACTTACGGCGACGCGGAGGATCTGCAACCGGCGCTCTTCGCCCGCCATCCTGGCACCCGCTCCCGGACTTTCCAATGTCATCTGCCTGCTCAATTATTGTAGGACTCCCACTCTACAGACTACGCAAAGTAAGTACTTACTTACCACTCGCCGAGCTTCGATGTCAAGAACCTGTTTTGAGTTGGTCTTACAGGATTTCAGGATTTGGCATGATTGACATAATGTAATCCTGTTCATCCGGATAATCCTGTAATCCTGTCCTAAAAGACCTCACCCAAACCGCGCTCGGTTCGGTTTTGTACGGATCCCGATCTTCGGTGATGTTTTACGTACCATTTAGCAACAAGCTTATGAGAAAAATCGCATGTATCCCCTGCGATTTGTCGGCACAAATGTTGCTCGGCTATCACCTAGCCCAAGTCCTATTTGAAACTGATAAAGGAGTATTCCGAACATGCCAGAGAATCCAAGCACCACCAACCCAGGAACGACCGGAAGCACTGGAACAACCGGAACGGCCGGGAATTCAGGAACAGGAACCGGAACTGCACTTTCGCAAACCGCACAAGATTACGGTCAAAAAATTACTGAGGCAGCAAACTACGCCAAGGACTACGTCAGCGATAAGGTTTCTGTCGTAGGCGACAAGCTCAAAGATCTACAAAACGCAGATCTCGGCGAGCTCGCAGAGAACGCGAAGAACTATGCGCGACAAAAACCGGGTCAGGCACTTCTGATTTCAGCAGGAGTAGGTCTGTTGCTTGGTTTGATTATTCGTGGCCGGCGCTAAGTCCGGCTACAAGCAATCTGACAGGGGGTGAACCAACATGGCAGCAACAAGAACCGGTTTAACCAGAGCTGATGAAAGACTGCCAGAGCGTGCAGATATGCCTCGGCAGGAAAATAACGAGGGTCTGCCGACTCTGATCAGTCGCCTCGGCGACGATGTGATGCAGCTCTTCAACTCTCAGCTCGCGTTATTCAAGGTGGAGATCAAGGAGGAGGTAAGCAGCTACGCTCGTGGCATCGCGTTGATTGCGTTTGGCGCCGTCGTCGCGACTGTTGGATTTGCGCTGGTGAATGTGGCGATAGCTTTCGCTGTCTCAACCCTGTTCGCGCAGGCAAACTTCAGCCAACCTGCCAGCTATGCTCTCGGCTTCGTCGTGACTGGTGCCTTCTACGTCCTGGTGGGCGGCATCGTTATCATGCTGATGAAGAATCGACTGGCAAAGCAGGATCTGGTGCCACCGAGAACGGTTCAGGAACTGAGAAAGGATAAACAATGGCTGAAGAACGAACTCTAGGATTGGCTCGTGCTCAAAACGAATTCGCTGAAGAGCCCTCCAAAGAGGAACTTCAGCGCCGGCTGGAAAAGTCACGCGATTCAATTTCAAGTACGGTGACGGAGATTAAAGAAACTGTGGCAAATCAAGTTCAAGCAGTGAAGGACACTCTCGATTGGCGTGAACAGTTTAAGAAACGTCCTGTGGCGTGGTGTGCTGGCGCACTCGGAGTCGGCTTTTCGCTGGGTTACTGTATCGCGAATTACGCCAAGGAAGACGACAGGTACGGCGGTTACTACTCGGCGATCGATCGTTCGATAGATCGTTACGGGGAAGAGTCGACCCGGTACGCTGCGCAAGGGGTCGCCATGAGCAGCGCTCCGATGACTGCTCCGGTAAACACAAAGGCTCGACAAAGCAACGGATCACACGACGATGGTCCGGGATTTTTTCAGAAGGTCGCCAGTTCGCAAGCGTTCGGGCGAGTGAAAGATGAAGCCAGCAATGTCGGAGATGCGTTTGTGCAGGAGCTAACAAAAACCGCGAAGACGGTAGTTTTGCCGGCTCTGATTACGTCCCTGCGCAACTTTATCGGAGACCATCTGCCGAACGCTAAGCCGCAAACACAACAGACGTATCAACCGTCCTTAGAACGCAATCCGACGTAAAATCCGTGTAATCTGTGGTAAATCAACCACAGATTACACAGATGTTTATCTTGATCCAGGCGCTGGCTTGCGAGGCAACTTCTTATCGAGCATCGCGGTCTGATAGACAAACGCTGCCATAATAGTCGACGCCTGTTTCATATCATCCGCTTGAATGCGATCGAATACATCCTGGTTTGAGTGATGTGTCCGTGTGTCGTATTCGATCTCATCCTGAATAAACTGAAACCCCGACAAGCCAATCGCATCGAACGACAGGTGGTCGGTGCCGCCGGTATTCGAGATCGTGAGTGTGTTTGCACCCGTGTCTTTGAACGACGCTAGCCACTGGCGAAACAGCGAACGAACGCTTTCATTTCCCTGCATGTAAACTCCGCGCACCTTGCCAGTGCCGTTGTCGAGATTGAAGTACGCGCTCAGCTTCTCGTATTCAGGTTTCGCAACGAGCGTTGGACCAGCAGGAGTCGCGCCATTGCCGTTGCCGTTCCCGCCTCCCATGCCGTTGTTGGCTCCGCCTGTTGCAGGGGCTGCCGACGTCGCGGGATTCTGCATGCTGCCAAAGTGTTCCGCGACGTAAGCACGTGAACCGAGCAGGCCTTGTTCTTCACCGCTCCACAAGGCAATGCGTATCGTCCGGCGTGGTTTGAGTCCGAGCGCCTGGATGATTCGCACCGCTTCCATCGCGACGGAGACGCCCGCTGCGTTGTCTGTCGCGCCGGTGCCGGAATGCCATGAATCCATGTGTCCACCGAGCATCACGATTTCGTCTTTCAAATCGGTGCCCGGAATCTCGGCGACCGTGTTGTAACCCATCGGATCAGCATCCTGCCACGCCACGGATAGATCGACAGTCATTTTCACAGGTTCGCCGGCCTGCAACATGCGAACGATGAGGTTGTAGTGTTCGACGGCGACAACGAGCTGCGGTGTAATCTTCGGACCGCCCTTGACCCACGGTGTTGCACGAGTTGGCGTGGTCGCATTTGGATCACGAGGAGGCAATGGGACTTGCGCCGACTGAACAAAGATCGTCCCACCGTCGCCACGGCTCGGATCGATCAGCAGCGCGGCGCCTTCCGCCTGGAAGAACCGCGCCTTAGCGTTCGCAAATTCCTGTGCTGCGCGAAAAGCAGGGTTGTTAAAGTTGCGGGGGCCGCCGGCGGCCGGTCGCGGTTCGGGCGCATCTGCCAACGCGAGCAACTCTTTTTCATTCAAGCGCGTGCCTTGCGCGTCGAAGTGAGCCGGCACGTCACGCTGAGCGGTGGTCAGAACGATCTTTCCATTCAGCTTGCCTTTGAACTTTTCGAGGTCGGCTTCGGTCTTCGCATCGACATAGACCACATCAGAAGTTAGCGGCGCTTCAAAACCCGGCGACCATGCTTTCGGATATGCGATCAGAGGGATCGCGATCGGCTCGGTCACCTGGGCGGAGAACCGCTTCAACGTCCAGCCACGGCCAAACGGGCCCCACGATTCAAGATGCGCGTTCTGCAGTCCCCACTTGGTTAACTGATCGCGCGTCCACTCGTTGGCTCGTTTCATGCCCGGCGAGGCGGTCAAGCGTGGTCCAATGACGTCGCTCAGGTAACTCAACGTCTGCATCACCTGCGAGCGATTCATGCCTTCGTCTTTGATACGTTGGACTGGATCGTTTGGATCTGGCGCCGGAGCTGTTTGTGTTTGGGCCGGTAAGTTTGCGGGCGAAATTAAGAAGATCAGGAGCAGCACTATGGCTGAATAGCGCCGTAGAATCATGGTGGTGGTTCTCCTCGAGTTGTCAGTTCAAAAGAAAGGTTTGGAGGAGTAATACTGCACCCTGACGTGGGAAGGTTGCAAGTGCTGAACACAGATCAACGCCGCAAATCGTTCATCACGGGTTGAGAATCCCTGGCATACACGGAATCTCATCCGTGCCCGGGTCGCCATTAAAAATCAGGCGGCATCGCGGTGTCGGAACAGCGCCACCAACTTGCAGCACCCTATAGTAAAGAGGAAGTTCGTCGTGGGAAGGCGGGTTGATGGTTAAGGGCTCGTTCAGTAGCACAAGTGTGTAAGTCGCCGTTAGCGGATCCCGCCGTCGGGGCAAAACAAAGTTTCTGGGCTCCCCAAATTCGTCCCAGTCGAGCCTGACCACACTGCCGGCGGCCAACTCGATCGAAGCCGCGAGATCTCCTGCTATACGGACCATCGGAGTGGTTGATGTACCGCATATCAATACCGGATCCGCACCCGGAGCAGTTAAGGACGAGGAATAAAGAACACCGGCATTCAACCTCGCAATTGGACGTGCTCCGTCGTTGAAATCTGCACCGGGATGTGGAATGCGGAAATTCAACGCCCAGCGATGATCGAGGGGATCATTTGCCGGATCGCTGCGATTGAAAACTCCAGGGCGACCAAATACCTGGAATCCAGCAGCCGGAGTAGGAGTCACGCTGATCAAGAACTCTCTAGACAGTGGCCCGTTCAGAAGACGAACGACTGCCGGTGGTCGATCCGGCCGGCTAATAACCAGCATTACCTGAAACGAGTGGATGCTGCTAAACCGGTTGATGCCGACCTGGCACGTTCTGCCGTCGTCCGATTTGAGCAACATCAATCCGGAGAATCTAACAGTTACTTTAGGATTAGTAGACGGCGCAATTGATACTCTCGTAAAAGGCATTCGCTCACTCCTTCAATACTGTATGACTTTGTAAGGTCGAACGTTTCGCGGTCTCGAGGTATTTGGTTGACAGACTTTACCGGCGCGTCTAATCTTCGTCTGTTTTCTCGCGGCGTATTCCTTGCTATCCAATCCACGTGGTGATAATGCTCGAGCCAAAGGTTTCATCGTCTCCAGTCGCCCCTGTTGACGCCCTAAATCCCGATGAGAAGAGAGCGCGAGCCGACCGCCGAAGAATTTGAAAAGCTACTTGCCTGGCTGGATCCGGATCGTGACGAAGCCGGGTGTAGACTTCGGTCCATCCAGTCTCGGCTGATAAAGATCTTCGTATCGCGCGGTTGTGTCAATGCCGAAACTTTGGCGGATGAAGTTTGCAATCGAGTTGCCGTCCGAATCGACACCGTTTCAAAAAACTATGCCGATCCGCTCCGTTGTTTCATTGGTTTTGTCGAAAACGTTTACCGGGAATACACTCGAGAACAGCAAAAGATAGGCAATCCCATAGAACCTGACTCTCATCGTGATCCAGATGAACTTGAAAAGGAGGATCAGTGCCTGACGGAGTGTCTGGGGACTCTAACTCAGCGGGAGCGAAATCTCTTTCTCCGTTATTTTTATGGGGAAGGAAGGGCCAGGATCAATGCCCGGAAGAAGTTGGCGGTGGAACTGCGGCTTACGGCTAACGCTTTGAGAATCCGGGCACATAACCTGCGGATGCAAATGCATCAATGTATGGTAGCGTGCCTTAGTCAAAGTTAAACCGCCGAAACAATCCAACGTTAAAGCTCATTACTGTTAGCGGTTCTCTCCAGACCAGGTAACGATCATGGCGCGGCAAGAAGAAGATCGGGAGGCTGTCAGGCGTTATCTGCTAAATCAACTCAGCGACGTTGAACAGCAGAAGGTTGAACTGCGTCTCCTCAGTGATGACAGCTTCGGACAGGAGTTTGACATTGTAGAGGACGAATTAATTGACGAATATATCGCTGACGAGCTTTCCTCAAATGAACGCGTAAAATTCGAACAGCACTTCCTCACACATCCTGACCGGCACCAGAAATTAAAATCGGGTCAAGCACTCAAGAGGTACTTCGAAAAAGCCAACCCAATTCCGACGCCCAAATCAGGTTTCTTTCAACGACTGTCAGCATGGCTCAATGAAAATGTGATTGCACGACCCGTGCCTGCCGGCATAGCCGTTGTGGTGGTGGCTGTTGTTGGCCTAATTATCTTGCGTTCGATCGTCTTCCAATCTGATTTGGAAAAAGGGTTGTTGGCCCTCAATCAGGCCTACCGCCAGCAACGTCCCGTCGAAGCGCGGGTTTCACAACTGGATTACGCGCCATTTGTGACCACGCGTCGTGGCGAGCCAGAACAGGTGAACACTCTCGAACTGAACCGTGCTCAACGATTCCTGCTCGACGCGGAACAGCAACGTGCAGACGCTGCCTCATATCATGCCCTGGGTAAACTATTTCTCCTGCAAAAAGACGCGGCCAAAGCGATTGAATATCTGGAGCGAGCGGCAAAGGGCGACGCTGGTAACGCGCAAATCTACTCCGATCTCGGCGCCGCCTATTTGGAGAAGGCCAAACAGGAACTGGAACCTGGCGATCCGGCGAGTGCGGCATCCGGACAAGGCCTCGAGGCTCTTGCTCGCAGTCTTGAAAATTTGAAACGGTCGCTTGAAATCAATCCCAACCTGCTGGAAGCGCTATTCAATCGTGGGTTGGTCCATCAATATCAAGGTCTCGACCACGAGGCTGAAACTGATTGGCGCGCTTATCTCGAAAAGGATCCTAATTCGCAATGGGCCAGCGAGGCTCGGCAAAAACTCAAACTGCTCGAGGAAAAGAAAGCCCGCGGATCCCAAACCGCTTCGCCCCCACTTGAAGATTTCTTCCGTGCATACCGGGCGGGCGACGACGACGCAGCATGGGAGATTTACCGGCGGAATTATGCGCGCGGCGGAAACGCTGTAACCAAAGCTCTGGTGAATGTCGTTCTCTCAGGCAATGCCGAGAGCAGGACTGAGAATTTACAAGCGCTCAATTACATCGGCGAACTTGAACTTCACAAAGGTGAGGACGCTTACACGTCGGACCTGGCAAAGGTGTATTCGTCAATAAACACGCAAACTCAACCGCTTCTGATACAAGCTCGAGAGCAAGTCAATCAGGCATACGAGCTGTTCAACCAGTCGAGAACCGGCGAAGCTATTGAATTGTTTGCGAGTGCGCGAAGTAACTTCGAAAAAGTTGGCGACCTTCCAGAGTCACTCGCAGCCGCGGCTGGAATAGTCCATGCCGCTGCGATCCAGCCGGACCTTGCCAGAGGTCAGGAAACACTTGCACGCATTCTTCCCGTCTGTGAGTCGAAGCATTACAAATGGCTGCTTGGTGACGCGCTCTTCAGACAGGCCCACATTCAAACGAATCTCAATAATTACTCAGAAGCAATAAGTGATGGCAGTCGTGCTCTGCAAATCTTCCAGGAATTGAGAGACTCGAGCAGCACGCTGGCCAGCCTCACGCAGTTGGCCAGTTTGCATCTGCTGTTAAATGATAGAGAGAAGTCGTTTTTATTCCTGAGCCAGGCAACGAACATAGCTCAGCACGAAGGCGCTCCGACACGGCTTTGGGGTGTACACCTCGCAATTTCTCTAAATCTAATTGCGTCGAAACTCTACCGGGCTGCACTCGATTATCAGAACGAGGCGCTACACCTCGCCCTTGCGTCGGTTCCGCGCTTTGCACCGCTCCTGATCTCTCGGTCGTATCAATACATCGGTCTGACTTACGGTTTTCTACGACAATTCGATCTGGCGGTCGGGAACATTCGAAATGCTTACGAGCAGGGGAAGCCGCTCGCAGCAGAGCGTAACGGTCAAAACATGATGGCGAATGCCTCGCTCAAACTCGGAGACGTTTATCGACTCTCCGGAGATCAAGGCAATGCGTTGATTGCGTACGAAGAGAGCTTGCGACTTTACGAGGGGCTTGGGTTTGCTCATTACAGTTATGCCGCTCACAAAGGCAAGTTTCTTTCGTACCTGGCTCAAACCGATGACGCAATGGCGTTTCAGGAGTTGCAGATCGTTCTGAGACTCTTCGATAAGGACCGAGAAAAAATCCTGGGCGAACGACAGACTAGTTTTTTTTTCGACAAAGAGCAGGACACCTACGACTTAGCTATCGACTTCGCCTACTCCCGAATGGGTGACGAGCGTCGCGCCTATGAGTATTCCGAGACCTGCCGCGCACGTAACCTACGGGAGTTGATGCAACACGGTGCGGAAGCCACTCAGAGCGCCGCCGGATTGGATCTACGATCAACTCGGAAAGCCGGATCTCAAATCACCGCACCGCTGACGTGGGCTCAGATCAAAGAGCAGCTACCCGAAAAGGTTCAGATTGTTCAGTACGCGGTGCTCGATAAGAAACTGCTGATTTGGCACGTCACGCATTCCTCCGAAATCTTTGTGAAGTCGGTTGATGTTGAATCAAGCAAAGTCGCCGAAATCGTCGCAAATGCTGTCAGGCAGATTCGTCAGCAGGACGAACGTGGCGCGTCGGAAAGTTTAAAGAGTCTGTACAACCTTCTTGTCGAACCAATCAAAGACCGGTTGAACCCCGGCATGGTCCTATGCTTCGTCCCTGACAAGATGTTGCATTACGTACCGTTCGCAGCTTTGCTCGCCGGCAGTTCGGGTCGTTATTTAGTGCAGGATTATCGTGTGATGGTCTCACCCAGCACTACGATCTTGATTGAGTCGACCAACAACGCCGGAGCGAAGGGGGCAGTTAAAGATGAGCGGCTGCTGGCTGTGGGAAATCCGAGAATCGATCGTACGAAGAATCCCAAACTCACAAATCTGCCCGGTGCGGAGCTCGAGGTTGAAGGGATAGCTTCGAATTATCGAGGTCCACGCGTTCTAACGGAAGGCGCTGCTACTCGCACGTCGGTTATTGACGAACTGACCGGAGCGGACGTGGCCCATTTTGCAGCGCATTACCAGATTGATGCGAGATCTCCGCTCTCTTCGCGGTTAGTGCTCGCGCCGGAACCAGGAGACCGAGCACACTCTCAACCATCCGCTTTGCAGTCCGGTGATATCTATCGCATGAATCTCGCGCGTACCAGATTGGTATTTCTTTCGGCCTGCGACACCGGCATCGAGCAACAATTTGGAGGTGAAGGACCGATTGGATTTGCGCGTTCTTTCCTCGTGGCCGGAGTGCCGGTTGTGGTAGCGAGTTTGTGGGCCGTCGATTCTGATGCGACATCCCAATTAATGATCGAAGTGCACCGTCTTCGCCAACATGAACATGTTTCTACCACTGAAGCACTAATGCGTGCTCAACAGCGATTAATTTCCACCGAAAATTACCGCAATCCGTATTACTGGGCCGGGTTCACCGTGATTGGCGGATACTCTGAGTTCTGAGCGAATTGGCCCAGAATAAGGTCTGATGGTCCATCGTAGGGCCATAGCGAAATCCCGATCGATTTCTTCCGAAACGATTTGGCCTGCCGGATCATTGAAAGTAGAGAAAGCAAACGCAGTCCTCACAAGGAGCCGTATGAGAGATAAAAAGAAATCAAATGAACGACGATCCGAAGAGAAACTTCCCATCAACCTGAATCTCGACCGCAAGACGCCAAACTACAGTGGATACATCATCATTCGGGTGACTCCTACACACACTTCCTCGAAGAGCGACGATCTGAGAAAAGAGGTGAAGAACAAACTGCCAGGTCTGGCCGCATTTCTCAATCAGCATGATCGAATCTCAATGCGACGACTCATTCATAGTGTCAGTATCGACCGGTTACGGGAAATGGAGGAAAAAGCCAGGGCGAGTGAATTTGCACCGATTAATAGTCTGACCAATTACTGGCGCCTTGATTGTCGCACACTCGACAAGCGAACCCAGGAAGTGGTTGAGGAGATGCAAAAGCTACCGGGAGTAGAACTCGCCTACATGGAGGAGGCAGTGCTGGATCCGGTTGTAAACGACGCCGATGATCCATTTGCTGAAACTCAAGATTACCTTGATGCTGCCGAAGTTGGTGGCTTCGACGCACGCTGGGCGTGGACTCAGGCTAACGGTGAAGGCGCCGGTGTTGGTTTTGTTGACCTCGAACAAGGATGGTTTCTTGCTCATGAAGACCTGGTCGCCAAGGCGCCGACTTTAATCTTTAACGACAACCGTGACGGTGTGGATGGTTATCGAGGCGATCACGGAACCGCCGTGCTCGGAGAAGTGATCGCCGTCGACAATATGGTGGGAGTTGTCGGGGCGGCCCCGACAGTCAGTTCGGTTCGCGTAGTATCACATTACGAAGCGGCAACGAATACTGCTCTTCACGTTGCAGATGCAATTGTTGCGGCAATAAACGTAATGGCTCCCGGTGATGTGCTGCTTTTAGAAGTGCAGCGCAGCTTACTGCCAACGGAAACGGATGGCGCTGATTTCGACGCAATCCGCCTGGCAACAGCCAGCGGCATAATCGTAGTTGAAGCGGCAGGTAACGGAAACAGCGATCTTGACGCGTGGGTCGATCCCGGCGGTTTGCAACGCCTTAATCGGAGCAGCGCTGATTTCCGTGACTCTGGCGCCATCATGACAGGTTCTTGCACTTCTGCGTTGCCTCACAATCGTTATGTCGGTTGCGGAGCCGGCTGCGGATCTAATTTCGGTTCCAGAATTGATTGTTTCGGCTGGGGAGAAAATATCACGACAGCAGGATACGGAGATCTTGATCCAGGTACTGGCAACAACAGTACTTACACCTCGACCTTCGGCGGAACCAGTGGCGCATCACCAATGATCGTGGGCGCCGCATTGATAGTGCAGGGAATGTATCAAGCAGCATCGCCGTCGGGCGGACGACTTTCTCCTTCGCAAATGCGCGCACTTCTCTCCGATCCTGACACGGGAACACCTCAAGGACCCGACGTCGCCGGCAACATCGGAGTGATGCCCAATCTGCGCGCGATCATTGAAGAGACGCTTGGTCTCTCGCCGGATTTGTACTTACGCGACGCCGTTGGCGATTCGGGAGTAGTCCCAAGCACGGGAGCCATTAGCGCGAGTCCTGACATTATTGTGCGTCCCGCACTCGAAGCCGATCCGAACGCATCTTTTGGTGAAGGCAGCGGCAACGAGGACTCCAGCTCGCTGGGTTTTCAAGTTGAAGCAGGTCAGGACAATTTCATCTATGTGCGGATGCGGAACCGAAGTAACGTCGCCGCCGCCGATAACGCGACCGCTACCGTTTATTGGAGCGAGCCATCTACCCTCGTCACTCCAGATCTGTGGAACCTCATTGGAACCACACCTCCTGTTGACGTTCCCGCTGGAGACACTCTTGTCGTAGCCGGCCCAATTACGTGGGCTGCGGCCGACATTCCAGCAGAAGGTCACTATTGCTTTGTCGGGATTCTGAATCAGGCTCGCGATCTTGCGCCGCTGGTGCCGCCGTCAACGGACTGGGATGGTTTTACCGCCTTCATTCGCAACAACAATAACGTGACCTGGCGGAACTTTAACGTCATTGATGATGTAGCCGATCCGTCCATTCAGTCGTTCATTGTTGCGGGTGCACCAGATCGCAGTCGCGTTTTCGATCTGGAAGTGCTCCAGCGGCTGCCCAGAAACGCACAGGCAATTCTGGAAATGCCGGTGCAACTCTTTGCAGGTCTGCCTCGCAACGCTTTTTTGGGTGTGAAGATTGATCGTAAGGAACAGTACGTTCGCGTTAGTCTCGCTCACCTGCGGCGTTTGGAGTTGAGCAATGTGAGGTTAAGGAAGGGCGCACGGCATCGTTGCCGGTTGATTGTGACGGGTCTTAAGGGAAACCAAGCCCTTGGACATTCAGTAGCTATTCGTCAGCTCTACGAGGGACAGGAAGTCGGTCGCATCACCTGGGTTTTCCGGCATAGAAGCGAACGGGAAGATTATAGACCTCGAGTCCAAAAGCGCACAGAGAGTAAGTGAGTGCACGTTCTGGTTTCCGACTTCAACGGTCACACACGATTAGCGACTCTGTCTGTGCCTTTCGGCGTCTCTGGTGGGCCGGATCGATAACCGCAATCCTCGTTCGCGCAGTAACGAAACGTTCCCTGCTTCTTGGTTGTCTTCTCGAGCAGGAATGGGGCATTACACTGCGGACACGTCTCGAGCACGGGCTTGTCCCAGTACACGAC